>Ga0255763_1002547_pt1 | contig 17206 bp, 18 predicted proteins | sample 041ome_2_FD_179963 | JGI IMG/M metagenome (GOLD analysis project Ga0255763, IMG submission 179963) | Coastal salt marsh microbial communities from the Groves Creek Marsh, Skidaway Island, Georgia - 041406US metaG (version 2) | ecosystem: Environmental > Aquatic > Marine > Intertidal zone > Salt...
ATGAGCCTAATACCTGCTGGCGAGTCGAGAATGGGTATTGTGGTGGCGATGGTGTGCAGTACGTCATGATGCGGTCGCTACTGAACAACCAGTTTTTGCGAGTGGACGGAAAGACGAAGAAACTGATTTGCGTCGATGCCCCGACGGCGGACAACGCGTATCAGTACTGCTGGAGATTCCAGAAGAATGATCCCATCCGCCAGAGATGTGGCACCTACTACCACCCCGACTACAAGCGCGTGGTCACCATCCCATGCGAGATCGTGAAGGATCCGCCGGAGGGCGGGAACTGTAGCGACGTCACCCCTGGCTTCATGGCAAAATGCTGTGGAAGGTACGCGAACGATACCTCGTGCAGGAGCGTCTTCATTCGCGAAGTGGTTGGGAGGGGCCTGAATGAAGCGGCACTCTATATCAAAACGAGGTTCCCTGATAAGCAGATCCTCACGTGTGCTCGGGGAGATGCCTGTGAGCATGCCGATCCCTTTCCGCTCTATAAGAGCGACCTCATCGTCATTCCATATGATAAGCGGCTGGGCACAGTCTCGGCGCCGGCGTACCGATTCATTTGATCTCAAGGGTTTAAAATGTAATAACGTAAAAATGACATTTGTTACACGGCAGCGAACTCGATACCCTTGCTCGTAGAGTATATTAGCTCGCCTGACCGGTCGGTATTCTGTTCCCTGTTTTTTCGGAGCGTTGGCTGACAGACCCCGATCGTTCGCGCGGCTTCGCACTCGCTGGGGAAGGAGCGCGGATCCTGCCCGGGAAGATGAATCGTCACCGCCTTCGAGTTGTGTGCGTTTTCGGAACTCGTGCCCATCCGCAGATTCTCGAGCCGGTTATCCTCTTTGTCGTTGTTCAAGTGCATAACGACTTTGCCCTTGACGTATTTCCCGAAGGCTATCATGACCATCACGTGATGGCAAAACCCCCCTGAAATGACGTAATCGTCCCGCCCTACACGCGCATCCGCGTAGATGAACGTCCCGTTTGGGTATTTCCGGAGGACTGTCCCGAGCGAGTGGACCCAGAACGATGTCTTTTTGTACCGCCGAAGGGCGCCGGTGGATATCATTCGCTCGATCGTCGTTGGCGACATCGGCCCGAAGATGCGCTTAAACTGTTCGTGCGACGAGGTCGGGCCGGGGCACCGCGTCCTCTCGCCCGTCTGGTGGGCCAGTGCCATGTTCTGCTGGCTCGTCACCGGGCGGAAATTGCCCGGGTGGTTGTTCGTATGGATTCCGTCGATATGGTCGATCTCCGTATGCGCGGGATCGAATCGGTAGAAGGCCGGGTACGCGGCGAACAGGACCCGACCGATGTGGACTTTGAACCGCTTTCCGTTGCGGTCGGTCATTTTAAACTTTCCATCCTTTCCCACGCGAAGAGGGTTCCCGCCCTTGTGGTAGACCACGCCGCCGTCCACGACGTACCCTTTCCCCGTGACGTCGATATTTTCGGAGTTCGGCCGCGTGACAACATTCAAGTCGACTCGCGGGAGGCTGGCGATCTTCGACTGCATTTCGTCCCGGAGTCGTAGCCGGTCCTCGCTCGACTCGATCCACAACCCCTTCTCATCGACGAGGACGCCGTACTGATTATCCGTCACGTCCTTGTTCAGGATCACAGACGCGAGGAGATTGGTCACGTTGAAGGCTTTCGTCTTCCCGTCGATCTGGCGTTGGACCATCCGGGCACCCTGGTACGGCGTCAACGTACGACCCTTCGGCGTCCGGAGGACGAATCGGTCGACGTCCCTGTATCGTCCAGGGACCAATGCGTACCCGGTCAATTCCTTGACCATGTCGAGGGCGAACGATTCGGGCATGGGCTCGGGAAACCGTGCGAACGTTCCATTCGTGAGGGAAATTGGTTCGGGCGAATCAAATTGTAACAATTTCAAATACATTTGATTCTGGGCAGTTATTTTGCTGACGACTATTATGAATCGGCTCTCAATTCTAAGAGCCACGGCGCGTACTCAAATCGCATCCGCCGCGGAGAAACGCGTATACAGGGTCACGTGGAGCAACCACCCGGCCTGGCGAGCTCGCCACCGTTTCGATTGTCTCGGGCGTCTCGAGCCGCGCGAGGTCGAGGTCCTCGAATGTTTCCAGACGTTCGGCGATGCCGGCGAGTTCGAGCAGTTGGCCCTCTTTGACGACGGCGACTACTTCCTGACCAAGGGTCATTACCACGTCGACGAGACGAACCCGCTCGATTACTGGATCATGCACGAGACGGCTGAGACCCTGCTTCTCGACCCGTTCGGTACGGGGTTGGGAGAGCAGCGACTCAAGTATATCTCAATCACAGACAGGATGCGAACAACGACAACCAAACGACAATCTCCAGACGGGAGATTGACGCTATGGGAACGGTTCGAGTGACCGGGTTTTTTTTTGACAGCTGAAAGGAAGGAACAACAACAAGACCAGTGCGACAGAGATGGGAAGACCTGGGAGATCGAGGGCGAGATCCAAGAAGCCGAAACCCAAGGGAAAATGGTTGGGGGATAATTGGGGCTGGCTCGCTGGAGGTGGCCTGCTCACATGGATCCTGCTGGATGATGGTGCCGATGACAAGCTCGGGGACGCGTTCGGGAAAGTTGGCGGTGCGGTCAGCGGCATCCTCGGCGGTCTCCTCAACGGATTGATGCCGCTGCTCCTCTCATCGAGCTCGCTCGCGTGCGTGATCTTCATGTTTTTCAGTGCCTTCACTGCCACATCGTCTAGAATGGGCTGATTGTTTTCTTGGTTATGAGCAAATAATGGAAGCTTTTCAAGGGTACCTCGAAAGCGGCTCGATTCTTTACATGAACGTACCGTGGTTCGAGTGATCGGGTTTTTTTTGACAGCTGAAAGGAAGGAACAACAACAAGACCAGTGCGACAGAGATGCCACCATACCAATTTAAACGACCAATCACAGTTAAAGGAACGCCGTTTAGGCCGAAGCCGAAACCCAAGGAGGGGGAGCCGAAACCCAAGGAGGGGGAGCCGCCGAAACCCACGGGCGGTAAGAAGCCTGGCGCTGCCAAACAAACTGGAAAATGGTTGGGGAAAAATTGGGGCTGGCTCGCTGGAGGTGGCCTGCTCACATGGATCCTGCTGGATGATGGTGCCGATGACAAGCTCGGGGACGCGTTCGGGAAAGTTGGCGGTGCGGTCAGCGGCATCCTCGGCGGTCTCCTCAACGGATTGATGCCGCTGCTCCTCTCATCGAGCTCGCTCGCGTGCGTGATCTTCATGTTTTTCAGTGCCTTCACTGCCGCATCGTCTAGAATGGGCTGATTAATTTTTTCTTGGTTATGAGCAAACAATGGAAGCTTTTCAAGGGTACCTCGAAAGCGGCTCGATTCTTTACGTGAACGTCCCATGGTGCGGCTACTGCAAGCGAGCTCGCCCAGTTCTGCAGCAACTGGCCGGGCGGATGGGGGGTGCGGTCCCTGTCTATGATGTGGATGGTGACGAGTGGAAAGTATTGCTCCAGAAGAACCTGGGGGGAAATGCGCCAACATCCTACCCGACGATCCTCTTTTTGACTAAAGATGGTGGTATAGTGGAGTTTGAGGAAGAGCGAACTTTGCAGGACCTCGTCGCGTTTGCGTGTTTGAACGCCAGCGAGGCGCGCGGTACCATCGGTGCATGCAACGCATGATTTTTTTATTGATGTGTGTCAGAACTCATGGACCTCATTATCCTGCTTCTTGTGGGTATCCTGCTAATGATGGCTGGCGCTGTCCAGAGGGGATCGAACGTGAAGAGCGATCTGTCGCGATCGATTCTGGAGGGGAAGGAGACCGTGGACGCCGATCCCAACGTGAAAATTGTGTATAAGTATCTACCTGCAGATATCGATACGTACTACCGACTCGGTCCGCACAACAAACCGTCCGAAATGTACGCGCCTATTTTCAACGAAAGCGAGATGGATTTCATGCGGTAGACTCTCAAACCTGCAAACGTGTAATCGAATTTCGATTACATGTTTTTTGAAAAGTTGTACCTCATTTGTACCTCATTTGTACCTATACCTTCTACCTTAATTAGTGCTGAAGACCAGTGCTGCCATTCCGGAACTGAAGCGCAATATGTTGAACGTCCTTGCATATACCCTGACGCGTCCGTCCGATCCACCACCGCTGAATGACGAGTCGAGTGTGAGGATGAGGTGGGCTGTGTCGGCCCGAGAAAAGTTCAGTGTCCCACTTGGCGTCGCCCCCTCGGGACTCAGTGCAAAGCTGTATGAGTATACCTTCTTCGTCTTTGGGATGCGTGTGTGATGGAGATAGGGCTGTACCAAACGGAAATACGATCCAGATCGCTCGCTGAACCTTGCCGATCCGTTGATATGAATGACCGCCTTATCCACCGGATCGATGGTGCTGCCGGAGGGTGCATCATAGTTGAAGTAGTTGTTTCCCGAGACGGGGTATTGACTTGGCGTGAGGCCGCTGTTGTAGGACGCTGCACGATTGTACGTCCAGATGAGCTCGGAGCATGGGTGGGAGAAGTCAAGGGAAATCTTCCGCTGGAGACTGGGCTCTTCTCCAGAAACAATGATGGGCACGTCGCCGAGGAACTGGATTTCACGGTGGAGGTACTCGATTGGCTTGGTCGAAGAGGAGAACCGGCGCCGTTCCTCCGTCCCGAGGAAAATGAAGGTGACGTATGACTGGATTGTGGCGTCGGGGACCCGTCCTGAAGAGCTGACGAGCGACGAAACGGCCGAGGTTGACTTGATGAGTTCGAGGTAGTCCCTAAAATCGTAGTTAATTTGCACTTGATGGTGCGATAAACTGACGATCGGGATTGCCAGCCCTGGTTCCGTGCAAAATGAAAAGGTGAGTGGGATGTACAATTTGGTCGCTTCCTGAAGGCTGTTATCGTAAATGTCCCACGAGGTATATTTGCCGACCATGGCATTGAACCCTTCCTCCTTCTCGGCTGGCATGATGAGCTCGCTCTCTGCATCCATGAACTCGGACGTGAGTCTCGAGATTCTGGACCCACCAATCGTGAGGTCGACGGTGCGGAGGAGGGCGAGACCGACCCCATCGCACCAGCGCAAGCTGATGAGGTCCATGGTACTTGACCAGCTTCCCGGCGTCGCACTAACCACGCGGCGCACTTTGACCGTGTACGTTTTGGAGGTATCGAGACCTGTCAGTGGAATATCGGTGACGCCGGCGTCGCCGTTGATTGTTACTGGGGAGCTTCCGTCGTCCAAGTACACATCATACGACTCGTCTGCACCATCCGTCGCCGGGATGACCTTCACCTTGGCCGTGGTGCTGCTCGTGTACCTCGCCGAAATGATCCCGGGGATGGCGGCTCCGGCCGAGACCACACTGTCGACCGCGTAATCCAGAAGCGAAGGGAGATCCACCTCGAGAAATATGGAACTGACGAGGTCGCCTGAGCGAGTGAGCGTCAGGACCGATCGGCGCCCGAACTGGGGCACGGACTGATGCGTTTGCGGAATCGATTCCATGGAGAACACGGAATGTTTGCGGTACAGCAGGCGGAAAAAGGTGACGGTTGGATCCCCGGTGAGGAGAACATCTTCTTTGCCGTACAAGGCGAGTTGTGTAACAGCTCCACCCATGATATTTGCCTCCCGCAAGATAAAATCACCGCCGAGAAAACGTGTCAACAAAATCCTCGCAGCCCTCAGACCATGACCTTCAACATGTATTACCGGGCGAGGGAGGTCTTTCCGAGAATCTGGATCGGGAGCATGGCGGACGCCGCCTCGACCGAGTTCATGCGTGCACACAACATTGGCCTGATCATCAACTGCACGAAGGATGTCCCGTCCTCGTTTGCAGCCACCATTCCAACGTACCGGATCCCCTTGGACGATATCGAGTCGAGTTCGTCGACGCTTTACCAGTACGCCCCTACAATTTCAAGGGAAATGTGGAAGCACCTTGACAGGACGGATACGTCGATCCTTGTCCATTGCGCCGCCGGTATCAGCCGGAGTGCAAGCATGGTTGCCTCGTACCTTATCATCGAATATGGGTACAACGTGAGGAATGCAATTCAATTCATTCGCCAGAGGAAGCCGGAAACGTTCCAGCCGCGCCTGGTCTTTTCGAGCGCACTTGCCTTGCTACATCAGAATAGAATGCAGAACCTGTAAAACTTTAAAGATCACGAGAACATTGTAAAGTATTGCGAAAAGAGCGCCACATCGTCGACATTCATGGAGAGATCTGCGTGCAAGTGGATGGTGAACCCACCACCGTAGCTCGACTCGGGGACGTAGATTTCTCGCATGTTTGAATGTTCCTCGCGATCGTCCGGCGGGCACGTCGCCTCTCGGACCATCTTCTTGACATTCTTTGGGGGGTCCTCGGGGTGCAAGTAGACGTGTTCCAGATTCTGGAACCTCGATAGCCACGTGATCGGTGGGATTTGCGAGAGGTGGAGCGTCTGAACACTGGCCGAACACCACCAGCGCGCCTGGAGATTGATGTACGAATCAAAAAGCAAACATCCACGCAGATCGAGCGTCTCAAGGCTTTCCATTGTTTCTATACCGTCGAGATCTTGGTTCGTGATGGTCGAGTTTCCGCTGAGATCGAGGGTCTCGACATGTCTCAGGTAGTGGAGATCGGGATCCGCGACATCCTCGAGGGCCAAATCTCGCAACGTGACGGATTTCAGCGCGGGGCACTCGCTGAGCACCTCTGGGATGTGCCCGAACCGGCTTCCTTCGATGTGGAAGGACTCTAGGTTTCGGAGATTTTGGAGGGCGTGTACCCACAGATTCGAACCGATACTGTTCGCGCAGACGGAGAGGTGTCGGAGCGACTGCGGTAGGTGACAGTTGGCACTGCACCCGAGCGAGTAGCACGCGATATCCAACGTCTCCAGGTCGGGGTACATCGTAGCGAACTCGCCAGGCAATACGATGTGGTCAGTGGTGACCACCCGGATCGTTCGCAGCTTGGAATGTTTTCCTGACAGCGCCCCCGGAAAATGCGGGACCCCCTTTGCCGTGACCGTGAGGTGTTCGAGGTTCGGTAACAACTCGAGGAAGGATAATGAGATGGTGCTCCTATACCGAATATCGAGGCGTTTGAGGGACGCGCCGATATATGGGAGAACTTTGTGGAAGCCGCACCATTCATCCTCGGAGATGATGGTCAGGTCCTCGACCGCCCCGGGAACCCGGCATAAGAAGAACTCGGCGTTCTCGTTGCCGAGTACGTGGAGACGTTTCGGGGCATCCACCTGGCGGTAGAATGTGTCGCAGAGCGAACGAAACACCATCACGTCCCGGGGGCACGCGAATTGGTTCGCGATAAGGTTCGCGGGACCCGACATGTTTCGCGGATCTCGGGAAATTGCTTTGAATAAAATACCGACTAGATTCACGGAGACAAGGATGAGTGGCGTTTATCTTGGCATAAGTCCACCAGACCGTGACCATGAAAACGCACCGGACTACGCCCAACTCCACGACTGCACGCTGGTCTCGAAGGAGGGGATCGGGGTGAAGGCCAATACATTCGTCATGGTCCAGGCCTGCAGCCTACTCTCCTCATTTTTCGAGGATATGGGTGATGACGCGACTGATCGAGTGTTCCACGTCCCGAACGTGGACTGTGAGACATTAGTTTTATTGGTCGGGTTACTCCACGGGACGAAGCATGTGAAGAGCATGGTCAGCGTCGACGAGATTCGACGGGTCCTCCTGGCCATGGACTACCTGGGCTGCAGGACCAAGTTCTCGAAGATCGTCTCGAGGATGTGGTGCCTCATACGCCTCCTTCCCAATACCGGGAAAACGTTTGATCTATTGTGCGAGAACGCGACGTTGATCATGCCGGAATACAGTGTCTGCCTTCTGAACAAGGCCAAAGCAATTTATCCCGAGTGGCACAGGTTCGAGAAGATCTTCGATACGTTGGACATGAACCCGAAACTTGCGGTGCACTGTATGAACACGCTCGCCGTGTCGTTCCCACCCCTCCTCATCGTTCGGGGGATCATCAACTCGTCACCGCCGAGGCATTTGCACGAGATCCTCAGGTCGATCCTCACAATACCGAGGATCGGGTTACAGTTTCATCCGGAGGAGTTCATGCTGCTCCTCAAATCGTCCGTTGAGTCCGTACACGATACGCTCGATCCGTATACTGCACTTGCGAGAGCTTGTCTCGACTCGTATTTGGGCGTGAACGTACCCTTATGCGTATCGAAAGTGACTGGCTCGTTCATTTTCTTTCAGCACAAGGCAAGATGCTCGTTTCTGATCACACTGAAACGACCGCTGACAAAGAAGGCAAGAGTCCAGTTCCAGCACGGAACGGCCACGTTTGACGTGGATGGTGGACAGGGATCTGTTCATACAAGTATCCAGCTACATAGATTTCACGAGACAGCGGAGAGCGTCGACGAAGCCTATATTCGAGTGGTACCGATGTACGCGCGGGACCTGGGCTCGCCTGATCTCGATTTTGACAGCATGAAAGACACGTGGCATGTCGTTTCGGATATAGATCATGCAAATAGAGGAAGTATCACGCACCGCGTGGACCTTCCGAAAGCAACCTTCCCGCTCCTGAGACATCTCCGATACGATGTGTTCTGGCTCCACGACCCCAGAATTTGAGAGGATTTGCAATTTTTATATTGTAAATAAGACAGGAGAAGCATGACGGAGAATACGCGACCGGCAGGTGATAATAGGCTCACATACACATTGACGACCGACAAGAGGGAGATCGGGACGTTGGTCGGGCAGCTCTCGCACAAATCGGAGGATGCAGAGGCCCGCATTCAATCCGAGAACGTAAAATGTCTCGTCAGGGAAAAGGTTACCGTGGACGAGATGGATCGAGACATTGGAATGTACAACGGAATGACGGAGCACCGAGACCTCCGCGAACTCCTCCCACATCTCATCGCGTATGGTAAAATGGAGGATGGAACATTCGCCAAGGTATTTGAATTGCAGGGCCGCACGGGTCCCATCCCAACGGAACCGCTAGAACACTGGAAGACGTATGGTAAGCCCCACGTCTTACTTGCCATGACGATGTGGCGCCATGGCTTCTATTTCGAGCGGATCATTCCAAATATGGTCACGGATACGGTCCCTCTGAACGTGATTTCCTTCCAATCGATCAACCGCTTTTCGCAAAAAATCTCCAACTACTTGGTCAGGGTCATGCAGAGACCGATCGCCGATCTTCACGCGTCGGAGATCCCGAGCCTCGAGTCGCTGTATGCGATCCCCCGGGCCTGGAATACGATGAGGATGCGATGCATCGAGGTTTCCGGTCTGTTACCTGGGAACACGTCACCCTGTGACTCGACCCACTTGCCGAATCACACGCCGCCAGATGTCGAGCGATTGAAGAAATTCATTCGGTTTTATTACCCGGGCTCGCCGAGGACGACGTACGGTCCGCGATCGAAAAAGAAGACCACCACAAGGTATTTGAGGAAAATGTTCGATCAGGTGAGACAGTTGCGTCAAACGGGGCAACTTGGCGGCATGCGCATGAACATGGCGAGGGAAATCGAGCGCGAAACGGGACCTTCCCCGCAGGTCGGTCGGAGAATGGAATTGATGAAGGAACTGAACGACGCGATGAAGAAGGGGGGAGACGCGCAGAAACAAGTGGTGGAGAAGATGGTGAAGATGAGGAACGATGGGAACCTTCCTCCTGGTATGGAATCCTTTCTCGAGCGAATGATTAAGTTCCAGAAAATGGGAGATGCCACACCGAGCGATATAAACCAGGGCAAACTCGTCGAGGAGTTGATGAAAAAGAAGGAGGAAGGCGTCCTCACCCCGGAGATGGGTGCCCTCTTGCAACAGATCACATCGGCAACGAAAGCGGCGGCCACAACGCCTGCAACGATGCCGCCCCCGGCGGCGATTGGCGCAACCGGATCGAACGCCACTGGACCAGCTATCGAGGACGCGGATGCCGCGCAGCGCAGACTCATTGAGGCGCTCGAGAACGGGGACGAAGACGCAGTGAAGATGATCCTCGATGGCAAATTTGAAGCCTACCGGAGCTCGCTTTTGCCGAAACTCCAGGAGGCCCTGAAGAGCGGGGACAAGAATGCCATCCGCGATATCCTGAACGAGGAAGCCGAGTCCAGGCGCCGTGAACGCGTCGTCCCCCAATTGATCGAGACGCTCATGTCTGGTAAAGGGGACGCCCTTGGCGTCCTTGGTGAAGAGCGATATAAACAAGAGGTGGAGAAGATCCTTCCCGATATGCTGAATCAGATTGGGGAGGGGGACGTTGATGGGGCGCACCGAAGCCTCCACAAACACATGCACCGTTTGGAACGCTTGAAGACCCGGGGCAGTAAGAAACGCTCGGCCGCTGGAGGTGGTGGATTCTCCCCGGGTGTTTCCTTGCGGGGGATATCGTTGTCGTCTCCAGATGAGCAGTGGGTCCGTCGAAGTCACTAGATCTTGACAACTGACAAGGAGACTGTCGGCGGGAAAACACCGAAATTAAATTTTGTGCGATTTGCAAGCAATGGCGGACGATAGCAATCTCAGTATTCAGAAGTATGACCCGACCCATTGCCCGGAACATGCAGTCATCGTCATAATCGCCAAGCGTCGGAGTGGAAAATCGTTCCTCCTTCGCGATTGGTTGTATCTGCATCGTCACAGATTCTTCGCCGGGTTGGTCATGAGCGGCACGGAAGAAGGCAACCATTTCTACGAGCGAGAGGTGGGCATTCCCCGAGCGTTCATCTACAACGACTTTAACGAGGAGGCGTTGATTCGACTCGTCGACAGGCAGCGGAAATTGACGCGACAAGGGAAGGCACAGCCAGTGTTCGTCGTCCTGGATGACTGTGCGTTTGACAAGTCAATTTTCAATAAGAAGGTGATCCGCCAGCTTCTACTGAATGGAAGGCACTGGAAGATACAGTTGTACATCTGTATGCAGTACTTTCTGGACGCTGGCCCCGGTATTCGAGCGAATATTGACATGATTGTTCTCTTAAAAGACAATATGCATAGGGAACGGTTGTACAAGACGTTCTTCCAGATGGTTCCAAATTTCAGTCTCTTCAATAGCATCATGGACAGCTGCACCTCAGATTACAAAGCCCTCGTGCTGGACAATGCGAGTACATCGACCGATCTCACGCAGTGTCTCTTCTGGTACAAGGGCAAAGACCGTAAACCGTTTCATATTGGGCACAAATCCTTCTACGAGTTTAGTCAGAAACGGTCACGGGACGAGGACGAGGACGAGGACAATCCCAAACCGAGGAAGCGCGCCGGGTCAAGAGTCAAGCTATTGAAATGAAATATTGCTAATGAGAAACGAGCATGATCGGGACCGTCGTTCTGCTCGTGGCCACTGGCATTGTCGCACTGATCACAATAAGGGCATGGGCCGCGTCCCATGATTCCGGTCCAACGACCGTCATCGGTGACATATTCACGCTGCGCGACCTCTCGCAGCGAGCGTCCTGGGAGGATACCAAGGCATTGTACCAATAGTTCTGTAAGGATTCGTCAGGTTTCAACGGGTTACAGATCCAAGTTTCCGAATGTCTTCAAAAAATCAGGAGAATCCGAGAACGGGGAGGGTGGACCGGCAGATTTGCTCGCGCGAAGCGGAAAGTTCTCAAGCAGATCCTCCACTGTCACGGTATTGGTTGCCATCATGTCGGCGTACATGATGGCGTCCAATTCGGCGCTGAATTCACGCTCGATCATCTCCAGGAGAAAGTCCCCGCGCTGGTTCGCCATTCGGTGCGCCTCGTCCAATTTCTTGACGGACGCGAGATGAGCCCGGCGCAATGATCGCTCCCTGTGCTCGATGTAGTCATTGACGATGCGATATCGGTCGCGATCATATCGCATCCTATTGAGAATCATTCGCTGGACGACGGAATGGTACGCGCGCGAAAAGTTCGCCATGACGAGTTTGAATGTCTTATGATTTTGGTATCAACCGGGTCCGTGCGGGAAATTCATCAGAAATTTTCTCTTGGGCGAAACTACCATTAAGGTCTAAAACAAACAACTCTCTCACTCAATGTCCGGAGGTCTCCTTCAGTACGATATGTGACGCGTCATAGCATGTACCAGAATCTCGTTTGCCCATCTTTGACCTGATTCTGACATTCTTCTCTCTTCCACTTTTCTACAGGCTCGTCGCATACGGAAGTCAGGACGTCTACTTGTCCGGCAACCCATCTATTTCGTTCTTCAAGGCTATTTACCGGCGTTACGTACGTTCATTTCCCCGATAGGGTATACCCTCGCAAATTCACCTGCTGACATGAATTACAATGCACTTACTGTCCACTATCATCACTCCTTTTATTGCAGACGTCGTTCGCCCTGGAGTCTATTCAGACCACGTTCTCGGGGTCTGTGGACTTCGGCAAGAGGGTTTCGTGTACCCTTCCTCGCAATGGCGACTTGGTGACGACCCTCTTCCTCGAGGTCGTGATGACCAAGCACGCGTCCAACGCCTCGTACTACCCTGCTGAGCAGTTCGTGAAGGAATGCGACATCGAGATCGGCGGACAGAAGGTCGACAAGATCTACAACGATTCCATGCGCATCTTCTCCGAGCTCTACCACACCAAGTCCGAGAAGGAGGGATACAGGAGGCTCGTTGACTTTGCCGACCCTGCTGCCGGAGGTCACCCGGGATCCAAAGAGCGATTTTTCGTCCCCGTCCAGTTCTGGTTCTCGCGCGGTGCCTCTGGACTCGCCCTCCCGCTCGTTGCCCTTCAGTATCACGAGGTCAGGGTCAATTTCCTGTTCGCTAGCTCTACGGAGATGGCCCTCAACGGTGTGGACACGACCGTCACCCCCGAGGCCACGCTGTTCGCGACCTACGTGTATCTGGACTCTGCCGAGCGCAAGCGTTTCTCCCAGAACTCGCACGAATACCTGATCTCTGTGCTTCAGCACACTGGTCCAGAGTCGATTGCGCCGGGAACCACCAGCAAGACGTCGAACTACAGGCTGAACTTCAATCACCCGTGCAAGACCCTCTGGTGGGCCGTCAAGGACGCTTCCAAGTACGGAAAATTCTCCACCGGGGCCACTGGTACGACCGACGACCGCTACGCTCCGATCCAGAACGTCAAACTCCAACTGAACGGACATGATAGGTTTGAGGCCAGGTCTGGAAAGTACTTCAACAGCGTGCAGCCGTGGGAGCACATCAAGGGATCTATCCCTGCCGCTGGCATCTACATGTACAGGTATGTAGTTTCTACATCGTTGATGACTCGATAACTCTCTAACGAAATGGCGAATTGTGGACTAACATCAAACATTGCACGCCCTCTTTGCAGTTTCTGCCTTCGCCCGGATGAGATCGTGCAGCCCTCTGGCAGCTGCAATATGTCTCGTATCGATAATGCCTCTCTCTTGGTGACCACCAAGGCGGGAAGCGTTGCCTATAACGATGAGGCCAATATCCTGGATGAGACCATGACGCTTGCGAACGTCGAGGGTAACCTCACGTCCTTGCTCGTGTTCGCCGAGTCGATGAACATTCTCAGGATCTTGAGTGGAATGGGAGGACTTGCGTACAGCTCTTGAGTCAACTAAATCTCATAGCAGGTAGGTATGTATAGACCAAATAGTCCCAAAAACAAATAAAACAAAAAAGACCTTCGGGTCGCCAGAATTGAAACGATTCTGGCGAACTCCGAGCTCGGCAGACCTGGTTCAATTCGACGTCGCATGATATATACTTCGTCGGGATCAAGCAAGGCTCTTCGGGCGTTTCCCGCACGCAGACAAGACTGCAGCAAATACAATTGACCCGTTAAATTCAATTCATCCAAATGATGACACGCGAGTCAGCGAACCAAACTCCTCGAATCATTCGCGAGGATGGCCGGGTCGAGTACCTTGACATCCGCGCCCTTGCCAATACCGAGGGCGACATATCATTTTGGTACGAGTTGGAGGATGAGGAGGACATCTTCCGCCCGGGCAAATGGACGAGAATCAAAATATTCGTGAAACGGTTGATACCATGTCTGTAAAACTATTTGCAAACTTTGATTGTTCTGGACAACGCCGTCCTCAAAGAAGGTATTCTGCTAATATCGTTCAGTAAACGTTCGCCGAAAAAGAAAAGGTTCGCGGGAACATAACCTTAAAGATCGCCACGTGTCACACCCCGGCAGATCATTTCCTCAAATCATCCACCCGCCGCGAACCATTTCAAAGGTTCGCCACATCTAAAGGTTCGCCACATATAAAGGTTCGCCACACCGAAAGGTTCGCGGGAACATAACCTTAAAGATCGCCACGTGTCATACCCCGGCAGATCATTTCCTCAAATCATCCACCCGCCGCGAACCATTTCAAAGGTTCGCCACATCTAAAGGTTCGCCATACCGAAAGGTTCGCCAACACACATACAAACGACCAACATGAACCAAGTCATCACCATCGTGAGCGGTCGCCCCGGTATCCGCGACCGGTCGAAGCCGATGTGGGACGTTGTCCGCAACGCCCGAGAGCTCGACGTGAACAGTGCCGTCCTCCCCCCCGAGATCGATTCCCGCATCCATGCCCTCGTGCAGCAGTCGCCTGGTCACAGGGTGACGGACAGTGGCATCGACCTCGCGGTCGTCGTGTTCCCAATGACAGGACTCCCCCGACTGGCGACCATCCCCCTGGCGCATCCAACCTCCGCCGGGAAGAAGCCCCTGCTCTACTCTGGAGATGCGATTCAGACGCAGACGATCGTCACCATGCTCCTCGGTGACGAGCACGATATGACACAGAACGTCTACGCGTCCATTGCGGCCTTCCGAGGATCGAGGACCCTCTGCCTCATCCCGGAGAACCACCCCATGGAGCGCCAGATTTTGGCCCATCTGGATATCGAGATGGTCCAGATGAGCGCTGCCGGGGTCAGGGAACGTGTCTTCTTCCAGACCAAGGTGTTCGGAGCTGGTGCGTCGTACAGCAAGTCCCAGTGCCACATCAGTCATCCGATGTTTCGCATGTGGTTCCATTCCTGCCAGGACATCTACGCTCAGTGCAACGTCTTCTACCCGGTGTCCACCACTGAAAGGCCAAGGGCAGTGCACGTCCCCGCTGTACAGGGAGGCGTTTCGAAGAGAGTCGCCCCACCGACAGGCATGGGGAAGGGTGCATCGTTCCTGCGCGGGAAAGGTCTCCATGGGCCGGGGATGGGGAAGCAGTTGATGTCCACCAAGATGATGGCCCAGTCACTCCCATCCGGCCTTGATACGTACAAGAAACTGATGAACACGCTCATCATGGGCAAGGTTCAAGGGCTGTTACGCGAGGACATTGACGATACGGAGTGGATCAAGGCCCAGCATCTCCTGACGCTCCTCCGCGACGCATCTGCAGACGAGGATGCGTTTGCGGTGCATATGGCCGGGTACCGCGATATGGATCTCTCTGAGTTGGTTGAGAACCTCCTCACGGACCAATGGCAGTTGACCAAGGTGCTTGATGCCAAAATGGTCAATGACACCATGGCCGAGCTTTCCCAAGTGATTGAGCAACTGTCGTAATATCTTTGAAATTTTAAACCTTATATAACCAAAACGCAATGTCCGGATCGCTGCTCCAACTGCTGTTGCGCGGTGAGGAAGATGGGAATATCATGTCGGAAGGCTTTGACGCTTACCGCCCATTTAGACAGGTTGTCAAACGCGCGGTTAGCTTTTCGACCCAGTGGGTCGACATCGATGCGGCATTACCATCCTCGAAGTTTTTCGGTGAGACGCTCCGCGTAACCATTCCACGCAAGGGAGATGTTTTGAGAGGGATCATGCTCGCCATCAAGGTGAAACGTGCCGCAGGAACGAGCCTGTTGCCCGGGATCCAATTGATTGAGGAGGCGACCATTTCATCTGGACGACAGACCCTCGAGACCGTGTCTTCCGAGTATACATTACTCAAACATTACTGCCAGGAAGACGCCGACGAAAAGACGACGACGGAACGACTCGCCTCGTTCCAGGATGGCGAGACGCAGGGTTTGATTAAGACCTTCTACGTGAAAATCCCCTTCTTTTTGGAGAAGACACCCATCCCGCTGATTGCCGTCCAGAACCAGAACCTCCAACTTGAAATCAAGTTCGGACAGGCGTCGTTGGCGCTCGACCCGACCTATCAGCCAAAACTCGAAGCTCTTCTTCTAGACTATGGCTACATCGACGATGCCGAACGGAGGTTTTATGCTCGAAATGAGCACAAGTTACTGATCGAGCGCCTTCAGATCCACGAGGAACCCGTCGTCATGCAGAAGAGTAACGTGTCGAAGATCTACACGGCGCAAAATGATGCACTCGGAGATTATGATTCGGTGGTCGGTGCGGGCGCTCTGGAGACAATCAACCTCGGGGACCGAATTGCCCTCGTGGATAACCCTGCATGGACAGGCAAGACGGAGATCTTTTACAATGTGGACAGTCCCGCGAACTACTCGCTCCAGGGAAGATTTCTCCTCTCACAGACAGGGAGTGTCGGTATTCGTTGGGCAACGTACTCGGATGGAGCTACAGACTATGGGTACACTTTGGACGTCGACGTGACCGGGGGCATTATGACAGTCACGTTGAAGCGCGATGGGACGACCATCGCATACTTTACGGATGACGAGGTCTATTCCGATGTCCGCACGACAGTGACGGGCGACTCGAGCCCATCGACTGATCTGACATCGCTCTTCGCCATAGGCGAAGCATGGTTGGTGTTTGATATCTCTCACAACCTGGAATCCACCAGCGGGATCAGTTTATCATTGACCGCAGAGGGGTACGTTTCTGGGGGGTACCTGGCAGACATTGCCGCGGTCAGTTCAACGTCATGGACGTATACGTTCGTGGAAGGTTACTCGGCTGTAGACACGATCGATAAGTCCACGACGTACAGCTTCTATGCTGATTCCGAGTACGACTGCCTTTTCATGGACACGACATTGTCTGTGCAAAAGGTGCTCGTCGTACCCGTTTCCAACAATCTGAACACCGTTCAAACCAGACTGACCTTCCGCGGGCCGATCCGATACCTTCTATGGTGCTACACGAGATCGGGAACTGGACAATTCGGAATATTCAACACGAGTGGGACCGCAACGAACACGCTCGAGCGTCACAACGTCCTCCACTCTGCCCGCTTGCTATTGAACGGGCAAGACAAGACCGGGACGATGTCCAATA
>Ga0255763_1002551_pt1 | contig 17185 bp, 17 predicted proteins | sample 041ome_2_FD_179963 | JGI IMG/M metagenome (GOLD analysis project Ga0255763, IMG submission 179963) | Coastal salt marsh microbial communities from the Groves Creek Marsh, Skidaway Island, Georgia - 041406US metaG (version 2) | ecosystem: Environmental > Aquatic > Marine > Intertidal zone > Salt...
AAAATCTGCCCTGTTAAAACATGCTCAACGTAGTGGATACGCTCGAAGCTGTCTTCTCTCGTAATTACCGTGTATTTATTGATGTCAGGACCTTCCTATTTTGTATAACAACCGTTATTCCACTGTAAATGATATAACCAGATTTCTGGGGTGTTTTTATAAAAAATTATTTTGCATTAATCTATATGAATTATTTTTTGATATGTATTACTAAGATTGTCCATCAAAACTATTGCCTCTCCATTTGCTGGGACTCGTAATTCACTATCTAACACTCTACTTTCATATCTCCATCCGACTGGAAGATTAAGTTTTTCCCCTAAATTGCTTAACTTAGACTGCTCCATTGAAGCATCTTTAATTAACGAAAATGACTGCATTATGTATTCATTGCCGTCAGTGTCTATCAATAAGTATATTTGTTCACCTTTCTTAAATATCCAAATATTATCTCTATAGACAGAAACTTCTGTGAAATTTTGCTCTATTTCAAGCGTTCCAACAGTTGCCAATTTTCGCATTTCTAAATTGCCAAATTTCCTTGTTGGTTCATCTGGCAAATCCATCCCAAGCGAAGAATTTACTACAAAATATCTTGGTCCGTTTGCGATAAGCTGAGTTGCATTGGGAAATGATTTTATATCGTTCAAATCTAATTCATCCCAATCAGTTTGAGGACACTGATTAAGTCCCTGCGTCCCCCAAACTTCAGTTCTATCTTCATATTGAAACAGAAGTTCACAATATCGATTTCCTCTAATATCAATAAAATTTGAAATAAGAAAATCACGCAATAAACCTGCATAACTAACTGATATCAATAAACCAGATAACATAGTTAGTGCTAATATTTTATATATTGATCTCATGACTTATTTAACTCTTCAAAGTATTAATCTTATGTAACGTTGAGATGCTTTATTGGTTTACACATTTCTTTTGTATAATCCAATATTCTCATATCTGACTTCTACATATTTTTGACGTTCTAATTTAAGTCGATACTTCTTCAAAATACTCCACACCAGTTTAGTAGTGTATTTCCCAGTTCTTTTTGGTTGTATTTTGTGTTCGTTCAGATAGTCAGAAATGTCTTTATTAGAAATTCCATCCTGACTCATTTTATACATCAACTTCTCTCTGAAGTCATAATCGTCTTCATATGAGAATTGAGAAAGTTGTGTAGTGTTGATGATGATGTCACATCCAAAAGTGTAATCGTTGAGATTATCTGTTGTGACTAAGTTTTTGAAATACTTACTCCACTGTCACAGACTTAGCAAGATTGCGCGGATGATCTACGTCTGTGCCTTTTGCGATCGCCACGTAATAGGACAATAGCTGTAGCGGCACAGTAAAAACAATCGGCGAAAGTACCTCTGAACAGCGCGGCACATTAATCACTTTAAGACCCTTTTCGGATTGATAGCCGATGCTTTCGTCGGCGAACACGAACAGTTTGCCGTCACGCGCACTAACCTCAGATAAATTCGCTTTAAGCTTGCCTAGCAAGTCATTATTTGGCGCTACCGCAACGACTGGCATTTTGCTGTCGACAAGCGCAAGCGGCCCATGTTTCAGCTCGCCTGCAGGATATGCCTCAGCATGAATATAGGAGATCTCTTTAAGTTTAAGCGCTCCTTCTTTCGCGACTGGGTATTGAATTCCGCGACCCAAAAAGAGGCTGTGATGTTTGTCACTAAATTGTTTAGCGATAGTTTTAATTTGTTTGCGCAGCCCAAGTGTCTTTTCAACAATACCTGGTAGTTTGTGTAGCTCTTTCACAAGCTTCGCTTCTTGCGCAGTGGTAAGGCCGGTGCGGCGAGCGAGCACGATCGCGAGCACGAGCAATATAGTTAGCTGCGTAGTAAATGCTTTAGTAGAGGCAACGCCGATCTCCTGCCCTGCCATAGTGAGCATGCTGATATCGGATTCGCGCACGAGCGAGCTTGTCGCTACATTGCATATTGCAAGGGTTGCCACATAGTCGAGTTTTTTTGCGTAGCGCAGCGCGGCAAGCGTGTCGGCGGTTTCTCCGGACTGTGAGATAGTGACAAACAGAGTGTCTGGCTGCGCAATGATATCGCGATAACGATAGTCGCTCGCGATATCGACCTGACAGGGTAGCTTAGCGATTGATTCAAACCAATATTTCGCCACCAGACCTGCGTGAGAGCTTGTACCGCATGCGACTATTTGTACGGATTTAATTTTGTCGAACAGTGCAGGAGCATAAATTCCAAACGCCTGTTCGAGCACCGAGCTCTTGCTTACCCGACCATCGAGCGTGTCTTGTATAACGCGAGGCTGCTCGTAGATCTCCTTAAGCATGAAGTGCTCGTAGCGGCCTTTGTCTGAATCGGCTGTCTGATGTGCAACCGTCGTCGTAGGGCGGTTGACCTTCTTGCCCTTATGCCAGATCGTAATTGACTCTCTTTCGACCTGTGCGATATCACCTTCTTCGAGATAGATGAAACGGTCGGTAACCTGGCCTAGCGCGAGCGGATCCGATGCGACAAAGTTTTCGCCGATTCCGACACCGATTACCAGCGGGCTTCCGCTACGTGCGACAACAAGTTTATCGGGTTCGGTATTGTCGATGACACAAAGCCCGTAGGCGCCCTCAAGTCGTTTCACCGTTTTCTTAACAGCAGATAACAGAGAAACTTTTCCACCCGCTCGGTTTGCATGAATAAGGTGCGCAATCGTTTCGGTGTCGGTATCGGTGTCGAAGGTGTAGCCCGCTTTTCTTTGCTCGGCTCTCAGCGCCTCATAGTTTTCGATGATGCCATTATGAACGAGTGCAATATCGGCGCCAGAGAGGTGAGGGTGTGCGTTGGCGACACTCGGCTTACCGTGTGTTGCCCAGCGAGTATGCGCAATTCCGATGCGGCCGCTAGCCTTTGCCTTTGACTTGGATACGGCACTAACAAGTTTATTAACCTTACCGACGGTTTTTATTGTATTGATTTGCGTGGCGAGTGCATCAGGTGTCGGTGAGATAAAAGCGAGTCCAGCGGAATCGTATCCTCTGTATTCGAGTCGCTTAAGACCTTCTAATAGAATTTCTCTCACTTCTCTTTCTGCAATAGCACCAACGATCCCACACATAGTCTTGCCTCTATTTTTATTACAGCCTGATTGGTTCTCTACACATTTTTATTTTTTAACCGGCCTTTTCCAGCCAGGAATATTGCGTTGTTTCGCTCGTCCTACAGCGAGATTCTCACTAGGTACTGGAAGGTTAACGACCGACCCTGCGGCAACAAAGACGCCGGTTTCAAGTTCAACCGGCGCAACCAGTACACTGTTCGAGCCAATGAAAACGCCGTCACCTACTGTAGTTGTGTGCTTATTAACACCATCGTAATTACAAAAAATTGTTCCGGCGCCGATATTAACGCCGGCACCGATTACCGCATCGCCTACATAAGCCAGATGATTTGCTTTACTGCCTTTACCCATGACGGTTTTTTTGGTTTCGACAAAGTTGCCAATTTTTACCGAGTCTGCGAGCACTGTGCCTGGTCTCAACCGCGCATAGGGGCCTATGGAGGCTGCGTTGCCGATTACCGCGCCGTCAATAATTGTGCCCGGTAGAAGCGTAACATCATCACCAAGTGTGGCATCTTTTACGATACAGTTCGCGCCGATAGATACATTATTGCCAAACTTAACTTGCCCCTCTATCACGACGTTCACGTCGATCGTCAGGTCGCGGCCGTAGCTTATATCACCGCGGATATCGACCCGTGTTGGGTCCATTACTGTGACACCCGTGGCAAGAAGCGCTTGCGCTTGAATCATTTGAAAATGCCGCTCGAGCATACAAAGCTGTAGCTTGTCATTGACGCCCTGAACCTCGTATTCGTCGCCAGTGGTCATTGACTCGACTGAGTGGCCGTCGGCAACGGCCATCGAGACGACGTCGGTGAGATAGTATTCCTCTTGCGCGTTGTCATTGCTGAGACGGCTAAGCCAGTCTTTGAGTTCGATGGCCGAGGCAACTAGGATACCGCTGTTCACCTCGTTAATACCTTTTTGCTCCTCGTTCGCATCGCGATCTTCGACAATCGCTTTTAGCTGATGTGATTCATCACGTACGATTCTACCGAGCCCTTCGGGATTTTGCGTAAAGAGGGTAAACACGCCTAGCGGCGACATGGCGCTCGCCTCGATAAGCTCTTGCAGACTGTCTTTGCTCACTAGCGGGACGTCCCCGTAGAGAACAAGGACGCGGTCCTCGACACTACGCGCGGGAATGCTTGGCATGACCTGCTTAACCGCATGGCCGGTTCCGAGCTGTTCTTCTTGAATAACGAAATTGAGATCGCCGCCTTGTATACCCTCGTGACTCGTGTATCCAGCGGTCGAATCATCGCCGATAAAATGCGTTTTGATGAGGTTTGCACCGTGCCCTACGACTAGGTGGATGTGTTCTGTTCCGAGTGAAGACGCACAGTCGACGACGTGCTCGATCATCGGCTTACCGGCAAGGGCATGCATCACCTTGGGGAGATTAGAATTCATTCGCGTGCCTTTACCGGCGGCGAGAATTACCACGTCGAGTCTCATAGGTTTCTCACTGTTGTTTGGTAGATTATCGTAGGTTATCGGCTGCTTTGCTTGGTTCAAGCGCGGTAATTTTCCTACCGCACAACGAAAAAGGGTAGCTTTCGCTACCCTTTGTCATACGCTGATAGACCGTGTAGTCCTAGCGTTTGTGCTGGCGTAACGCTCGTAGTTGCGCGGCAGCCTCGGCGATGCGCGCTGCGGCACTGCCGTAGTCAAAGTCTGCGTGACGATCAGCGATGTCTTGCTCCGCGTCGGCGATTGCCTTGGCTGCTGCTGCCTCGTCGAGATCTTCGGCGCGTTCGGCCGTGTCTGCCAAAAGCGTTGCCGTACCGGGTTGTACTTCGAGGAAGCCACCTGACACGTAAAAGATTTCTTCTGTGCCGCCTTCCATAGTGAGCTTAACAGGACCTGGGATGAGCTGCGTGAGTAACGCTGCGTGTCCGGGAACGATACCGAGGTCGCCGAGCACGCCTGTTGCTACGATCATCTCGACAGAGCCTGAGAAGATGCTCTTCTCGGCGCTTACGATATCGCAGTGTAGGGTTGTGGCCATAGTGGTCTGCTCTCTTGTCTTTTAACTAGCCATTGGGCTGATAAGTTGATCGCTGCAGCGCTCAAAAAGCGCCGCAGCTGCGCAACGCTTACTTAAGCGTTGCCGCCTTCTCGATTGCTTCTTCGATCGTACCGACCATGCTGAATGCCTGCTCGGGTAGGTGATCGTATTCGCCAGCAAGAATGCCCTTAAAGCCTTCGATAGTGTCTTTGAGAGACACATACTTACCTGGGACGTTAGTGAAGATCTCGGCAACCGTGAACGGTTGTGATAGGAACTGGCTGATTCGACGCGCACGGCCCACTGTCTGACGGTCTTCGTCTGAGAGTTCGTCCATACCGAGAATCGCAATAATATCTTTGAGTTCTTTATAACGCTGAAGCACTGTTTGAACGCCACGAGCCACGTCGTAATGCTCTGTACCGATGACGAGCGGATCGAGCTGACGCGAGTTCGAATCAAGTGGGTCTACCGCAGGGTAAATACCAAGTGAGGCGATGTCACGCGAGAGTACAACCGTTGCATCGAGGTGAGCGAACGTCGTTGCTGGTGAAGGGTCAGTCAAGTCATCAGCAGGTACGTATACCGCTTGGATCGACGTGATAGAGCCGTCTTTGGTTGAGGTAATACGTTCCTGCAGCGCACCCATCTCTTCTGCAAGAGTAGGCTGGTAGCCCACCGCAGATGGCATACGACCGAGGAGGGCCGATACTTCGGTTCCTGCGAGCGTGTAACGATAGATGTTGTCGACGAAGAGGAGTACGTCACGACCTTCGTCACGGAACTGCTCGGCCATTGTCAGGCCAGTTAGTGCAACACGCAGACGGTTGCCGGGGGGCTCATTCATCTGGCCGTATACCATCGATACCTTTGATTCGCCTTCGAGGTCGATTACGCCTGATTCCTGCATTTCGTGATAGAAGTCGTTACCTTCACGAGTACGCTCACCCACACCAGCGAACACAGACAGACCGCCACGGGCGGTTGCAATGTTGTTGATGAGTTCCATCATGTTAACTGTTTTACCTACGCCGGCGCCGCCGAGTAGACCAACCTTACCGCCCTTAGCAAAAGGACAAATGAGGTCGATAACTTTAATGCCTGTTTCGAGGATTTCGTTGTTCGCCGAAAGCTCTTCGTAAGTAGGTGCCTTACGGTGAATAGGCATATGAACCTTTGCGCCGATGTCGCCACGCTCGTCGATAGGACGACCGAGTACGTCTACAATGCGGCCAAGTGTCTCTTGACCAACAGGTACAGTAACCGGAGCGCCTGTATCTTCAACATTGAGTCCGCGACGCAGACCTTCCGTGCTGCCGAGAGCAATGGTGCGGACGATGCCGTCGCCAAGTTGCTGCTGCACTTCGAGTGTAATTTCGGTATCAATAACCTTGAGGGCATCATAGACCGCAGGCACGCTGTCGCGCGCAAACTCGACGTCAATAACAGCTCCAATAATCTGTACGATTCGACCGCTACTCATGTTCGGTTCCTCTATATCCTAAGCACTAAATTCTATTTAAATTAATATCAGTTCGCACAGCCGTTAGACGGCCGATGCACCACCGACGATCTCTGATAGTTCTTGTGTAATCGCCGCTTGGCGCGCTTTGTTGTAAACGAGCTGCAAGTTGTCGATGAGATCGCCCGCATTGTCGGTAGCGTTCTTCATTGCGATCATTCGAGCGGCTTGTTCACAGGCGTTGTTTTCAACAACGGCCTGATAAACCTGCGACTCGATGTAACGATCCAATAGTCCGTCGAGAAGCTCCTGAGCGTCTGGCTCGTAGAGGTAGTCCCAATGGCCTTTTAGTTCGTCTTCGTCTGACGGCTCGAGTGGCAGAAGCTGCTGTACGTTTGCTTGCTGAGTCATTGTATTAACGAACTCATTGCTCACAACGAACACCTGATCTAGCTCACCGTTTTCAAACTTATCTAGCATGACCTTCACGACGCCAACGATGTCGGCCGCTTCGGGCTTTTCACCCATGTCACGAACTGAGGCGAGCACACTGCCGCCATAGTTCTTAAAGAAGTTCATTGATTTGGCGCCGATAGCACAAACGTCTACTTCGACATTCGCGTCGTGGTTCGCCTTCATCGCTGCGACAGTCGCTTTAAACAAGTTGGTGTTTAAACCGCCACACAGGCCACGGTCCGTAGACACAACGATGTATCCGACTCGCTTAACTTCGCGCGTATCGAAAAACACGTGGTGATATTCGGGCGTCGCGTGCGCAATGTGGCCAATAACCGCACGAATGCGCTGAGCGTAAGGCTTGCCCAGTTGCATGCGATCTTGTGCCTTGCGCATTTTACTAGCTGCGACCATTTCCATGGCGCTAGTGATTTTCTGAGTGTTTTTAATACTCGAAATCTGCGTTCGTATTTCTTTTCCGACAGCCATTGCTCAGTTGCTTCTCTTAGTTGTAAGTGAGTGCATCGCTCGAGCTAGTCTTAAGCTCGAGCACCGCAGGGCTTACCAAGTTTGAGTCGACTTAAACTTATCCAAGGCGGCTTTAAACTTAGACTCTAAGTCGTCGTTCCAATCGCCTTTCTCATTGATAGTCGCCATCAAAGCCGCTTCTTCGCTGTTCATGTATGACAGCAATGACGCTTCGAAATCGAGTACCTTGTTAAGTGCGACGTCTTTTAGGTAGCCATTGTTAGCTGCATAAATCACGACGCCCATTTCGGCAACTGACAGAGGCGAGTACTGCTTCTGCTTCATAAGCTCGGTTACGCGCTGTCCGTGCTCGAGCTGTGCGCGAGTTGCTTCGTCGAGGTCTGATGCAAACTGGGCAAAGGCTGCTAGTTCGCGGTATTGCGCAAGCGCGATACGAATACCGCCGCCGAGCTTCTTAATAATCTTCGTCTGCGCCGCACCACCTACGCGCGATACCGAAATACCCGGGTTCATTGCAGGGCGGATGCCTGAGTTGAAAAGGTCGGTTTCGAGGAAGATCTGTCCGTCTGTAATCGAGATCACGTTAGTTGGAACGAATGCCGATACGTCGCCAGCCTGCGTTTCAATAATAGGCAGAGCGGTAAGTGAACCGGTTTTGCCTTTCACTTCGCCCTTAGTAAACGCTTCAACATACTCAGCGCTTACTCGTGACGCACGCTCGAGGAGACGTGAGTGTAAGTAGAATACGTCGCCAGGGTAGGCTTCACGACCTGGTGGACGACGCAGGAGCAGTGAAATTTGGCGATAAGCTACCGCTTGCTTTGACAGGTCATCGTAAACGATCAGCGAGTCTTCGCCGCGGTCACGATAGTATTCGCCCATTGTGCAACCCGCGTAGGGTGCGATGAACTGCATTGACGCAGGATCGGACGCAGTAGCTGCAACAATGATGGTGTATTCGAGTGCGCCATGCTCCTCTAATTTCTTCACCACGTTGGCGACAGAAGAGGCTTTTTGGCCGATGGCGACATAGACACACTTAATGCCTTTGCCTTTCTGATTGATAATCGTATCGATCGCAACCGCTGTTTTGCCAACCTGACGGTCGCCAATGATTAGCTCTCGCTGACCGCGGCCAACAGGCGTCATCGCATCGATTGACTTAAGACCAGTTTGGATTGGCTGATCTACCGACTTACGTGCGATAACACCCGGCGCAATCTTTTCAACCGCTGCAGTAAGCTTCGCGTCGATTGGTCCTTTGCCGTCGATTGGCTTGCCCAGCGCATCGACCACACGACCCTCGAGTTCAGGGCCAATTGGCACTTCGAGAATGCGCTGAGTACAGCGACAGGTCTGGCCTTCGGCGAGTGATAAATAGTCGCCCAATACGACGGCGCCAACTGAGTCGCGCTCGAGGTTAAGTGCCATCCCGTAGATGCCACCTTCGAACTCGATCATCTCTCCGTACATCACGTCGGCAAGGCCGTGGATGCGGATAATACCGTCGGATACGCTAACGATCGTGCCCTCGTTCTTGGATTGAACCGAGACGTCGAGGTTATCGATGCGTTGCTTAATAATTTCGCTGATTTCTGAGGGATTCAGTTCTTGCATGCTTATATCCTAGATCCTGACGTGTTCAGGAATTTATTGATTCGGCTAATTTCTTGAGTTTGCCTCGAACCGAGCTGTCGATCACGGTATCACCGGCGCGAATAATCGCGCCACCGATCAAGCTTGGGTCAACGGTGGCAACCAGCTTCACTTCACGATTGAGGCTTCTCGTCAGCGCGGCTGCGAGCGCGTCCACTGTCGCGTCGTTAACCTCGAAGGCGGTAGTGACCATCGCGTCTACCGACTTCTCTTGCTGTGCGCGAAGCGCTTCAAATAACTCAACTATCTCGGCAATTAGCGTCAAGCGTCCGTGATAGGCGAGCACTTTAACTACGTTTTGGGCCGCTGGCGTTAAAGCATCACCGAAAATATCGATTAGCTTTGCAGCCTGTTCTTCGGCGGTGATGACCGGCGAAGAAAGGAGGGTGGCGACTCGCTCGTCTTTGCAGACTAGGGCAATCTGGCGCAGCATCTGCGACCAGCCCGCGAGGTCGTTGCTCTCTGCAGCGACTTGGAACACAGCCTTCGCGTAAGGCCGTGCGAGAGTTATTGGTTCTGCCATGTGTGAAACCTGGTTTTTAACCTAGTTGCCCCTGAGGATTTCCCCTCAAGGCGTTGGCCGCTTGCGTTCGATACGCGAGCCTTTGTCTGTCTTGGAGCGGATCGGCGACATTTGCCATTGACCCGCCCTACAGCACTAATTTAGAGCTCGGCTGCGAGGCCTTTTAAGAGCTCTTCATTAGCAGCTTGATCTATTGATCGTTGCAAAATCTTCTCAGCGCCGGCGATAGCGATAGTAGCAACCTGCTCACGCAGCGCCTCTTTCGCTCGGTTTGCTTGCTGTTCGATCTCTGCATTCGCTGCAGTGATTAACCGCTCACCTTCGGCTCGCGCTTGATCTTTCGCTTCTTCTACAATTTGATTGGCGCGTCGCTTTGCCTGATCAACTATTTCAGCTGCTTCACGCTTTGCGATTTCTTTGTCTTCACCAGCCTTTTCTTGCGCGGCTGCGAGGTCGATTTGTGCGCGTTCTGCCGCTTCAAGACCGTCAATAATTTTCTTACGACGCTCTTCGAGCACAGCAACCAAAGGTGGCCAAACCACCTTCATGCAGAAGTAGGCAAACAAAGCGAAGGCGATGCTTTGGCCAAGTACTGTTGCGTTTAAATTCATGCTTTCTCTCCTGTCTGGTTGGGCTTGGCCCTTCCTAGATGCAGTTAATTAACCGAGGAAAGGATTAGCGAAGATGAACAGGAACGCGATACCAACACCGATGATGGAGATAACGTCCACGAACGCCGCAACGAGAAAGAATTGTGTTTGTAGCTTAGGTGCGAGCTCTGGTTGACGAGCTGAACCTTCGATCAACTTGCCGCCTAGGCTGCCGAACGCTACCGCGGTGCCAGCACCACAGATACCGAAGATAATTGCTGCCGCGAGTAGAGTCATTGCTTCAATGGTCATGTTTGTCTCCAAGTTTTACTTTCTTGTGGAGCCATTCGGCTCCGGGTTTCAGTGGTTTGGGTCTTACTTTTTTAGTGATCGACTTGATGCGCTTGGTTCAGATACACAATCGTGAGCATCATAAACAGGTAAGCCTGCAATGTGATGACCAAGATGTGGAACACAGCCCAAGCGAAGTGCAAGGGAAGTTGATACCAACCGAGTAGTGCGATTACTAAGAAAATTACCTCGCCGGCAAACATGTTGCCGTACAGTCGCAGCGCGAGGGATACCGGCTTTGCGAAAAAGCCTGGCAGTTCGAGCAGCAAATTAAGCGGCGCTAAATACCACTTAGGGAATGGGTGCATAAGGAAATCGTTAGCAAAGCCGAGCGGGCCTTTAACCTTCAGGCTGTAGTAGATAACCATTAAGAACACGGCAGTAGCAAAGCCTAACGTGATATTGATATCGGTAGTCGGCACTGCTTTAAAGTAGAGGTGCGAGTCGCCGGCGACTGTTTGTGCGAACAAAGGAATCCAGTCGACGGGGACTAAATCCATCGCGTTCATCAGAAATATCCAGCTAAACGTGGTGAGCGCGAGTGGCGCTACAAACTTGTTTTTCGCATGGAATGCGCCATCGACGCTTTCGATAACAAATTCGACAATCATCTCGACAAAATTCTGCACGCCGCCAGGGACGCCAGAGGTAACCTTGCGAGAGACGAGGTAATAGAAGCCCATAAACAGCACACCTAGGATCATAGAGATCAGCATGGTGTCGACGTTTATCGCCCAAAAACCCATCTGCGTTGCTTCTTCAGGTGTATGCGCAAAGCCCCAATGGCCGTCGATCTTGCCATAGGTAAGAAAGCCAAGGTGGTGAGATACATACTCGGTGCCGCTCGCGTAGAGGACGTCGCCGTTTGCTTCAGCCATAAGTCAATCTTCTGTCAGTGTTCGTCGGTTATTTGTTGTCAATCTGATGCTTGGTCAGTCTTTTGTTCGGTCAGTCTGTTTGGTCGGTCTATCGTTTAGTCAGTCTAACGTTTAGTCAGTCTGTCGTTTAGTGAGTCTATAGGCGCCATAGATGCCCGCTATGTGAACGACCAAAAATCCCACAAAAACCCAAACGGGAGCCAGTGGTTTAACGCTAGCGAAGGTCAGCGCGAACCCAGCTGCCATCAGTCCTAGCTTAATCGCCTCTCCTTTAAACACCGAGGCAATCATTTTCTCTGTTTCACTCGCACCGCGATGCTGAAACGTCTGAAACGCGAAATAGGCGCCTGGGATTGCGCTTATTAACCCACCTAAAAAGGTGGAGTAGGCAATTACCCCTTTGTCTTCGCCCGCTATTACCCCTACCAGTGCAGCAATAACGACTGCGGCGGTAAACTGAAGCACAATCACTCGGGTAAAAGGTGGCGGCTTAATAGTCGACACGGCCATTCTCTCTTTGTTTTGCCTCTCGTAATCTTCCGTAACTCTTACTTAATTCTTAACTTAAGATTTACGTAATAGCGATGCTTGAGGCGAGATTCGGCCGAGTTAAAGCTAAACCAAGGCGCGTATTATAGGGATATTGAGTGCTTCTAGCAACTAGCCTCATCGCCCTGTGAGTAAGAATCAACAGCAATAGGTTGTCACTTAATATGTGCGATAATCCCATCAAGCTCATCTAAGCTGTTGTATTTTAACACTAATTTACCTGATCCTTTAGCGTTATGCTGTAATACAACTTTCGCGCCGATTTTCTCCGCTAAGGTTTGTTCGAGTAGTCGTATGTCTGGGCTAACCGGCGCAGAGAGCTTTTTAGCGGGCCCTGCAAGCAGCCGCCTGACAAGCGCCTCGGTCTGCCTCACCGACAGCCCACCGCCAACAACGCTCCGCGCAGCGGACGTTTGCTGATCTTGGGGGAGTGCAAGAATCGCGCGCGCGTGTCCCATCTCTATATCGCCGCGCTCGAGCATTACTCGTGCATCAAGGCTTAAGTTAATCAGACGCATGAGATTGGTGACCGTCGCGCGGGATTTTCCAACCGCGTCAGCAACCTGTTGCTGAGTGAGTTCAAACTCATCTTGCAGGCGCTTGAGCGCCACGGCCTCCTCTATCGGGTTTAAATTCTCGCGCTGAATATTCTCAATAAGAGACATGGCGATCGCCGCGTCGTCTGCAACAGGCTTAATAATCGCAGGGATCGAATCCAAACCAGCAAGTTGAGTCGCCCGCCAGCGGCGCTCGCCGGCGATAATTTCATAGCGATCAGCAGAGATTGGCCTAATGACAATGGGTTGCATAACGCCTTGTTGCTTTATGGACGCCGCAAGTTCGCCTAGAGCTTCTTCGTGCATGTCTGTGCGCGGCTGGTATTTTCCGCGCTGAATAAGATCTACAGGGATGTGTCGAAGCTCACCGTCTCGAACGGCGCTCTCTGGTGACGGTGGCACGCCGCCCTCGGCTGCAGGTTTGTTTTTTTTGCCTGCGGAAAGGAGGAAATCTAGCCCTTTTCCCATTCTTTTTCCTTCTGCCATCGTCTTCTCTTTTTTCACTATAACCACTGGGGCTGATTAATTTTATCTCGCTGCGGACGTCTCAGCTGCCGCCTTCTCGGCCATTGCTTGATCGCTACGCCTCAGTATTTCACCAGCGAGCGCAAGGTAGGACACAGAGCCCTTCGATGTCCTATCGTATTTTAAAACAGGGAGTCCAAAACTAGGTGCTTCAGCAAGACGCACATTTCTCGGTACAACGGTGCGATAAACAGCATCGCCAAAATGTTTAAAGAGCTGTCGATTAACCTCGATCGTAAGCCTGTTTCGAGGATCATACATCGTGCGAATAATGCCCTCTATATGCAGTGTCGGATTAAGGTGATCGCGGATGGTCTCGATAGTATCAATCAGCGCTGCTAACCCTTCGAGCGCATAGTATTCACATTGCATCGGTATGATCACGCCTTCGGCAGCAACCAAAGCATTGATCGTTAGCATATTGAGCGAAGGAGGGCAGTCAATAATAATGTAGTCGTAATTATGACGAAGAGAGTCGAGGATTTCTTTTAGTTTAAATTCTCTTTCTTCCATGCCAAAAAGTTGCGCTTCGGCGGCAACCAAATCACCATTAGAGGGCAGTAGATCATACCCAGCCTCATCGGCCCGAGTTAATACCGCACTCACCTCGGCTTCGCCAATAATGGCGTCGTAAAGAGAAATAGCTAAGGCCGATTTATCGACGCCGCTGCCCATGGTCGCGTTGCCCTGTGGGTCAAGATCGACCAGCAATACATTATTTCGAGTCGCAGAGAGCGAGGCTGCTAGATTTACAGAGGTAGTCGTTTTTCCTACTCCCCCTTTCTGATTCGCTATAGCGAAGATCTTGCTCACTCTCATCGCTCCTTAGCTTGGTTAAGTTCTTTTTACAGCAGCCTCTTGGCCGATTAGGACAAGGTGACGCTGTGATTCAACGCCCGGCACAGTAAGTTCTATGACGCTTTCGACTTTATAGCAATTATCAAGGTCGGTTGAACTCGCCTTGTTTGATGTGCTGTTTATCGTTTTGTCTTGCTGTAATTCTGCAATCTCATCGTGCGGGTAGACGCCTTTCATCGCGAGTAGTTTCGTCCCGCTGGCAAGTGGTTTCTCGATCATCTTAACTATAGAGGATATGCTCGAGAATGCGCGACAAGTAATTAGTGAAAATTCGCCTGTGTCAGCTGTGCTGAGATATTCATCAACTCTCGCATCAACGATCTCAACATTACTTAACTCTAATGCTACTTTTACCTGAAATAGGAAACGGGTTTTTTTGCCGTTGCTATCCAACAAGACAAAGCTTTTATCGGGATTAGCGATAGCTAAGGGTATGCCTGGCAGGCCCGCACCCGAGCCAATATCAAGTATCCTCTCGCCTTCGAGATAAGGTGAGATAGCTAAACTGTCTAGGAGATGCAATGGCACCATCTCTTGTATGGCTGTAATACCCGAGAGATTAAAGTGCTTATTCCACTTAACAATTAAGTGCAGATAATGCAGAAGCTTTTGTTGCGCGTTGGCCGGAACTCCTAACGCTAGATCGCGTAATCCTTGTTCTAGCGTTGCTTCTAATCGATCTGTCATTATATTGGCCCCGAGCGCCTAGCTGGCGCGGCGGACTGCCTCGCTTTTTTTGCTTTCTATGCTTTCTTCGTTTAGCGTCGGATCTGTCTTACTAATGCCACTCTTAGATTTTTTCAGATAGACAAGAATCAGTGAGATAGCGGCTGGCGTCATGCCTGGAAGCCGCGACGCCCGCGAAAGATTCTCGGGGCGCGCATCCAGTAATTTTTGTTTGAGCTCGTTTGAAAGTCCTTGCATCGAAGCGTAATCGAGATTCTCGGGTAATGCGGTGTCTTCGTGACGCTTCAGCTTCTCGATTTCGTCTTGTTGCCTATCAATATACCCTTGGTATTTGATGTGAATGCTAACCTGTTCATCTACCTGCCTAAGAAGCTCGGTTTGTAGTGCTTCTGAAAGCAGGCCAGTTAGGCCGTCGATAGGAGTGTCGACGCTGTACGCCGAAAGCGCTTTATCGCTGCCTTCAAGCGCACCCGATAACCCCTCATAGGTTACACGGGGACGTGCAAGCAGATCAGCGAGGCTGTATTCACGCGACAGGGGTTTTTCAAGGAACGTGTCTACTTGTGCTGATTCTTTGGTATTGGGTTGTAACCACGTTTTTTTAAGCCACGTAAGCCTGTGCTGGATATGCGCTTGTTTATCGCAGTAAAAGTTCCATCTCACGTCGTTCACCAAGCCGAGTTCACGGCCTATTGGGGTCAGCCGCTGGTCTGCATTGTCTTCGCGAAGGGTCAGTCTGTATTCGGCGCGACTCGTGAACATACGGTACGGCTCGTTTGTTCCGAGTGAAATAAGATCGTCGACTAACACACCTAGATAAGCCTGATCTCGTCGTGGGCACCAAGAATCCTTGCCGCGCGCAGCGAGGCCAGCATTCAGGCCAGCAAGCAAGCCTTGCGCTGCAGCCTCTTCGTAACCTGTCGTTCCATTTATTTGACCAGCAAAATAGAGGCCTTTAACAAATTTGGTTTCGAGCGAGTAGTTGAGATCTCTAGGATCAAAGAAATCATACTCGATCGCATACCCTGGACGCGTAATAAGGGCGTGTTCGAAACCCTTGATTTTTCGCACCATCTCAACTTGGACGTCGAAGGGCAAGCTCGTTGAGATGCCATTGGGATAAAGCTCATTCGTCGTTAGCCCTTCGGGTTCAACGAAAATCTGATGTGAATTTTTATCGGCAAAGCGCATGACCTTGTCTTCGATAGAAGGGCAATAACGCGGGCCTGTTCCTTCTATAACGCCCGTATACATTGGCGATCGATCGAGACCACCTCGAATAATGTCGTGGCATTCTTCGTTGGTAGAGGTGATATGGCAGTTCACTTGCTCGGGGTGATCGTCGGCAGTGCCAAGATACGACATAACGGGTAGTGGCTTATCGCCTGCCTGCTGCTGCATAACGGAAAAGTCTACCGAACGTGAATCGATTCGAGGTGGCGTACCTGTTTTTAGTCTGTTGACCCTGAAAGGGAGACTGCGTAGACGGTCGGCTAGCGCTATCGACGGCTGATCGCCAGCGCGCCCGCCTGAACTACTTTCAAGGCCTATGTGTATTTTGCCACCTAAGAATGTTCCAGCCGTTAATACCACCTGATTGGCGCGAATCAACACACCCATCTGTGTAATGACGCCGCGTACCTTACCGTCTTCGATGAGCAGATCGTCTACACCTTGTTGGAACAGGCTAAGGTTGGGCTGTGACTCTAATATTTCGCGAATGGCTGCCTTGTAGAGCGTCCTATCCGCCTGCGCGCGCGTTGCTCTCACTGCGGGGCCTTTGCTCGCATTCAACACACGAAACTGAATGCCCGCCTTGTCGGTCGCAATAGCCATTGCACCGCCGAGCGCGTCGATTTCTTTGACCAGGTGACTTTTTCCGATACCGCCAATAGCTGGATTACAGGACATTTGCCCAAGTGTGTCGATGCTGTGAGTGATTAGCATGGTTGGCACACCTTGACGAGCCGACGCTAAAGCGGCTTCCGTTCCGGCATGCCCACCACCGATAACAATTACATCGAAGGTAGAAGGGTATTCCATCGTTGTCAGGGGCACAGTCGTCATGGTTGCCTCTAGATTCCTTTGGTCGCTGTCAGTGTAAGACGGTAATAGGACGGTAAATCGAGCGCTTGGCGTCGACGGGAGGAGAAGTATATAGAATTCAGCGTATTAGTGAATTGCTTTATTGCAGTTTAGATTAAAAAACAACCAACGCTTTTCTTTTTTAAACAAGCTTACCCCTTGCTAGCTTGTCGTTCGTTAGGTAAACGTTAGAGAGTTAATATAGATAAATATAGCTAGGTGTTTTTCTGTGGTTAAGTCATTTTAAGTGTTAAAAATCAATAATTTAAGAAAAACTAAAGTGGGTGATTAGGCTGTGGTTAAGGGGTCTCGAAGCTATGGATTAATGTGGATAAAAAAGGTAAGGGATAAAGAGCTGATAAGTTATCCTTTTTTATACACAGGTTTATTG
>Ga0255763_1002572_pt1 | contig 17070 bp, 9 predicted proteins | sample 041ome_2_FD_179963 | JGI IMG/M metagenome (GOLD analysis project Ga0255763, IMG submission 179963) | Coastal salt marsh microbial communities from the Groves Creek Marsh, Skidaway Island, Georgia - 041406US metaG (version 2) | ecosystem: Environmental > Aquatic > Marine > Intertidal zone > Salt...
CACCATAGATATATAGTCCACGATCGTGCATGTGTCCAACCGACCACTTTTTTTTACGCTGGCCCCATCAGGACCCCCTCGATGTGGTGCATAATCCACCAATCACGACCACGCCACCCCGTACTCAACCCCCCCCCAAACACCACATAGCGCGCACTACGCGTGCGCGCGCGCGTATCTTGCGCCCGCATTAGGTTAACAATTCGAATCGCGAATCCGAACGTTCGCGCGCATCGCGCGCGGCATTCCACGACGACGCGCACGCCTCGCGCACATTCGCGCATTCGCATCGAGGTACGTGCGAGGCGAACGATATGGCACCGTACGCCACGACGCGATGACGCGGTTTGGTGACGCGGACGCGCGCGCCACGGGGGCATGATGGCACATTCGAATGATGCACACGATGCGCGCGCGTGCGAGCCGTTGGCGCATGACGGGGGTTAACTACGCGACGACGACCGCGGGTGACGACGACGGTTCGTATAACGCGGCGTTGGTGCGGTGCGCGTGTACGCATCGCGCCGTACGGGCGAGCGTGCGGTGTGGCGACGTGTCGGGAGCGTGCGCGCACCGCCCGCGACGGGGGTGGTTTGGGGGAATCCAATGCGCGCATTGTGCGCGGGGCGTTTGAAATTGCAATGCGCGCGCGCGCGCGCGGCGACTGACCAACAGACGAATCGCGCGACGCGCGAGCGGTGCTTTCGTATTGTATACAGGTGTTGTCGTTGATTGAGTTTGACGGATTAATACTACTACTACTATAAGATGGTTTCGAAGAGCTCAGCGAGTGCGTCGTTGGCCAAGTCTGTGCCCGCCGCGCGGGGCGGCGTCGAGGACAAGAAGCCGCGACGCAAGCGACGCGACCGGGACAAGCCCAAGCGCGCGATGTCGGCGTATCTCGTCTTCTTGAGTCGTCACCGCTTGGCTGTGCAAAAGTCTCACCCGAACTGGTCCGTGACGGATGTTACCAAGGAACTCGCCCGACGATGGAAGGATGTGAGCGATAAGGAACGCGCAGAGTGCCAGCATCAATCCGACGAAGACAAGAAGCGCTACTATGAGCAAATGGCTGACTACGTGCCGTTGCCAGATGAAAAGGAGGAAGAGGCTCCGATCAGGTACGACAAGGATGGTAACCGCAAGCGTCGCAAGAAGGACAAGAATGCCCCGCGGAAGAACCGCTCGGCATACATCATCTGGGCGGCGGAGTACCGGGACAAGAACTTCCGTCCGAAGGCTGCCGCCAACGCGCCGGTGTCGTTCCGCGAGCAAGCCACCGAGCTTGGCCAAGCGTGGGCCATGTTGTCTGCGTCGGCGCGCAAGAAGTACGATGATGCTGCTGCGAAGGAGGCGAAGGAATACGCCGTGAAGCGCGATGCCTACTTGGAAGAGAAGAAGCAGCTCGCGCTCGCGGCTCGTGAAGCCAAGCGCGAACGGTTGCTCGCGGAGAAGCGCGCTTGGGAAGCGACGAAAGCCGCGGCGCAAAAGGTCAAGGATGAACGCAAGGCGGAACGCGCTGCGCTTAAGGATCAACGTGCCAAGGAACGTTCGACGGTGAAGAAGTCCAACGGTGCCGGAGGTTTGCCGAAGACTGGTAAGAAGCGTGCTGAAGCCACGAGCTCGGATACGATGGCGCGCATCAAAGCCGCCCTCGTGGGCGTCTCGAACGAAGCCGCGTGGTACAAGATTGTCGACAAGCACGCCAACGCGCCTGAGAAGGTGAACGATGCGTACAAGCAGTTCATCGCCAACGCGAAGCAAGCGCACTTCTCGGCTGATCCCAAGGCTTTCTTAGTCGCCGTGCTCGGCTACGACGAAGCGCAACAACATCTCCTTTAAGCGCGACGTCAAGACGCGCTCGCGTTGACCTTTTCTTCTTTTGACCATGTGACGACGATTGAAGGCGCGGACACGCGTCCATGTCGACAACGGTCATCGTCACCAATGAAACACACGAACATGTACTCACGCTCACACTATATCAATAATGATCTCACGGTTTTTCTCTACTACCACAACCGTTCGCTCGTCCAGTCCAGTCAACAAAAAAACGCATTCAATTCCAAAAGGCGTTTTTTTTTACACGCGCACCCGCGCCACAGACCGCGCCGCATGCCGCCGCACGCGGACGCGCCGCCGCGGCGTCATCGCGATAAAGATAAACGCGCCAAGCACCGCCTCGCGGCAGCGCTGCGCACGCTCCGGCTCGACGTCGACGCCACCGACGTCGACGCGCGGGCGGCGTACAAGTCGCTCGCGCGCGCGCACCACCCAGATAAAGGAGGCGATGCCGCAACGTTTCGTGCGATTGCGAGCGCATACGAGGTGGTGTGCGAGAGATTCGCACGCGAGCGTGAGGCACGGGAAAAGCTCGGTGGTGTGGTCGCTGGTAGCGGCGCGCGCGAAGAGGCGTGGAGCTCGAGCGCCGCCGCGGCGACCGCGCCGCTTGAGATACGTCAAGGTGAAGATGGCGCGAGCATCGCACCGAGTGGGGACTTGAAGCGTCTCGGTGACGAAGCTTTTGATGCGAGTGAGTACGAGCGCGCGATTGAATGTTATTCTGCGGCGGCGGCGTACGCAAAGATTGATGGAGCGACAGAGTACGCGGAATTGTACCGCGCTAGAGGTGAAGCGTATGCCGCACTCGAACGCTGGCGTGAAGCGATCGATGACGCCGACCGAGCGATGAGCGTTCGCGCGCTTTGGTCACCGCCATGGGTACTCAAAGGCCGCGCGTTGGAAGCCATGTCAGCGTGGTCGGCGGCGGCGGCGCTGTATCGTCGGCGCGCGACTTCGAGAGTAGACGTGGATGAGGACGATGCCGACGCTCGCGCCTTACGCGAAGGTCTAGAGCGCGCAGAAAGCGCTCTGAGGACTGAATTCTGCCTCGCTAGCGTTGATGCGCATCGTGGTGCGGTTCGCGTGATGGCGATGAAGCCATCCGGTCGCGGATTGCTCGCGGCGGATGCCGACGCCGACGCCGACGTCTTCGACGAAACTATACCCACCAATGCGTACGTATGTACGCTCGGCGCCGATGATGGGTACTTGAAAATATTTTCCGTACCAAGTGGGGAGTGCTTATACGCCACGAAGGTCTCGCATGCGATACGCGCGTTGAGCTGGGCGCCAGACGGTGGCGGAACGCTCGTCGCCGTCGGCCAATCCGGATTTGTCAAGACGTGGGATTTTGAATTCGCCGAAATCGGCGCCCCGCGCGCGACGCTTGTGTCCGAGCGCGAACTCATTGGATTTCATCCCGCCGTCGACGCCACGTGCGTGACGTTTGACGTGTCGAGCGAGTACATTGCCGTCGGCGCGAGCGACGGCTCTGCGTGTGTGTGGGACGTCGGCGCCGGCGCGCTCGACCACGCCATCCCCGCCGGACTCAACGCTCATAAGGCTGAGATTACGAGCGTAAAGTTTCATCCCGTTCGTGGTCGTGCACAGCTCACCAGCGGTTCGCTCGATGGCGATGGACGCGTGTGGGACCTCGTCGGCGAAGCCACGGATGTCGCCGGCGAATGTCTGCACACGTTGCGTTGGGACTCCGGCGCCGTCATCGCCGTCGATTACACCCCGTGTGGACGTCTCATCGTCACCGCCACGAGCTCGAGCGCAAGTATTAAATCTGCGGTGGCATCGGTGAATAGATTACTAGTGTGGAGTTCAGTGAGCGGTCGATTATGTAAGTGGTACGACGCGCACGCGAGCCGAATCAATGACACATCCTGGCACCCGCATCCGGGATCGCGCAATGTCGTCGTCAGCGCGTGCGATGACGGCGTGCTGCGCGTGTGGTCGATACGAGCCGCACCGAGTGGGGCAGGGACGCCTCTGCTCGAGAGTGACGAGCACGCTGGGGTGGAGATTGATCACGCAAAAGTTGACAGGCGGATGTCCGGCGCGGCGGTTCAAGTGGCGCATTCGCCCATGGGCGGCATTCTCGCCGTCGTCACGCGCGATGGTCGTTTGCGCGTGCACGATAGCGAAACGTTAGAATCTACGATGGATTGGCGCGCGAGCGCGTATGGCGCATCGCAATGCGTAGCTTGGGCGCCGACGCCGATTCCGCTCGAAGCCGACGCGCCAGTGTCCAGGACATCTCCATGGATTGTCGTCACTGGCGGCGATGATGGGCGCGTGTGCATGTGGCGCATCACGCGTGGCGATGACAACGACGACGGCGACGACGACAGTGCCGATAAACGTGCCGGTACTAACAATGCTGCCGTCGGCATGAATGGAGACAAGGTTGCCGAAACGAGCGTCAAAATCGGCTCAAGCGCGATATTTTCAGCCGCTGATGTCAAAACATGGTGGGACGCCAACGAAAACGTCAGCGAAGTCACCCCACTCGCGGATGTTGGTAACCACGCGGGCTATCTTGGACCATCACCAAACGACAAGCCAATCCATAAGGCGCTCGATGGGTCTCCGCTCGTCGTCCCGGGCGCGACGCTCACATCAAAGTACATTGATTTAGCGCTTCTCGACGGCGAAATCGCCTCCCATGACGCCTACGCCGCACTCGAGCGTGATATTCAAGAACTTCAACGCAAACGTACGGCGTTCATGGGTGATCCATCGCACTCGGCGATTGAAAAGCGGGCCTATGCCGCCGAGTTTGCAGCTGAAATCCAACCGCTTCGAGAACAGCGTTCGCGTGTCTACACCGCGTTAAAATCCGCCAACGCCTACGTGTGACACTAGCGGTAGTATTCTGTTGTATTAGCACGCATTCTTCGTAGCGACACCGGCGCGATCGATAGATAATCAATTGGCTTGCGGCGTCTCCATGTGACGCACTTTTTGCAAAAAGTGCACGCCACTTCAAGGCGTGCAAAGGCGTCGCGCGTCGATCGCCAACGCACGCGCGGTCGACCGATACAGACGATATGACGCACTATCCCGGCCGCGGTGCGAGCCCCGGTCGCGGACGAGGCCGCGGCGGCCGACACGCAACGAATGGCCCGAGTCCCGCGCTCATCACTGCAAACATCAAAAACTCCAAAACGATGGACGAAGTGCTCACCAACGCCCGCAAGTTTATGACATTCTTGAATCACATACATCTTTCGGCGTTTTGGAACACGCTTAGTCGGTTGTGCTCGACGGCGTCGACGTCCAAGTCGTGGTTTTTGGATGACGCCTATAGTTCCACGGCGTCGGCGGTGACGGCTCGCACGACGCTCGTCGTCACTACCAGTGACGATATCGGCGCTCGAGAGCTCGCAAACATCGTCCATGGATTAGCAAAGTGTGGGTTCACCACGCACACGCACGGTGAGGCGTTTGACGCGCTCGCCAAGGCGATAACTCCACGCGCGGAGGCGTGCGGGCCGCAAGAGGCGGCCAACGTAGCCTGGGCTTTCGCCAAAGCAGAGCGCGTTCACGACGATGCAGTCTTCGACGCCATCGCGCGAGTGGTGAAATCGCGTGCAGATGCATTTAATGCACAAGAGTTGGCGAATGTTATGTGGGCTTTCGCGACGATTGGGCTGAATGATGATGAGGCGTTTGCGGCGGCGGCTCGAGCGGCAGAGAAGCTCACGTCGCGAATGTCGAGCCAAGGCTTGACGAATATCGCCTGGGCGTTCGCTAAGGCGGGGCATTACGACGCGCAACTATTTAGGTCGTTATCGAGCGCGGCGAAGACGACGTTAGGGGGATTTAACGCACAGGATGTGTCGAATTGTGTATGGGCATTTGCGAAGGTGAACCAATACGACGCCGAGTTTTTTGAAGCGCTGGCGCGTTGCGCCGAGCGGCACGCCGATAATCTCAGCGCACAAGGGTTGGCGAACACGGTGTGGGGATTCGCAAAAGTTGGTCATGTCGATAGCGCGCTCTATACCGCGTTTGCGATGCGTATTCGTCGTAAACTTGGTGAATTTCGTCCCATTGATTTAGCAAACACGGCGTTTGCGTTTTCAAAGGCGTGTCATTTGGATGAAGAACTTTTCGATGGTCTCGCGCGACGCGCCGAAACATGCTTGGACGAGCACAACACGCAAGATTTGGTGAATACTGCGTATGCTTTCGCGAAGATTGGCCAATTCGATGCCGCGTTGTTCACCGCTATGGCGCGCGCCGTTGCGGGAAGAAATTTAGACGAGCTTGACGCGCCGCAAATTGCCACCGTCGCCTGGGCGTTCACCACCGCCAGCGCCGTGGATGCCAAATTATTTAAAATACTCGCATCAAGCGCGGAACGGCGTGTGGATGAGCTCGGCACGGGTGATATCGCGAGCATCGCGTGGGCGTTCGCAAACGCAGACCAAATGGATGACGCTTTGTTTACAGCGCTGGCGCGCTCGGCAAAGGCGCGCCTTGATGCATTCAACGACGAAGATCTCGACAATGCCGAATGGGCATTTAGTAAAGCCGGCCACAAGTCTGTCGCCAAGCAACTGAAGCAGCGTCGAGAGCGCACGGCGGGGATTGCGGCTGAACTTGCGAGCGCTGAAGTGGACGTGTCCAAATGCGGCAAAATCGTCGTCGCCGGCGGCGGTATCGGCGGTGCCGCCGTCGCGGTCGCGCTGCAAAACAAGGGCTTCGATGTCATAGTTCTAGAATCCGACACGAGTTTTGACGCGCGCAAGCAAGGGTACGGGTTGACGATTCAAGGCTATAGCTCTACAACGCAAGCGCTCGGAATTAGCTTGGCGAGAGACGATGCGCCCTCGACGTCACACTACACGTTCAATTCCACAGGGAACATCTTAGGTTTCTTCGGTGAAGCCTTTAGTGCAAACGGTAAACGCGAACAGAACGAGTGTGAAAATTCTGGGCGGTTTATTCACATCCCACGTCAAGTGTTACGACAAAGAATTCTTGAGCGCGTCGAACCGAATACAGTGCGCTGGAATTCCAAGCTCAAATCGTTCGCTTGCTGGCGCGATGACGAATCACGCCACACGAACGGAGTCACTGTGACTTTAATGGATGGCACCACCATCGATGCCGCCCTACTCATCGGGTCGGATGGTATTTTTTCCACCGTGCGCAGGCAGTTAGAAATCCCGGGTGATAGGTTGAATTACGTCGGCTTGGTCGTCGTGCTCGGCATTGTCGACGACTCGGTGCTCAAGGTTCCACTCACGGCGCGGAGAATCTTTGAAACCGTGGACGGGGCGACGCGAATTTATGCCATGCCATTCACCACGTCGTCCACGATGTGGCAGCTGTCATTCCCAGCGTCTGAAGATGACGCTCGACGATTATCGAAAGATACGTCTACGCTCAAGGATGAAATCGTGCGCCGGTGCGCTCAATGGCACGATCCCATTCCCGAACTCTTGCGCAGCACACCGCTCGATTGCATGTCAGGCTATCCAGTGTATGATCGAGAACTACTTGAACCTGACGTCTTGCGCCAAAAATATGGCAACGGCGTGACGCTGAAGCCGCAACGTCGAGTGACGCTCATCGGCGACGCGGCGCACCCAATGACGCCCTTCAAGGCGCAAGGCGCAAATCAAGCGTTAAGCGACGCCGTGCTACTCGCCGACACGCTCGTCGAACACGTACAAAAGTTTGGACCAATCGAAGGGTTAGATGCCGCTCTACCAGTGTTCGAAAAGAAGATGTTGAGCCGGTCTAATAAGATGGTGATTGGGTCTCGCGCCAAGGCGAAGGAGATGCACAGCGCGTTGGCGTTGCAACCAGCGCGCAAGGCACAGCGCGAGACTGGATTAGACATGACCAAAGTCATCGAAACGCTGCAGAAACTTGGTATTGGAGCTCAAAATGCGACCGATCCGCGAGGATTAGATGCAGTCGTGGCTGACGGTATGCGGGCGTCGGCGTCGGCGAAGAGGCGGTCATCGAGCGACGTCAATCTTTGGGGTATGAAGGACGGCGCGTGGGCCAAGTGCGTGTTGGTGAAGACAAAAAAAGATGGGAAATCGAAAGTGAAATTTCTCGATGGCGCGACGGCGACTTTAGGTCCCGAGAACGTGCAGCCGAGAGTGAAGAAGGCGAAGAAATGAAATGTTAGAAAAGTTTAAGTCATTACAACAGTGCATGATTACAGACATGAAGAGTTTACAAAGTCGTCGTGGAAGTAGAAGTAGTAGTAGTAGAAGTAATGGTGGTGGTAAACCAAAAAGGACCACAATTAGTGTATAATGTGTAGCAGTGTTTTATAGTGGTACTCGTAGGTCATCTTGCGCGTGTTTCGCATCACTCAGCGTTTGACTGGCCTTGGCGTTCGAGCATCGCCGTGAGTGAGCTCCTGTATCTCTGCACGTGCTCCATCCGCGGATTCACGCGCAACGCGTCCTCAAAGCACCTCAACGCATCCTCGTATTGGTGCAAAGCCAAGTGACACAGTCCTTTCCCGGAATGCGCGCCGAAATGAAACGGATTCAATTTCAGCGTGTTGACGCAATCCTTGATGCTCTCATTGTATAACTGCATGAGATAATTCGCCGTCGCGCGCTTGTTGTGCGCCTCGGCAAACTCAGGTTTGGCGATAATGATTTCAGTGAATATATCACGCGCCACGGGTAAGCCATCCGGAACGACGCCCATGGCGTTAATGCCCTCGTTCAGTCTGTTGTCCACCGCTGTATCCCCTGACCGCTGCCACAACGACCACAACGCTTGCTCAATCGCCTTCGCCGCGTCCTCATTCGCATCATCCACCGTACACAATGCTCTTAACAACGACGGCACCACTCGACGATCACCGAGCTGCACGACATCCTCGCAAATAACCACCGTTTCCTCGCCATTGGGCTCGCGTAACCGTCTCGCCAACGCCGCCGCCAACGCCGCGGATGGAGATAACTCCCGTTCCTTCCGCGCTCGCTCCTCCTTGATGGATTTAGCAACCTTATAATTCTCTTCTTCGATCGCACACGCTATTTTGCGTTCAGCGAGCTCTTCATTTAAAAGGAACTCATCCACCGCGTTTGGAAACGCGCGCGCCTCTGCCGCCGCCCGCTCCACTTTTTCATTCAATTCTTCACTCAAATCTCGCCCAAGCCCGCCATCGCGCACGCGATGGGCATCGACATGCACAGATCCAATAGACGCGTCCATGGCGCCGCCTCGCGCGCGCACATCTCGACCACATCGCGCGTGAACCCGTCTCGAGTGCGCGTGAGCTCCACAATCGTAGTCGCAATTGTCCCATCCTCGTCGCGATCGACGCGTATCAGGAAGCATACCGCGGCGCGAAACGCTCGTTCGCGCGCGCGAATGCGCGAATGCAACCGCATGCGAGCTCGCGCGCGTCAAGACGCTCGAATGCGCGGGCATGACGGACGAAAGACGCGCGTCTGGGTGTGACGGGACGGTTACTTTTTTGGTGCTTTTCACTTTTTACACACTGTTTCGCGCGATTCGCCGTCGCTTCCGCGTGCGTCGCGCCTCTTCGCGCGCACGGAGCGTTAGGTGTGTCTTTTCGACCGCAGTTTTCGGCCGCGAGCGCGTTTGCGCGATCACTGGGCGTCGATGCGCGGGACGGCGCTGGCGTAGGATGGGACCATGTATTGGATGCTCGCGAGCGCGTCTGGACCTCCATAGCGTTCCAATGCGCGTAACGTGCGCCTAACTAAGCTTCCGATGGTGCGTTTAGATCGACCGTATCCGATAGCTTCATCGTTACGCGGTGGAGGTGATGGAGGCGCGGTGCGTTCGATATTTGGTGTGCATGGAGCGCCGCGCGAGAGGCGCGCTTCGGCGACGCCATCGCGAGTCATCTTTGGCTTTGACTTTGGTCTCGTTTCTGACCAACACTTGGCGTCAGAAAGGTTGACTAATGAAACGAAGATAGTATCGATGTCCTTATACGCCCGGAATGCGGGAAGAAGCTGACGATGGTACGGCACGAGCGCTTCGCCGACGGCGGCGTACGTCGTCGTCATCGTGTATAATAAATCAAACGCCACCGCGAGCACTCGAGCATCGCCTGTATTCAGCGCCTCCTTCATGGGCAGGATCAAGCGCGGTAATGCTTCCAACATCGCGCGTTCGCCGCACGATTTGATCAAATCTTCCGCCCCACGCACGGCAAGCAAGCGATACGGATGTTGCGTTTCTGAAATGCCACTTATGAACAGTGGCAAATACGCCCGCGCATCCAACGCCCCCGGATCGACACGCCACGCGATGCCATTCACGCCGCAGTGCGCGACGCGCGCTGGAATATCTCCATTATCGTATCGCGCGCGGAATCGCGTCATCACCACCCTCGCGCGCGCGGAATCGCGTGTGCGCGAGTCCCGCTTAAAAATAACTCGCTTCAGTGGTGTCGGTTGTCGTTCCAAAAATAAAACCCACGTCATCGACGATGCGGGCGTTAACAACGCCACCGCGAACGCACGACGGAGACGAAAGCATTATTTCCTCATCGTCGCTCGCGCGGTCGCCTCTTCCGGTCGCGCCAGATGCCGAACACCACGCGCCGAACACGTCGTGTGACCGTTCATGTCCCACACGCGCCTCAGGGGAACAAAGACTTTTCAGGTCGCCCGCGCGCGCCACACGCCCGCGCGCGCGATCGACGCCGCACGCCCGCGCGCGCGACGCACGACATCTTCTCGCGTCGCGCGTATCCGCCCATGGCGCGCGAATACGAACGCGCGAGCGACGCGCGAGCGACGACGACGACGCGCGCGGTCCCGGACCCATTGCGGTGGTTGGAAGACGAACGTCGAGACGCGCTCACGCGCGCCGAGGCGCTTCGCGCCAAGGTTCTCGCCAGTCGGCGGTTGCTGAGTGAAGAGTTACATCGACGACGGGCGCGCGAGGGACGCGCGAGGGGCGCGAGCGGCGCCACGGGACGTGGGAGTGATGGGTTTGATTTCGGCTCGAGCGCGAGCGCGACGACGTCGTCGATGAGGATGCAGGCGCGAGAGCCATCTGCGCGCGTGAAAACGGATGGATTGCGTCGAGATGCTGAGGATTTAAATGGTAAGCTCGATGATTTGCGAAGGAAGCTTGAACGCGCGACGTCGGGGTCGGAGGCGGTGAGCGCGAGCGCGTCTCCGACAAAACCAGAGCGGGCGAGTATTCAGCAAGCGAGCGCGCCCGCGTCGCCGCTCGATCGGTCGCGGGAGACGATGCGTGAGAGGTATGAGCGAGAGTTATCAGATACGCGAGCGAGCGCGAGCGCGAGTTGTGATGAATTGAAACGACGGTGCGCGGCGCTCGGGGAGGAGCTCGACGTGGCAAAGGGGGAATATCGGGCGACGGTGGAACAACTCGAGCACGCGCGCGCTGAGGTGACGAGGTTGACAGCGATCGGACAGACGACTGAAGAAATGCATAATGCATCGATTGCTGCGGCGACGGCGGCGACGGTTCGTGAATATGAGGGGAAATTAGAAGCCACGCGCGCGAACGCCGAGCAGGATTTACGCGCAAAAGTAGCCGAAGTCGAGTCGTTACAAAGAGAACTTAAAGGCGCAAGAGATGATTTTGAGCGCTTAAAATCGAAGCAGAGTGAAACAATTGCCGCACAAGTGTCACAACAGACGACGATTCAGCATAATCTGGTAAAAGAGCTCACCGACGCAAAGACAGAGGAACGCGCTGGACGAATGAAAATTAAAGAACTCGAATCGAGACTCGAAGAGGTTACGCGCGCGCTGGATATCGCCACAAGTTCGATGTCACACGCGGCAAAGGATCAAAACAATGCGGTATCGCGTTCGGAGCGCGAGTTGAATTCGAGCTTTGACGAACGTGAGCTTTCATTGACAAAGACACACAAGGAGCGCGAGCGAGCGTTGGAAGCGCAAATCGAAGAGCTCGAGGCGCAGAACGCCGAAGCGTTGAAAAAAGTCACAAAACTTGAGCGCGAATTCAAGGACGCACTAGATGCACATGCTTCGACAGCAAAATCCGAGCGTGAGGCGACGGAAAAGGTGGAGAGATTGACGGATGAAGTCGCGTCGTTGACGTCGGCGCTTGAACGCGCCAGAGAAGAGACAAAGCAATCATCAGCGCATGCGTTCAACGAACACGCCGCGCGCGTCAAGACACTCGAAAAGCGCATCACTGAGCTCGAAGGTGAACTCGAGCGCGCTTTGGCAAGGTACGAACGAAACGAGGCGGAATATCAAAGCCTCATCGAAGATGTCACGTATCAAAACGCCGCGCTCAAAGCCAAATCTTCGTCGTCTTCCGCGGCGGAGAGCGTTTCCACAGCCACGCTTCGCGCACAAAACGAAAAGCTCAAAATCGAAGTTCAATCCCTTTCTCAAGCGCTCGCGGACATCGAGCGCGCTGATGAGGAACAAAACTCAGGCTTTCTTGGCTTTTTTGGAGGCGGCGCCGCCGCCTCGGGCGCGCTCGCCAAGGCAAACACACGCATCTCAGACCTCGAAACCGAGATCAATGTCGTTCGCACCGACGCCGCACGCACGCAAACCGCGCTCGAAGAGCAACTTGCACACATCACCGTCGAACGCGACGCCTTACGAATGGAAAAATCGTCGCAATCGTCGTTTTTTTCAACAATCTTTGGCCTGGGCACTTAAACTCGCCACGTGTACAGCAACTACAGTCTATATATATTCCATCCAGCTCTTCCATCTTCGCGCACGCACACCGGTGTGCAGTGCGCGCGCACGACATGCCATCATCTAATCTTTCATTTTACAACGCGCGCTCGCGCTCGCGCACTTCACGCTACACGACTACGCTACGCCATCTTCGCGCACGCTAAGACTTTCGAGCACTGCGGACAGTGATGATACGTGTCTTTAAACGCATCACCGCAGCAGCACGCGCTTAAACCAAACGTCAAAATCGCCGCAAAGCAGCTGGCGGCACCACTGACGCGGACGGTGTCGGCGACGCCGCTAAAGCCGCAGTGTGGGCACGTCGTAACGAGCCCACGCGCGTGTCCAGCGGTGGCTCCGAGGTACACGGGCGGCGCGGTTCGGTCGACGGGTAAGCCGGTTGGAATCGCGTTCGCGCGCTGTTGCGGCGGCGGCGGCGGTGGCTGGGACGCGTACGCGCCGACGGGCGTGCCGTACGCGGGCGCGGGCTTGATTTCTGGGTAGTATGAAGACGCCATGGGGAGGCGCGCAGTGAGGACAGTTGGCGTCGGCTACGTATGTTTACATGCTATGCGTTGGCGTCTTCGAGCGCTCTTCGAGCGGGCTGTTCGCGATTTGCACACGCTGCGGTGATGCGCGCGAGGCGACTTTCGGCGGCGGCGATGGAATCGAGGGCATCTTTTGAGCGCTCGCGAGCTCGGGATGTCGACTGGCGACGGCGGTTGTCTCGCGGTCGTCCTTCGTCTCGGCGCCATTCGGCGGCACGCGTGCTTGCGAGCGCGCGAGCGCGCTCGGTGGCGTGGAGACGTGCTATTTCGTCTTCGGCGACGCGGAGCTTGGCGGATGCGTCGGAAACGAGGCGTGAGGCGTCACGATTGACCCGTTCGTTTTCGGCTCTCGCTCGCGCCAGGACGACTTCGAGTTCGAGCGTTTGAGCGTCGAGTTCAGCTTGGCGTTCTAATAACGCGTGCTCTCGGGCATCGAGCTCGAATGCGCGCTGTGCGCTGCCGTTTTGATGTCTGAGCTTGATGCACTCGACCTGTAGAGCGATGGCGCGCGTTTTTGCGTTGCTTGCGGCGGCTTCCGCGTCTCTGAGCCTCGAATAGGCTGCCTTGAGCGCGTCTTCTATACCCGTCGGCGCTGACTCAATCCAGACGCTCTGCATTGCAAAAGCGTGTGCAGTGCACGCGGCACCAATTGGGATGGTGATTACTTTCTCGTCGCCGCGAATACGCTCGCCTGTGTTGGCATCAAACGTGTCAAACGCGTAGACAATGCGCAACGACGCGCCGCTTTCTTGTGAACTTTTGATTGAGTCTACGACGTCATCAGGCACCAAATCGCTCAAGGTTTCACTAACTAAAATGACCAATCGTTTGCCGTTGTGCCTGGCCAATCGCGAGCGTATGGCACGCGTGACGTCGCGGTTGGCGTCTTCAAACGGATGTCCCGCGAGCGACGCCGCGACAATCGTCAACGCGCGCCCTTGATCGATCTCGGGATCACCATCAGGATACAATCGCGCACGAAACGCGCTCGCCATAGTTTGCGCGTTCAACGCGGCGCGTCTGAGCGATACCGCAGCTTCGTCGGCGTAACTCAACCCCGCCAAGGCGCGTTCTTTCTCCTCAATTGCGATTTCGTATTCACGTCTCGCGTCACCTTCCATCGTCTTCCCGCGCGTCGACGCGTCTTGCACACGCGTCTCAAGTTCTTCATTCGCGCAACGTAATGCTAAAATTTCTTCTTGCGCGTGTGCGAGCGCCGCAATCGCGTCTTCCACGCGAGAATCGCTCTCAACCGACGCGGCTGCGGACGACATCGCCTTCAATTTAGCCTCCGCAGCGTCGCCTCTTCGTCGCTCTTTTTCCACATTTACTCGACTCTGATGCGCTACTGCGTTCACCTCCGCGTTCGCCTTGTGCGCGCTCGCCGTGGCGCTTCGAAATTGCTCGCGCATTTCTTCTAATTCTTCTAATAACGACGCGCGCTCGCGTTCAAACGATGCCTCTGGCGTCGCGCTCGCACTCGTCGTGGCGTTTAATTGTTCCTTCAACAACGCCTCCGATTTCACCACTGCCGCGAGCTGTGCGCGAATTCCATCCATTTCCTTCTCGTGCGCGTCGCAAAGCGCCCGTACGTGCGCCTCGTTCGACGATGTCCCGGTGTCCAACGCCTCGTCCCGCCGCGCGCAAAGCGAATCACTCGCGTCGTCGTAATCACCATCCTCACCGAGCCTAGCGCCCCTCGCGTCGCCTCCACGCGCACACGTCGAGGTAACTCTATCATCTCCATTCCCTCGCGCGTTTTTCAGCGCGGCGAGCTCGGCGAGGGCGACGTTTTTCTCATGTTCCGCGCGTTCGTTGTCGCGTTTGAGCTCAGCAATCAGCGCCTTGGTGAAGTCATGCTCGGCTTGGGCGTCGCGCGCGAGCCGCGCGGCCTCGCGCGCGCGCGTAAACATGTGTTCTCGTCGCGCGTCGCGTGCGTGATGCGCGTGAGGGCGATGTGGGTGCGTGACGAGACGGGAGCGCCGCGCACGCGAGTGAGGCGTCGGTTGACTGCGCGAGCGTCGAAAGACTCGCGCGCGAAACGAAATGGATTACGTAACGTATGTATACGGTAATATTAATAAACGAACGCGCGCTGCGAACGAATGAGTAGATATCGCTCGAGAAAGCGCTCGCGCTCGCGCCTTGTGTGTGTGTGTAGAAATTTGTTGAATATTCACCAGAAGGGACGACGGTCGGAGAATGTCGCTAAATCGACCATTCGAGCCGAGTCGCCGTCGTCTTCACCTTTTCCTTGTAAATCGCCTCGCCTACGCCGCCAATGAGTATAAGAGTACGGTACATGCGTGCACATTGCCGTCGCTGCGCGATGTTAGCATGACGCAGGCGTCATGCATCCATCGAGCGGCGATGAAACGCGCGCGCGTTTTGCGCGATCTCACTGTGTGTGTTGTCTTAGTACATGAACGCCGGGTCCGATTCCGGGACGCCGGTGATGTCCACAGACCCAGCGTCGATCGGCTTCATCGCGAGCAAACCGATGAGTTCGGCAGCGAAGCCGGCGAACAAGGGCGCTCGCGCGAGGTTCTTCATGACGTCGCTGTCCGAAGACTTGCCGATGGCGGCGAGCTTGGAGTTGATGCCGACGAGCTTGTCGAGACGCTCCTTGAACTCTGGGTTGTACGTGTCGATGACTTGCGGGAAAATCGTCGCCGTAGTCTTGTTCGTTTGGTGGATCACGTGCATGTTGAATTGCGTGGTGTCCAAACCGAGAGATTCGTAGAATTCAGAGCGGCCGTGGTCGTTCAAGTACATGGTGACGTACACGGATAAGCAAAAGAAACGCGCCCAAAGCTTGGCTTCAAACGTGTTGATCATTTCCGGACGAGCCTTCAAGATGGCGGAGAAGAAATCACCGTGACGGTTTTCATCTTGGCACCAGTTCTCAAAGTACTGGAAGATCGGGTACAACTGCTCGTTCGGGTTCGCTTGCAAGTGACGGTAGATGGAGATGTAACGCCAGTAGCCAATCTTCTCCGACAAGTACGTGGCGTACAAGATAAACTTGGGTTGGAAGAACGTGTACTGACGGTTCTTGGTCAAGAAACCAAGATCAAGCGCCAAGTTAAAATCGCTCATCGCCTTGTTCAAGAAACCCGCATGGCGAGCTTCATCGCGAGACATCAACGTAAAAATTTCCGCCACCGCCGGCGCCGTCTTCTTCATGCGTCGACCGAGCTCCTTGTACAACAAAAACCCACTAAACTCCGCCGTACACGATCGCTCCAAGAATTCAATAAAAATACGTCGCGGTTCACCCTTAATGTTATCCGCAGCAGCCTTAAACGCATCGTTACGCACGAAATGCTTTTGGTTAAAGTCTTCGCGGAACTCATTCAAGATCGCGTTGATCTCCGTCTCATCCAAGTTGGGGTTGATTTCATTGCTAAACAACCGTTCCATCTCGTCGAAATCGGTGGTGTAGAAACGCGGCGTGAGCAAGTTCTCGCTCGACGCCTCCTTAATCCCATCGCGCATCTTCTTAATGCCCGTATCCGCGTCGACGTCCGCCGCGCTCGCGCGCACCACACCCGTCGTGCGTGCCGCGCGCATCGTCGTCGTCGTCGTCGTCATCATCTTCGCCTTGTTCGCCACGCGCACGGCGTTGTTGGTGCGCGTCGGCGCGCGCAACGCAGGCATGGACATCGTAAAGGACGCCATCGGGGCGGGCTGGGTCGATACAGAGGTTCTTCCGTGTGTCTCGCGCGTCGACCGACGTGCAATGCCGCGTCGAGCGAACGATCCATCGATCCATCCATCGTGACGTCGCCCTTCGCAACACAAAACACCCATACACTACTCGTCTCGCCTCCCGAATACGTGCCGGTTGTCCGAGTATCGTTTTTATACGCGCGCGCATAAACACTGGACGACGGACCTTATCCGCGCCTCTCGCCCCGACGAATCTTGGCCAGGGGGGGTCGATCGACCGATGACGACCAGGGGCGGCGATCTCGGGTGGTCGAGACCACAATCCC
>Ga0255763_1002573_pt1 | contig 17065 bp, 7 predicted proteins | sample 041ome_2_FD_179963 | JGI IMG/M metagenome (GOLD analysis project Ga0255763, IMG submission 179963) | Coastal salt marsh microbial communities from the Groves Creek Marsh, Skidaway Island, Georgia - 041406US metaG (version 2) | ecosystem: Environmental > Aquatic > Marine > Intertidal zone > Salt...
CTTTCTCGTGTTGGTATTCAAACGGCGAGGCAGAGTACGCTTTCATGGCTTCGTTGTATTTATCTTCTATGTCTTTGTTCTCATCGTCAGTGGTGGTCTTCTCCTTCTTCTTCTCGTTCGCTGGTGGTACCTTTTGCTGCTCTTCCTCCGCGACCGCTCGCGGTTTCCTCCTCCTCCTCCTCCCTCGCGAAGAGATGAGGTCGTTGGTTCTCGTCGGCGGCTTCCGTACCGGTTTTTTCCCCGCGCCGCTGCTCGTGTTCGTTGGGGTGTTGCGGGAACTTTGAGATGAAGACGAAGAAGAACACGACGCCGACGCGCGCATCCGCGCAAAGTGCTGCTGCGCGCAGCAGGACCCAGCGACGACGACGACCCGCGTCATCTTCTTTTAATCCGTGATTTGTGTGCGCGAAGAAATGCGTTCAATATATATGTATTAAACGTGCGCGCCGCGCGGTGCGAATTTATCCGGAATTCACCAATTTTAACCTATCGAAAGCGTTTTTCAAACTGGCATAAAACACGAAGAGGGTGCCTTTTTTAAACGAAGAGGAAAAACAAAATACACAAAGCGCGATAAAAAATACTACAACTACTGCTCTTCGTTTACAACAACAACGCGCGATTTTTGATGATTAAAACTTGAACTTTTTGGCGCTGCTCTTATTACCGTCGTCTTTTTTGCTGTCCGTTTTCCGTTTCTGCGCGCGCGCGTGGTCCTTGACCATGTCGGAAAAGTCTTCGCCGCGACGCGCGGAGGCGTCCTTCTCTTTTTGCTTCTCGAAGGCTTTGCGCAAACCTTCTTCGTCGAGGTTTTCGAGGTCTTCTGGGGCGATGGCGACGTCGACGCCGGAACCGATGGTTTTTTTTGAGGACGTTCCGGAGATGTCGTAGACGCGTTCGGAACCCATGAGCGCGGTGCCGATTTTGGCTCGCTTTTCGCCGATGACTTTGTAGAGTTCTTTTGGTTCGTCTTCTTCGCCCGCGGTGGTGGCGGTTTTGGACGAGCGCTTGCGCAAATCGATCGATTCTGGTTCACCCGCGTCTTCGTCTTCGTCTTCCTCTTCTTCTACTGCTACTTCTTCCTCCTCTTCTACTTCTTCTTCCTCCTCGACTCCCTCTTCTTCCTCTTCCTCGGAATCGTCCTCGGATTCGCTCTCCTCGTCGTCCGAACCAAGCTCGCCAAAAAAGTGATCACCTTTCATGATTGGTTCGTCGTACTTTGTCCTAGCCGTCTGCTTCGCCGCGTTTATGCCAAACACATCGCCGTACAAAGCTCTCCCGTATTCGTCCACGGGCGGTTTACCCCATCCCCCCGGGTGGTATCCGAACTGCGCGCCTTCCGGAATAGGCGCGGATAACCCGGGAATCGGTAATTTTGGGTACGCTGGTGGTGGCCCGTAACGCTGCATATTAATCAACCACGGCGGAGGCCCGTTGTTCCCATCAATCCCTAACGCCGCTTTTAACTCATCCGATAAATTACCCGGTTTCCTATCTCCTAAGGAAATCTCGTACTCTTTGCCTTCGAAATACAAGTCTCCCATCCTCGTCATCTTCGGTTTCGTCTGAAACTTGAAAAATGCATCGTGCATGACTTGATAGTCGATGTCTATCCGACCTAACTTTGCGGTTTTCGTGTCTTTTACTTTCGATTTCAATGATTTCTGCTCCTCTCGCTCCGCGTACGAATCGCGTAACTTCGCAATTCCCGTCGCCTCGATAAACGCCGGCAACTTGAACGGCGGCTTCTCTATCCCTCTCTTCCCGGCTAAAAACGCTCTTTTTTGACTCCAATGTCTCGGCACTGGCACCGCGTTTCTACTCGCTTTAATGTACACTAAAAATTCCGGATCCCGCGCCGTCGTGTCCCATATTTCGACCACCTCCGGCTTCGCGCACACGCGCTTCAAGTCTGCAATTTGTAACTTTTTCATCTCTTTTCGTTGCTTTCGGGTTAACCCGTCGTTGCGGTTTTTCTCTTCTTCTTCTTCGTCGTCGTCGTCGTCGGAAGAAGAAAACTCCTCTCCGTCGTCCTCTCCGCCGTTCTTCTTCTTCTTCTCCTTTTTCCTCTTCTTCTTTTCTTCCTCTCTGGCGATTCGATCGTCCTCTTCCTCCTTGGTCAAAACCTTCTCCCCGTGATTCGCCGGCTTCTCCACGAACGCCTCGAACACTCGCCGCATCTCTTCCGGCATGTCCGCGTCCAACGTCTCCAGCGGCGCCGCGACGTACTCCACCTCCACCGTGCTCTTTTGCTCCCGCTTCTTTGCCGTTTCTTCGTTCTTTTTGTTCTTCTTTCCATCGATGATGGGAGTCGATGATGATTTCGCCGGCGCCGAGTTCTTCTTCTTCTCCTCCAGAAGTCTCGCTTTCGCGAGCTTCTTTTTTAACCGGCGCTTCTCCGCCACGCCCATGATTCTTTTTTTGTTGTTTCGCGCTGATTTCTCCTCTCTTTCTCTCGTTGGCGCTCGAAGGGGCGAATAAAGCGGGGTCGATCTCTCTCTCTCTCGCGCGCGCTCTTTTCTCTCTCGCTTTCGAGTCGAGAGCGCTTTGGAGTAAATTCAAGTACACATGTTTAGGGTTTCAACCGGAGAAAAAAACGCTCCAAAAATATTTTCGAGATCCGCATCTCCCATTTCGTCGTTCCCGAGAAAGAAGAAGAAGAACCCCGCGCGCGCGCACAGAAAAAAAGTAAATGACGAGACGAAGTCCCTCTCTCGCGCGCTGGAAGCACCGGGTGCTCTTCCGCGCGTTTGCTTTTTTTCTCGTCGCGGTTTTTGTACCGTTTCTTCTCGAGGGCGCGCGCGGACAAGAGCAAACGAACTACCCCGCTTTTTCTTCCTCCTCTTCTTCACCTTTGGCGTTTGATTTTTTACGAGAGGCGTTGCTGAGCGCGTTCGCCGAAGAGCAGACCGATCAGAGCGCGATTTGGAACGTCGTGAGAGCGTTCGGAGAGAGCAGAGGCGGAGACGGCGTGTCGTGGGCGGTTTTGAAAGAAGCCTACGAACGGTTGAGTGGTGGCAGCAGCGAAGATGATGGTAGATCGACGAGTTCAAGTACGAGCGCGACGAGCGCGACGACGAGTCGGGACGCGTTTCTGAGCCGGTTGATGCAAAGCGTCGCGGATGGAAGTTTTGGCGATGGGAGCTTAGTGGAATCCTTCGGAGGTGAGGATGATTTTTTTAGCGGAAGAGAGGCGTTCTTAACGAGGATGTTGCAAGATGTCATTCAGTCCGGCGAAGAAGGCGCCGTTCTCGGCGACGGGACCTTTGCAAATCGGGTGATTGAAAATCTAAACGCGGTTGAACCGAGAGATGCGTTGAGGTCCTTGATCGAGGCTATTCAGACGTCATCATCAGGAGATGATAACATCGTGCAATCACTCTCTGGAATCGGGACTTCGTCGTTGCCGCTGACGGATGAAATTCAGTCGGAGATTTCGAGGCGATTGCACCTCGCCGCATCAAGGCTAAATTTCACTGTGAGTGAGAGTGGCAACTTTACCAGCGAAGAGGTGCGCTTATTGGGCGAGAAAATAATAGAAGATGCCATTTTGTCATCCAAAAGCGACGGCGAAAGTACCTCGGTATCGTTCGAGTCCAACTTTGCGCCCCACTTGAGAGAAGTATTTTTGAGCTTTTTCTCGACTTCGCTACGGTCCGTGGTAAACACTACAACAACGAGTACTACGGAACAGGCAAACAACGCTGGCGAAGATGTCACGAATGCCTCCTCATCGGAACAAGCAAACATTGCTGGCGCATCAAACACCGATTTAAATGTGTTGGTGCACGACTCTATACAAGGCGCCATCGACTCTGCGGTGCGTTTTGCTTCGGATATTTTGTTCATGAACGCCGGACGAAACTCGTCATCTGCAAATACCGACGAAGTCATGGCGTTATACGACAGGGTCATCGGTATAATGTCTTCCTCTCGCAATATCTTCACGCAAGTCCTCGCTGATGCCGCCGAAACGAACACCTACGACGACGATGATCGCGAATCCGACACTCTGCGCCGAGCGCAACAACTTCTCGAGGCCTTTCGATCAGCCAACATCGCGAATACAAACACCGACGACGATCAAGTTCGAGAAATGGGTGGCGATGAGTTTTCAAACGCAGGACGACTCAAAGATAGAATCATATATCCTCCTTCAGCGGCGAAACAACAAAGCACCTCGAGACCTCCCGAAGGCTTCAACAATCGCGCGAAGAAACTCCTCATCGCTTTCTCCGTGCTTTTCGTCGCTTCATTCATCTCAATCGGCATTTTCAACCGATATTATTCTCCTTCCGCGAAAGCGCGTCGCATGAACATGATCGTCCCAGAAGTCACCGACCAGCACGTTAACGAGCAACCGTCGTCAATGACGCACCGTCACGCGAACACCAAAGAAAGCCGCGCCGAAGAGAGACGGGAAAGACCGCCGACGTCGCCGCCGGGCGAACGACAAAATAGCGAGGCCGCGGAAGAAACGACGGCGCACCCGATACCGCCCGCATCGGTAAACGGCAACCAATTCGTCGTCAGGAAATCGTCTCTCGTTCATCGGGCTCCGAGCTCGGGCTTTTGAACAACGAGAGATGCCTGTATTTTGAGCTTTTGTATGTGCGTGTAAAATTTTTCATCTCTCGTTAGTTAAACAAAAGTTAGTTACAAAAAACGACCCCTACAGCTGCCCTACGCTCGTAAATCTTTACAAAAACTGTCCCTTGAACTCGCGCAAAGATGCCTCGCAAACTTTTCGCCCGCATGGAATTGGAGGACCGCGACCCGGACGGCTTCAAGTTCCCTTCTAATAAAAACAACAATCGCTCGAATTCGAGCAAACCGAAACAAAAGAACCACGAACACAACAAGAATAAAATGCGAGGAGGGATTCAGTTTGTGCGGGGAAATGTGGCCGAAGAAGACGAAAAGAAACAAAAAGCGGAATTCAAAGAGTGGATGCGCTCGGCGTACGGGGAAGAGTCTGTGACGAGCGAAGGGCTCGGAGAAGCGATTCTGGAACACGTTTTTGGTTTGGACAAATGGAACAACTCCATGCTCGACGAGGAAGAAAAGTTCCGGTTGAAGAAGAAAGAATTTCAAAAGTTCGTCAAAGATATGGGCATCAAGAGCATCGAGGAAAAGGAGAGACTCGAGAAGAAAAATTGGAGGATATGCGAGAAACGGGACAATGAAGCGCGCTCAAAGGAGAGCGGCGATGTCGACGACGAACCGTCTTCTTCTTCTCCTCTGATTGTTATTCCGGCGCACGTGCGAGATCTCATCTTGAAAAAAGTAGGCGTGAGGACGGCGGCGGCCGTCGCGTGCACATGTAAGGAGCTGAGAGACGACGTGAAAGAACAAAGGAAGCGGGCGACTGGGAATTTTAAGTTACGATCCTCTGATGTGAGAGGAGAAGAAGATGTGAGGTACATTTTGCTGGCGTATCCAAACGTGACTGGCGTGACTGTCGATAAATTGAATCACCATCGACCACCGCTGGAACGCTTAGATTACACTGAACGTCTGTCTCCTAGAAAGCGCACGCTTAAAATGATGAAAGAAATTCTCGTCTTCACTCATTCACACAAGAATGTCAGTCGATTAGGATTTACGAATAGCGGATTGGACTTTAGCGACTTCTTGCGAATTTTGTGTGAAAGTGCACGGGAGTGTCATTCCTTTGATTTTTCCGGGAACAATACGGGCGAAGAAATCGGCGAAACGACGTCCGGTATCGGTTTTCGCCCCTCAGCCCTTTTGGATTACATGGTTCGTAAGGAAATCTTTCGCAGGGTCGAAGAATCGAGTTTGCAATGCGTACCCCCATCGTTCAATCCATTTGTACAGCTGTTGTGTCAAAAATTCGCTTATGGAAAGTCCATCAAGGATGAGATGAGAAAAATGTGTAAGGAATTCCTTGAAAGACGTGGTATACCGATGCCGATATGGGTACCCAAACCTGTTGTGGAGTTGAACGTTTCAAATTGCGGATTAAAACATTATTTCGATCTGTTCTTTTACATGGCAGCGTTTCGAAGGTTGAAGCGATTGGACGCATCGAGAAACAGCGAGTTAAATATCAATTATCCCGAATCATGGATGTTAGAAGATAACCCTTCTCATTATCACTCGTATGACGACGGAGACGAGTACGGTCATGTGGGTGAAGACTGTTCGGTTGAATATTTGAACTTGTCGGGCAGCGCAACGACGCGTATCCTTTTCTCCCCAAACATGCAGTTTAATCCCTGCGCGAGCTTCAAGAAGTTGAAAGAGTTGAACTTGAGTGCATCGAAGTCGTTGAAATTTGTTAATCTTACGTATTTGCCGAGTTTAGAGGTGCTAAATCTCGTGAATTGCAAAGAGTTACACACTCTCAAGTTATATTACTTGCCATCGTTGCACACGCTGTCTCTCGACATTTGCAAAAAACTGGAGAATATAGTTTATCAATCTTCAGAGATTCACAGCGATGATGTCATATTCGAAGCTTTGAGTTCTATCGAGAGTAAAATTGAAAGTTTACGAAAGCTTTCGATGAACCAATGCGACGCACTTAGTGAGAACGTGCATCGGCAGTTGTTACAATCGGCAGTAAATCTCGAGCACTACCGTTGCGAAGGATTACATAGTGAGAGTATGCGAGAAGTGCGCATACCGAGCACGTCTTTGGTTTCCGTTGAAATGAGCGGATGCAAACAGATCCAGTGCATACTCTTGAACTCGCCAAACTTGAAGTTGCTAAGAGCGAGAAATTGCCGGTATTTAAAAGATATTCGAGTGAATGCAAAGCGACAACACGCCGCTGGCGTGGGAACGATGGTGGAAATTGACGTAAGAAATAGCGCGAAATTGGTGAGCGTCACGGGATTACGCGTCGATCGATCTACGCGCATATTATCAGGCGGTGCGACATCGTTAGAACGCATACAGTCGGTAGATTAGGTTAGTTCAGATTTTTTTAGACTTGAAACTAATTATTCTTGTAGCAATACATTGCATATATCTAACTATAAGTTGTTGCCAACTTCGATGCCAATCATAATCATATTCGACAACGCGTATAACAAAATCAACGTCACGCCGAAAGGCTTCGTCACCCGAAACCGTTTTGCTGGAACATACGTCAAGCTTAAAAGCAAACTCGCGAACAAAAACATGAAGCTAATCGGAATGTTTGCGTGCGTCAGTAGCGTCAACGGCGCCGGTGATAGCTCCATAGCTTGCAACGCAAACGCTAAACCCAAACCGATGCACATGTTGAACATTGGACCTGAATAACACGCCGCAACCGCCATGGTTGGTTGGCCACTTTTTGCTATGACAACGTCGGCGACTAAATCGCCAACAGAGTTCCCCCACGCCAAGACAGTCACCCCTAAAACAGCCGGAGATATCCCGGAAATGTGTCCTAGAACTGTCAAACATTCGAGCAACTCCGTCGCCGCTAAAGAAATCCAAACTATAGACGTTCCAAACGCTAATGCGAGCGCTAACGGCCAATATTCCGGTTGGTACGAGTGATTCGACGCGACGAAAACCGCGCACCCGACCAATGTCGACGGTATCAAAACGCACATCCACAGCGGTAAAAAACCCACGAAATCGTTCCCGATTAACGCCTGCGCGTCCACGACGTCTTTGACCTGATGCAATAATAACAAAGGCCCAAGCGCGACGGAAGATAACGCGTAAAATCGATTCCATCGTTCTGGCTCCGCGGAAGGTATCGTCATTCGTCTGCACACGTCTAACGGCGCGTGCGCGAGCGCTTTAAAGAAACCGTACTTTGTATTTCCGCGCGCTTGACACCATCTGACGATGTTTTCCCCGAGAACTTCGTGCGCCGGCGGTTCGTCCATCCAATCGACGACACCCATCTCTCTGTCTACTGTACCTACTAGTTGTTGTTCCTTGACATCTGCGCCGCTATGATTACCCCCCACCACGTCGCTCATCGATTCTCCTCCTCCGTCCCGCATCAGCCTTTTCCTTCTCTCTCTCACGTCCGAAACAATCACCAAACACACAAACGCTAAATAATACATAATAAACCCAATCGCGTGTCTCGGATACACCTCCCCACTCGTTACCACGTAACATACTAAAACCGCGCCAAAGAAATAAAACCACGCGTCTCTCAAGAACGCGCCTCTCGGTACTTCAAACGGCGCGGCGACCACGGCCACGGCGCCAACCACCCCTCCGCTCACAAACATCCCCGCGCTGACGATAGCACCAATCATCCCAGCCCCAATCTCTCCGCTCCCACCATCTCCGCTAGAAAAAGCCGCTAAAGACGCAAACACATCCGGCGCTCCGTTTCCTAACGCCAACAAAGTCACCCCGGCGGTATTCGGCGACAGCTGCAACACCTTCGCCACTTTGCGAACCACCGGGCAGAAAAATTCCTCCGCCGTGTCCCCTAAAACGTAAAAAGAAAGGATCACGACGCCTATCAGCGTCACCACGGACAACGTCTGGTACTCTTGCATCGTGCAGTGGTGGAAATAGAGGTAATTCGTGATTGCCGATTCCGTGTCCGAGTTGCATTCGTATTTTTGCACGTGCAAGCACTTGTCCACGCTTTGGTTGATGGCATACGGAGTGCAGTAACTCGTCGTCGTCTTCGTTGTCGCGTCTTCTTCTTCGCCGAGCATCGAACGCCTCCAGCTCGCGCGATGCTCGAACGCAATACCATCGTCGTTGTCGCTCTCCGAACGAACGCTCCTATTATCTCTCACGTCGTCGCCGCGTGGAAACCAAAACGCCATCGACACTCCAATCGCCAACAGAAAGAATTTCACCGCGAACCGTTCGGTTCGATGCGCCTTCCGAAACCGTTTTCGATGGTCCCATCGACGCCACATCTCCGCTTCTTCTTCGGAGACGACGTTCGAGGAGGACGGCATCGTGTGCGAGAGAGAGAGATTGCTGTCTTCTCGACGGGCGTCTCTCTTTTCTCTCTGCGCTGCTGCAAGTGTGTCGCGGGGAAAAAGTTTGAAGAGTTGAAAGAGAGGAGAAACTTGCGCTTGTTTCGCCGCCGCGACGGGCACTCGGGATTAATCGAAACGAACGAAAAAAAGAGAAGAAGAACTGGAAGCGCGTGAAATGCGTGTGCGAGTGTATCTTTTGCTGCTAGTATGTTACTTGTATTAAAAACTCACGTGTGATTGATTGTAGGCGACGGACGCGCGAGCGCGTGTTCTCAGCCTCACAAACGTAGAAGAAGCCAAACATGGACATCGGTGGACCCAGAACATATTAATCCAAATCCGCGATGCCCAACACGTTCACCAAAAGCTTAATCTGGTCGATGAAATCAACGCCCGTCGCATATTCCGTCATCATGCCGACTAACAGGCCGAACATGGTCCATCTCCCGTTGTTGATTTCATTCTTCTTCGTAAACCCAAACACCGTCGAGTCTTCCACTAATTGCTGATACTGCTGCTCTTTGAAGTATTTCACCATCTCTTTCGCTTTCACGCGCTGGTATTCGACGGTGGTGTCTTTTTTACTACCGCCGGCGGAGGCGTCCGCGGAGACTCGCACCGTCGTCGTCGTCGGCGTCGTCGCGGCCGAAGCTCGGGAAAAACGCATCGACGAAGATCTCGACGTCGACGCTTTCATGGTCGAAGAGACGGAGTTTAACGGTCTGAACGAGAGCGAGGTTTGCTGTTGTTGCGCGATGGAAAACATGACGCTCGGGAGATTTTCGTTGTTCGTCGGTGCGTTTTTTTGCGCGAGGGCGTGTTTGTCTCTCGCTCGGACGGACGTGCGAGCTTTTAATGCGTGTGGATTAGTGGTGACGTTGGCCTATCCTTTTTGCCACGCTGGAGGTTTAGGGTTTCATTTTTTGAATCAAAACCCTAAATGACAAAGTTCTAAAAATTCAACGCGTTACGGAGAGTGAGAGCTGTTCGTTTTTTCCCCACTACATCGCGCTTTCGTGGGACGCCGCGAGTGCGTGCGTGTGCGTGCACGAGAGAGATTGGAAGAAAGAGAGAAAAAAGCAGAGGGTGGTGATGTCTGTTCCTTTATCTTCTTCTTCTTCTTCTTCTTCTTCTTCGCCGAGAGGTTTCCAAGCCGCTCGCGAGCGGGAACGAGAAGAACAACAACAACAATTTGAGTTTCTGAAACGCAGCACCGACGCCGGTCGGTATTTGTCCTCCTCGCTCACGAGCGCGTGGACGGACGAGAAATGGATGGAGATTTTGAGCGTTATTCTGAGATGTTTGTTCGCGCTGTTCGCGGTGGTCGTCGCGCTGTTCGCTCTGGCCGCGTTCGACCGGATGAAACGAGAAGGAGAAGAAGCAGAGGAGGAGGAGAAGAGGACGGCGTTGGCAGTTAACGAAGAAGAAGAAGAAAGAGAAGAAGAACAGAAAGTGATGACGACGACTCAGACGACGGAGACCACGACTTTAGAAAACATACAGAATATGTCCGAAGAAGAGCTGCGAGTGCTCGAGCTTTCGGTGAAAATGCGAGACGTTTTGAGCAAAGAGAAGAGCAACGCGTTGAGCGAGGCGCGGCTCTCGGTGGAGCGAAAACAGTTGGAAGCGAAATTAGCCGGTTTGGATTTGAAGAAAGAATCGAACGAGACGATGAAAACTTCGAACGATATGAAGAGGGAGAGTTTAGAGCTTAAGATGAAACTGAGCAGGGAGAAAGTTTTTAGGGAGGACGTGGCGGACGCGTTGAGAACGGGATTGATTGTCGTTTGCGGAGCGCTCGTTTATTTCGGGTGGAACGTCATTCGAGACGCGTGGTTGAACGAGAGCGAGATTTGTTTCTCGCCGTCCTCGTCCTCTTCCTCGTCATCTTCCGCCTTCTCCTCGTTCTGGTTTAAACCTTCGAATGTTGGTGTCTTTTTTTCCACGCTTACCACTCGCTTAGAGAAACTGTGGTGCGTCTCCAAAACGTTCGCCAAAGCAGCCTTCACGTCGGTCGCGAGTTTGTACTGTTCCAAAGTAGTCGTCAAATTTGGTCTCCTTTCCGGAACAAACTCCACCGTCTCTCCGCTTTCTTCCATAGCGTTAACTTTAGGCGTTGGCGGAGGCTACCTCGGTCACAAATTCGTCCGATATTTACACGGCGACGAGACTGCTTTTCTCTATTTATGGTCCGCGTACGTCTTCGTCGTGTTTCTCGCGAACGAATCCGCCGAGCACATCGGTCGGGAAGTTTTAAAGTCCACCCTGCGGAGGATACTTTTTAGAGTCGCGTTAGGTTTCGCGGTTCCTTTAGTCGTCGCGAGCGTGCCGTTTAGCCGTTGATTATGTAAAATAGGTAGATAATGCGCATAGAGTAGCACTCCGAGTAATTGGTTTTCTTTCTCTTTTTTCCTTTCTCTTTTCTCTCTTTTTTTTGAATTCTTCCCCACACAACGGAGGACTTTTTCACATTCCGAGGGAAAGGGAGTTCTCGTGCGCGGGGGGCTAGTGCGCGCCTTACGATGGCAACGATGGACGCCACTTTAAGACGCGACGACACCAATGACGTCGATTTCATCGCTCTGACGACGAAAAAACTCAACCACTCGATCCCATCCATTCGCCAACGCGCGTTGGAATCGTTACATTTCAAAATCAAATTCAATTTGCTCCCGACGCTTTCTTCCGTGACATCGAACGAAGAGTTGCTGGAGACGTTGCTGAATGCGTTGGATTTTGAACGCGTCGAAGTCGATGATGGTAGTAATGAACGCACGTCCAGTCCAGTCGTGGCTGTTTTGTTGACGCTCGTTCGAAAATCCACGAAGCAAGAGTTGGTTGCGTTCCAAAGAACCATGAGAAAGATACGAGGCGACGCGGTGCTGCGACGGATCGCGGCGGATTGTAAACTGACCGTCGGGAAAGAGTGGATGAGCGACGAGATTGACACGTACTTTAAAGCGAAGAGAAGAGCGATGGTTATGCAAGTGGGTAATGATTATGTCGCCGAGGAGGAAGGAGAAGCTCCTTTAGCACCAACAGAAAGTTTCAACGCGAAGGAGGAGGAGATTCGGAGGCGGTTGAAGAGATACGAGGACGAAGAATTGAGAACGTCAACGAGGAGCGAGCGGACGGTGACGGTGACTAGGATTCCTGAAGTGCCAAGGATGATGAAGTGCGTGAGCTCAGACGGGTCATTCGGGAAGAAGCTGGTGTCGCGACGACGACGACGACGAGGTATGGACGAGGAAAAGAAGAGCGAATATGACATTTTAAGGAAACATTTGACGCAGTACGAACGGACGTTGAAGACGACCATGAACGTCGATGTTTTACTTGGAGTTTTGCGAGCATTGCGAGAGAACGTTTTGAGCGACTGGGGCGTGCAAGCGTTCGTGCTGGCAAATCCAGAAAGCGGGATTGTGAGAGTTGCCTGCGATATTTTAGTGTCGTCTTCGTATAGCAATAGTAATAGCGGGGACGAAGATGATGGAAGGGAGGAAGATTTCTTACATTTAGACCGCTCGGTAGTTTCGCTAAAGCGAGAAGCTATGATATTCTTAGCAGACGTGGTGTTGGGATTGAAGTCCGAGCTATACGAGAATAGAAGCGGAGGTACTAATACTAGCACCAAGGAGTTAGAAATCTACGACGATGACGATGTGCGTTACGATTACGCCGAGTCCACGCGGCGACGGGAAGTCATCTTCTCTCAGAGAGAAGCGTATCACGCACAAGAAGGTGACGATGGTATACTTGATGAAGATGTCACCAACATGTATTATTATCACTCCGTGCACGCGTTGCCGATTGCGCACGCCATCGCGGAAGCGTTCATCTCGTGCGCGAGATATCCGTCTCTGTGCGGGGAAACGTGTGAACTCTTTGAACGATGTTTTCTCGAATGCGATGTGCTGGAGCTCACTGACATCGACGCGAATACGAATGGAGCGCATCCTTCTTCACTCGTCCGCTTGAAAGGATATTTACGCGCGTGGAACGTATCGGGTGCGAGGTCAGTCGGTGACTTTGGCGCGAATGCTTTGTGTTTCATCACGTCTGAGAAGCTCGCCAGATTCGCCAAAGGCTTGGACGTCGTTGAAAATTCAAAGAAGTTCAACAGCATTGATGACATATACGACGATGCCGACGAGGAGGAAGAAGGTGCAATTTTGCGCGTCGACGATACATTGATTAAGAGCTGCGTGGAAAGACTCGACCAATCGGATTCGCACGAAGAGGCGCACAGTTTGCTGGATGCCATGTTTATCATGCGAGCGCTCGGCGGAGGTGATTGTTTGCTCAAATCGCTATCGAGTTCAACTCAAACCGTATCTGGTATTTGGGAACGGTTTTTACTTGTCAAACCAAAAACGGTGAAAGACACGGCGCTCTGGTCGCACATGTTGAGACTGCTGAGTGGGTGTTTGGGTAGTAGTTCTAATTCGGGAGCAGTAGGCGAGGAGAGAGAGCACGCGGTTCGATTTTTAGCATACGCAATTGCAAAAGTAGGCGCGCACGCGTGTCGTCAAGCACTTCTGGAGACAAAAAATCGTCGCACGTGTGACCGCGATGAGAATATCGATCCAAACGTACAGAGAAAAAACGGCAATATCGAAGATTCGCGTCCAGTCTGGTTGAAGCATCCCATAGCGATCGAACGCGAGCTAGAAAGGAGCGGCGATGCCAGTGGTGTTCGGAGATTGACGTTTCAGGAAGTTTTGAGAGATGTCCGTGACTGTTTAGAAGCGCTTCTGCGCGTTTCATTGAACACGTCTTTAAATGTTGTGAATGTGTTTGCAAAGTCAGTCGAGTTTACGAACTCATTATCGTCCGCCTTGAAAAATCCAAGGAGGAGAGTTGAATACGGCTCGTTGGTTGCGTGCTGCGATTCCATCTATGCGTTGGCAACAATGGCGAAACGAACGAGGAAGCGTAAAATGCTGCACACCGATGCGCTTTGCGAGTCGTGTCTTCCAGAATTACTGTGCGTCGTTGAGCGCACGGCGACGAGCATCGTGATTCATTTCGACAAATTTCGTTCGAGCAATACTTTCGACGATGTGTGCGGTGGAGAAGCGTTGTTGGAATCCGCCCTTCTCGCGATTATCGAAGTGTGCGAAAATACGTCTTCGCCTGTAATATGGACAGAAAAGTTTGGCGCATCATTTGAAAACACTTCAAACATTTTACTTAGTCTCGTCGCGCGAACGAGTTCGGCTGATTCATTAGCGTCCTCGAAATCACCGCGATGCGTGGCTCTGATTTTTGATTTGGTCGCCATGCTATCGGCGGCATTTCTCGATGACGGTCAAAATGCAGTCAAAGACATCGCTTCGTGTCAGCGCGTCCGAGAATTCGTATTCGCATCAACCTGGTTCGATTGCGCAAGTTTGCACGCCATAGATAAGAGTAATGCATCTATATCTCGTTATCGTGCCGCGGTATGCGTAGCGCAGATTCTCTCGAGCGTGGCGAAAGATGAAACGTCGCTCTTTGACCACGAGGCGCCTGGTTTAGATCCAGGTTCCAATCACAACGGCGGTCGAGTCTCAATGATTTCATTACTTTCACGACGAAAGCTATGGATAACGTTTGCACGGCTTCTCGAAGAACCCACAGGCACGGATCCTCTCGTCGCAAGAGGCGTTGCAAGCGCCATGGTCGCGTGCGCGCGTGTCGACGTTGTCACTGCAAAGGAAGCCTTTTCGGAATTCAATATGTGTTTAAAGAATTGGCTGCGACCAAGAAAGACAAAGACGGCAGCAGAAGGTGAGATCCACATGCACAGATGTGCAACGTCTGCAAATGTTTCAAAATTACTCGGTTTGTTCATCGTCGGCGAGCGTCTGAACGCGGACGATTACGAGAGCGATTATGCGTTGAAAGCGCGACCAAACAGTCCTGTTTACTATGCGTTGTTCGATGTTCTGAAATCTGCGCAATTGAAGGGCGAGCGCGCTATGCTTTCTTTAGTCGAAATACGAGCAGCGTCATCAGCTGCGTTAGCCATTGCTGCTATGCTCGACGGAGAGTATAGCAATGGTTTGTCATCTGCAGGTGATGGTTTTGCGAAGAGGGATACTCATGGAGACGATAACGCGCGAGGAGATTTGTGCGAGACGACTTGCTCGTTGCTCGAAATGTCGCTCGCGGCTACCTCTACCGTGTCACCGTTGTCGCAAGGTCTTTTTGCATTGATTGCAACGATGTTTAGTTGCGAACGAGCGAGCAGAGATGCCTTGACCTTTGATCCTGAGGAAGACGAAGACGAGGACGAGGACGCTGATGAAGTGCGGCCGAAAACACCGCCGCTTATCGACATTGAAAATGATGGCGATGAAGTGTTTGGAGCAGGAAACGCTACGAAAGAAGACACGTATTTACCTCTTGGTGCGAGACTATCTCGCATTCTCTCGAGAGCGTTCGTACCCCGCATCACTGGTCGAGGTATCGCCATTGATGACGCGAGAGAGGATGATGATTCGTATGGAACCGTCGCGTCTGCATTTCAAAACGTACTCGCCCACTGCGCGAGCGCAAAATTTGAAATGATTCGTTCTGGTTCTCTCGATCTCGTGTTGAAGAGAGTTGTGAGTGAAAATATCGACACGCGCGGCATCTCATTTTGTTTGCGTGTTTTGCAACACGCGAGCTTCTCGACTCCAACGTTTGATGAAGAAAACGACGACGATGACGAAGGAGGAGGAGAAGAGCACGCGTCATCAATGAAACTTCGAGAAGCAGCTTCGTTGGTGAAAAACACAACGTTGATGAACTACAACGGCGTTTTGGTCTTTGAGAAGCTCTTTTCTCTTCTTTTTACTCCTGGTCGAACCACCACCGTCGCATTGACGCCGCTCTCAAAGCGCGTCAGAACGGAACTTCGCGACGCGTACCTCGCCATGGTGACCAATTTTATCCTCGAGTCAGATGAGTTTAAGCGGGGCATTTGCAATGCGACGAAGAATAGCGGCGAAACGTCCTTGTTCAATCGCCTCAGTTCTTTCCTCTTCCGCGAAAAGGAGAAAACAACCCGACTTCGGGATCCTTTGAGCTTTGCCGAGGAAAAGTTCATTCCTTCGACTACAATGGCGCGCGGCGTGAAGCTTCTCTCCTCGCTTTCCACGTTTTCACTGACTCGAGCGCAACTATCTCGCTCCGTGTTCATCGAGAAGTGTTGCGAAATGATTGCTCGTTTCTCCATGTCGGGAGCGGCGAATGCAAAGAACCGTTCACAGTTTGATTTGAAAATCGAGTGCGACGCAGCCATTGATGCGCTGTGCGTCCTTTCCGGATCCGACGAAGACGGCGCGAGACTCTTCTTACGATCGTGCAAAATCAACATAGTGGGCCTCCTCGTGGACTGTTACGAATATGCGGACAACATCTTCGATGAAACCGTGCACGACGAGAATGGACTCGACGACGACAGCGACTACGAAAAAGAAACGCCATCATCCCATTCCTTTCTCCTCACCAAACGTAAACTCCTCCTTCTCCTCCACAACCTCTCCTTCGCCGGCGACGTCGCCAAAGCGCACTTCTGCGCGAAAGCCAGATCAATCGACGTGCTCATCGAAAGCATCGAAAATTGCAGTTACGACCCACACTCCGCGCTGCTCGGTGCCGCCACCCTCCTCTCCCTCGCGAGACGAGGCGCACGAGTCTTAGCCGCGCTTCGTCGAGGCGACCGCGAGGACCGCTTGCGCCGGTGTTCTCGCGTCCTCGGCGAACGCGTTTCCTCAACCGCGGCGCCCGCATCGAACGCGCGAAGCGAGTTGACGACGCTCTCCAAAGCATCGAAACGGTTAGGCGAGATTTTGAAAGCCTTAGCGATCATGGAAATCGAGGAATAGTCGACGCGTTAAGTATGACTTCAAATAAAGCCTTTGAATAGTGTTTATAGTTTTTTAGAAGAATAGATAGAGAGTTTTGAAAGTAGCGCGTAGAAGACGAATTTAATTCATTGAAAGAGACCCGCAGAGAGTTGTTCGTTTCCCGAAAAGTTCTCCTGAACTTCCCGTTATAATAAAGCGCGATTTCCACACACACTCTGCCCTCTCTCACTCTCTCTCTGTGTTTTTTCTCTCGTCGTCCAGAGAGAGAAGAAGAAGAAGCGCGACTGAAGCAGA
>Ga0255763_1002578_pt1 | contig 17053 bp, 14 predicted proteins | sample 041ome_2_FD_179963 | JGI IMG/M metagenome (GOLD analysis project Ga0255763, IMG submission 179963) | Coastal salt marsh microbial communities from the Groves Creek Marsh, Skidaway Island, Georgia - 041406US metaG (version 2) | ecosystem: Environmental > Aquatic > Marine > Intertidal zone > Salt...
TTCTTCAGGTGATTCTTCAACATCAGCTTTGGCCTTGGCTTTAGCTTTAACCTTGATTTTTGAATCAGCAGAATCGTCATCAAGCTCAACAAATTCGCCTTTCTTGGCTTCCGCCTCAGAAAGCGCTTTGCCATGTCCTTCTATACAGGCATCGGCAAGTGCTGCAACATAGAGGTTGATCGCACGAATGGCATCATCGTTACCCGGAATTACCACGTCTATTCCTTCGGGGTCACTGTTTGTATCAACTACACCAATCACCGGAATACCCAATTTATTGGCTTCGGTAATGGCAATACGCTCATGATCAACATCAATGACAAAAAGTGCATCAGGCAAACCGCCCATATCCTTAATACCACCGATACTTTTTTCCAGTTTTTCCTGGGCACGGCGGCGCATCAATGCTTCTTTTTTGGTCAGCTTTTCAAAGGTGCCGTCAGTTGACTGAATTTCCAGATCCTTGAGCTTTTTGACTGATGCCCGGATGGTCTTGTAGTTAGTTAACATTCCGCCAGGCCAGCGGTTATCTACATAGGGCATCGAAGCACGGATCGCTTCAGTTTTGATAATTTTACTTGCTGCTCGCTTGGTACCAACGAAAAGTACTTTTTGCTTGCGCTCGGCCATACGCTTTACCTGGTCCAGTGCCTGGTTAAGTGCAGGGAGTGTGTGTTCGAGATTAATGATATGGATTTTATTGCGGGCCCCGAAAATATATTGATCCATTTTGGGGTTCCAGTAGCGGCATTGGTGTCCGAAATGCACACCAGCCTGCAACATGTCTTTCATGCTTACAGAAGTCATACTATGTCCTTGGGTTAAGCCTCCATATATCCTCTGAAACCAACCTGCAACCTGTTGAAAAATACTTTTTAGCTAATCGTAACTAATTGATATTAAACAGATTTTTGGCACCCGGTTCAAAGTGCTGATATATGTGTGACAGTTTAAGTTTAGTTAAATTAAATTAAATTTACTGATTTCGTTTCAGCCCCTTGGGGAAAAACGTGCGGCTTTATACCATAAAGCCGTGGCAACTTAAAGATTATCTTTAGTTATCCGTGAGTTAAGCGCTACTATCGGCACCTTCGTCAGACACGGTTAAACTACTGACTCTCTCCGTACGTAAGCCCTGTGCAAAGATAAATCAAAAGGTTAATTCCTTTGTGGACCCAGTTGAAATAAAATAGCCGTTTTTGCTTCGAAAATACCATGGCTGTAACAATCAAAACTCCTGAAGAAATTGAGCTGATGCGAACCGCTGGCAGGCTGGCGGCTGAAGTTCTGGAAATGATAGAACCTCATGTTATGGCAGGTGTCAGTACCGGTGAGCTCGACAGGATCTTCCATGACTACATCGTTAACGTCCAGCAGGCCATCCCTGCCCCGCTGAACTACAACGGCTTTCCGAAATCTATCTGCACATCACCAAATTATGTTATTTGTCATGGCATCCCCAGCGATACCCAGCGGTTAAAGCAAGGCGACATCATTAATATTGATATAACGGTAATAAAGGATGGTTTTCATGGCGATACCAGCAAGATGTTTCTGGTTGGCGAAGTGCCCCCTCATGCCGAGAAACTGGTGAAAATAACCCAGGAATGTCTTTATAAGGCAATAGACATTGTCCGCCCCGGGACTACCCTCGGTGATATCGGCAATATTATTCAGCAATATGCAGAGTCCAATCATTATTCTGTAGTAAGAGAATATTGCGGTCATGGCATTGGCCGAATATTCCATGAAGAACCCCAGGTACTTCATTATGGAACCCCAAAAACAGGCATGGTCATTGAAGAAGGCATGACTTTTACCATAGAACCCATGATCAATGCTGGCACCCGACACACCAAACTTTCCCGCAAGGATGGCTGGACGGTAACAACGCGCGACCGACGCCTTTCTGCGCAATGGGAGCATACCCTGGCCGTTACAGCGGACGGCTGTGATGTATTGACACGTCGAAAGGAAGAGCAATTCTAACTTGACTATAAAAACTCACACTACCCCGCTTACCCGAAACCGGAAAAAACTTTTCAGCGCCGAACAATTCACTGAATCTCTGGCTGCAAGTTCCTCAAAAATCAACTGCTATCGCGAAGCTGTTGGAAATGCCCGAAAGATTCTTGATGAGCGTTTCCTGCAGAAAAATGACATAGAAAGCATTATCAAGGATGAGGCCTGGTTTGTTGATCAGCTATTAATACATGCCTGGCAACAATATGACTGGAAAGATGCCGAGGACATTAGTCTGATTGCCGTGGGAGGCTATGGTCGCGCCGAGTTGCACCCATATTCTGATATTGACATCCAGATTCTTCTGACGAAAAGCGACAAGTCAAAATATAAGGACGATATCGAGCAATTTCTTACCCTCCTATGGGACATTAACCTGGAAATTGGCCAGAGTGTTCGGTCAATCAAGGAAAACCAGCAGGAGGCTGCCAAGGACATCACCGTAGCCACCTCACTTATTGAGTCAAGAACCCTTTGCGGAAATTCCGCATTGCTGGATACCGTCATGTCTCAAATTGAAAAGAAAAAGGTCTGGCAACCAAAACAGTTTTTTCAGGCTAAAAAAGATGAGCAGACCAATCGGCATCGCAAACAAAACGACATCGACTATGCGCTGGAACCGAATCTTAAAGAAGCACCAGGGGGGTTACGCGATATCCAGACCATAGGCTGGATTTCCAAACGACATTTTGGCGCAACAAACTTTCTTGATCTGGTAAAACGCAAGTTTCTTGAAGAAAACGAATATCAGGATCTTATCAAGGGAAGAAACTTTCTATGGAAAATCCGCTATGGTCTGCACATGGTTAGCGGCCGCAGAGAAGATCGCCTGCTGTTCGAGCATCAACGCACACTCGCAGAAATCTTCGGCTACAAGGATGATAAAAGCAGTCTCGGTATAGAAAAACTGATGAAGGAATATTACCGTGTGGTTTTAACCCTGCGCGAGCTGAATGATGTTCTTTTACAGCTTTTTGACGAAGAGATAATCCGCTCCAAGGAGCGGGCAAAAATCGTCTCTATCAATAATAGATTTCAAATACGTAACAATTACATAGAAGTAAAAAATAAAAATGTTTTTGAAAACACTCCTTTCGCACTCATAGAAATATTTGTCCTGCTGGCGCAAAACGAAAAAATTGAAGGGATTCGAGCAGCCACTATTCGACTGATCAGAAACAACCGGCATTTAATTGATAATGAATATCGCCGTGATATTCGCAATATTTCAATGTTCATGGAACTTCTGCGTTCCCCCCACATGATGGTTGGCCGACTCAGGGAAATGAAACGTTACGGCATACTATCTGCTTACCTGCCGGAATTTGGCCGTATTATCGGTCAGATGCAATATGACCTTTTCCATGTCTATACCGTTGATGATCACACTCTGCAGGTGATGGAAAATATGCGACGTTTCAGACACCCTGAAGCTGCAGAAAAGTTTCCTGTCGCAGCAGCCTTGTTTCATCGCCTGCCAAAAGTGGAGTTATTGTACATAGCTGGTCTTTACCATGATATTGCTAAAGGCCGAGGTGGTGACCACTCACAACTGGGTAAGCGTGATGCCGAATTATTCTGTCGGCGTCACCGTCTGGGCAAATGGGATACTGCTTTGGTGTCCTGGCTGGTAGAGCACCACCTTACAATGTCCAGTGTTGCTCAACGTGAAGATATTCAAGATCCGGAAGTTGTAAAGAAATTTGCGCTAAACGTAGGCGATCAAACCCGACTGGATTATTTATATGTACTAACTGTTGCAGACATCAATGGCACCAATTCAACTCTCTGGAACACCTGGCGCGCCTCTCTGTTACGCAACCTTTATCAATTGACCAAGCGTGCGCTGAGCCAGGGGCTGGAAGAAACCGTAGGCAAGGCTGAGCTGATTAAGGAAAATCAGAAAAGCGCCATTGCGTTGCTTGAAAGTGCCGGGCTGACCGGCAAGCAGGTCAAGGATATCTGGAATAATCCCAGCGAAGATTATTTTCTACGTGAGTCCCCCCAGGACATTACCTGGCAAACCATCGCTATTGCCAATCATAAAAGCAATGTCGCGCCACTTATTCTCATCAAGAACAATGCTGAAAACAAAAACGAAGGTGCCTCACAGATTTTCATCTATACACAGAATTCCCATTTCCTGTTTGCCAATATTGCGACAGCACTCGATCGACTAAATCTGAATATTCAGGATGCACGCATCTATACAACTGACAGTGATTATTCAATGACCAACTTCATGGTGCTGGAGAGCGATGGTAAACCGATTGGAAAAAACCCCCAGCGAATGGAAGAAATCAACAAAACACTTAATAATTATGTGAGTTCTACCAAGACACTCAAACCGACTGAAAAGCATCGTCCGTCAAGAAAGCACAGACAATTCAGCCACAGGACAGAAACCACTCTGAGCAATCACGAGCACACGCCATACTCTATTCTCGAAGTGCTGTGTACAGATAGACCCGGACTGTTGGCAAAGGTGGCAGGTATTTTTGTGGAAATGGATATCACACTGCACAATGCAAAAATAACCACGCTTGGCGAGAATGTTGAGGACGTCTTTTTCATCACTGATTCAGAAAACCACCCAATCACCGATATGGAAGCAGGCCAGCTACTGCAGGATGAGATCAAAAAAAACCTGGACGCTGAAATTACTCCCTAAAATAAAATCTTACGCAACTATAATTCTTAGAAAAAACGAGCAGCCTTTATGACAACACTTTATGGCATCCCGAACTGTGACACCATCAAGAGAGCCAGAAAATGGCTGGACGATAAAAATATTGCCTATGAGTTTCACGATTACAAGAAAGCGGGTATCGATAGGAAAACCCTGCAAAACTGGTGCAAGGAATTTGGTTACGAGACATTAATCAACAAGCGTGGCACAACCTGGCGCAAACTGGAAGATCAGCTTAAAAACAATATCAATGAAACCAGCGCTATCAAAATCATGCAGGAAAACACCTCCGTTATAAAACGCCCCGTGCTGATTTCTGATCACACAAAGATTGTTGGCTTTAACGAAGCGGACTATAAAAGCCTGCTATAATTCGCTTTTTTTGACGTTACCATTCAAATAAGACCATTATTTAACTCACTAATTACAGGAATATTCAGCCATGTTTAGTTTTGCATTGGGTATAGGTACCAAGGATTCTTCAGGAAATTATCTGGAAGTGTACTACCCGGATCCCTGGCTTAATCCCTCAGAGGAATTACTGGCTCCCCTCTTGAAGGCACTTAATTATGAGGGCGGCAACCTGACCACAGAAGTTCCTTCAGTGCAGGTATCACTGCTCTCCACGCAAATCAAAGATGAAGAAATTACACGACTTCTGGGCATCCTCCAGGAGCACCATGAGCCGCTTGTGGCTGTCATCCTTGAAAACGATGAAAAACCGCAAACTGTGCCTGAGGTATATCTAAAATTGCACCTGCTTTCCCATCGTCTGGTAAAACCGCACCAGATCAATCTCGACGGCATGTTTGGCATACTGCCCAATGTAGCATGGACAAATCGCGGCGCCATGGCGATAGAAGAACTTGCCATCAGGCAAATGGAAGCGCGCTTGCAAAATGAAACAATAGATGTATTGTCTGTGGACAAGTTTCCAAAAATGACAAATTATGTTGTTCCAACTGGTGTTCGTATTGCCGATACGGCCAGAGTCAGACTGGGCGCCTATATTGGCGAAGGCACCACGATCATGCATGAAGGCTTTGTAAACTTTAATGCCGGTACTGAAGGTACTGCCATGATAGAAGGTCGTATCTCTGCTGGCGTATTTGTTGGTGATCACAGCGATCTTGGCGGCGGTTGCAGCATTATGGGGACGCTGTCAGGTGGAGGCACCGAAGTCATTTCTGTCGGCAAAAACTGCCTTATCGGGGCAAATGCCGGGCTGGGCTTCCCTCTCGGTGACCGCTGCACCATAGAATCCGGGTTATATATTACTGCCAACTCCAAGGTCACAGTCATGGACAGTGAGCTCAATCCGGTAGAGGTGGTCAAGGCAAGAGCACTGTCGCTTAAAAACGATCTTCTCTTCATTCGAAACTCTGTTACCGGAGCAGTGGAGTGCCGTACCAATAAGTCTACGGTAGAACTGAATAGCGAACTCCACTCCCACAACTAGACACTGAGCTTTTTGACCTGGATACCCATAACATGACGGCAACTCTGGATCTAACCTGTGATCTGATCAGCAAAAAATCCGTCAGCCCGGAAGATATGGGCTGTCAGGCTTTGCTGGCTGAACGCCTGGAAAAAATGGGGTTTTCCATAGAAAAAATGCCATTTGGCCAGGTCTCAAATTTTTGGGCACGCCGCGGCACCGAAGCCCCACTCTTGTGTTTTGCCGGACACACCGATGTAGTCCCGGCAGGCGACCTCAAACAATGGCAGTCCGAGCCCTTCCAGCCGGAAGTGCGTGATGGCCGCTTATTTGGCAGAGGGGCTGCCGACATGAAAGGCTCTATCGCAGCAATGGTAACTGCCTGTGAGCGCTTTATTACAGATAACCCGGAGTATCCAGGCAGTATTGCATTCCTCATCACCAGCGATGAAGAAAGCATTGCGGTGGACGGGACGCGGCGAGTCATCGAAACACTGCAGGCCAGAAACGAGTCAATTGATTACTGCATTGTTGGCGAACCTTCCAGCAATGAAGTTCTTGGGGACATCATTCGCAATGGTCGCCGCGGCTCACTCAATGGCACGCTAACTGTTCATGGTACGGAAGGACACGTCGCCTATCCTGATCTGGCCAGCAATCCAATTCATCATTTCATGCCAGCACTGGCAGAGCTTTGTGCTGTTGAATGGGATCAGGGTAACGATTACTTTCCACCTACCAGTTTTCAGATCTCCAACATCCATGCCGGAGAAGGCACCAACAACGTGGTTCCCGGAGAAATGAAAGCTCTGTTTAATTTTCGTTTCTCCACTGAAGTTACCTCCGAGTTATTACAACAGCAAACCGAGGCCATATTTAACCGGCATTACAGTGACTACAGTATTGAATGGCAACTATCAGGCAATCCCTTCATAACAGAAGAAGGAATACTGACAGAGGCAGTGAAACAGGCTATCTATACAGTAACCAGGGTGGAAACCGAACTGTCCACCGGCGGTGGCACCAGCGATGGCCGCTTTATAGCCCCTGCTGGCGCGCAAGTGGTGGAAATTGGCCCTTGTAACAAGACCATACACAAGGCAAATGAAGAAGTGCTGGTGGATGACCTTGAGAGGCTTTCACAAATTTATGAGGCAATTCTGGCAAAAATACTACACTGATTTATTTGCTGTGTTGCACCCCTGCGCCAGATTCCGGGACTGATCCTTCCCACTCAAAAATTACTTGATCAGAAAAACCTGGAAATGACATGATTTGCCCGGCACCTGAAAATCAGGTTTAGGGCTTGCCTGTTTACTTAATTTACCTGGACGCTTAAGCACCACTCTCTTCTCGGCACAGCCCAGTGCTTTTTCAAGCAGTGAGTCAATGTCTTCATTGATTGGCAGTAGTTTTTGCAGCAGTGCCATATCCTTTTTTACTTTTGCCGTTTTTTGTCTGGGCGGAAACATGGGATCCAGATAAATAACATCAGGTTTGGTAATCGGATCAGAACTGCCTTGGGAGGCAGCACACTTATCATGCATATCGGAAAGATAGTCACCGGCATCTGCAAAATTTAGTGACATCCTTCCCACATCCCTTCGAATGACAGGGTCAATTGCTGTGTGGGCACGGGCAAGTCCGTCCTCAAGCAGTGCAGCGATTACTGCCGACTTCTCAAACATCATTATTTCACACCCCATAGCTGCCATGATGTAGGCATCAGTGCCCAGCCCGGCTGTCGCATCCATTACCTTCAGTGGCAGGGAATATTTGTCCAGGCCAATGGCCTTGAGCAAGCCCTCTGATCGTTTCGATGTCTGCAGGCGATATTGCAAAGCCTCGTCACTAAAATCGACACGCGTCGGCGATGCAGTGGGATTTATCGAAGAACTTAGTGAGAGTCCATTTTGATCGACGTGCAGGATGTACCCGGAGAAGTCAGCTGGTAAAATGTCACTGTCAAAGGACACCTCTAAATCCTTGATATTTAAGAGATGATCAAGACTGGAAATGTCTACCAGTTCACACTTTTGGACGACTAACTGCATTATCATTACTTAGTGAAAATATATTTTTAGTACTTTACTTTAAAATAATTTTGCAAGCTATTGTTATTATTGCTTATTTAATTTTAGAGCAATCAGATACGTGAACACTGAAACCAAACAACAGACCGCGATATATACCTTGCCGCCTTCCTTTATCGGAGAAAAGCTTATTTTCAGGGTCTATGATCACGCGTCTCCCATTGGCTATGCCCGACTCAGAAAAACTGCTTTCCCGAATAAAGCTGCCGGCAAATCTGCCGACATGCTGGATCATGACAGTCTCAATGCGTTCGAACTGAAGATGATAGAAATTGCCCAGAATTATCGCCAGCAAGGTCTCGGTACTTCGTTGCTCAAGGAAATCATCAAGTACTGCAAGGATAGCAATATCAAAAAACTCACCGGTGAAATCAAGGGGGATGATCGAACTCTGCGTCACTGGTACAGCAATAATGGTTTTACAGTATCCAATGATAAGCGAATCGAATTAATGGCAAGCGTTAGTTGTTAAAACTAATCCACTAGTTCTTTTTTCAAGCTGAAGGGCCAGCGCATCCATATCAGCTCGCGCTGGGATATCACTAAAACACATCTTATGAGGCCTGGAATTCGATAAGCAATTCCTGCTGCACTCCCCAGCCTTACTCCCCCCTTTTCCTGCTCTATTCTTTCTTGCGATTTCAGAGATGAAGTCGTTCAGCATTCATAATAGTATGAGCTCTGATCTTTTTATGGAGATACGCTGATGACAAGTCTGACAATTAACGGGGTTAGCATTGAGGTCCAGGCTGGAGACGATACGCCTTTGCTCTATGTGCTGAGTGATGAATTGCAATTACAGGGCCCCAGATTTGGTTGCGGACTGGCGCAGTGTGGCTCCTGTTCTGTCCTCGTTGATGGGGTCGAAACACGTGCCTGCGTTACCCCGATTGCCAGTTTAAAAGATAAAGCCGTCACCACACTGGAAGGTATTAGCGCCTTCTACGCAGCGCAAACCGGACTTGCGTCGGTTCCCCAAACCACCCCGGTCCAGGATGCCCTGGTAGAGGAACAGGCACTGCAATGCGGGTATTGCTATAACGGTATGATCATCAAGGCGACGGAACTTCTGCTGAATAATGCGGATCCCAGTGACGCTGAAATTCGCTCTGCCATGAATGGCCATCTTTGCCGTTGCGGCACCTACCCAAAGATTATCAGCGCAATAAAGAAAGCGTCCCGAACAATTCAACTTGCCCGGCAATCCGCAGGGGACAGCAGCATGGAGGGGGTCGTATGAAAAAAATTCTGACTTCAGTTCCTTTAAAGCGCCGTAGCCTGCTCAAAGCTGGTGGCGCCCTAATCATCAATTTCAACTTCCAGAAAGCGTCCTTTGGACAAAACCAAAGTCTGCTAGCCGGCCCACCGGACCCTGAGCAAATCGATAGCTGGATTGCTATTCATCAGGATAATAGCGCCACGGTTTTTATCGGCTTCGCCGAACTGGGCCAGGGCTGCTCTACTGCCCTGTTACAGGTAGCTGCAGAAGAACTGGATTTGTCCATGACACAGGTGAGCACTATTGGCCTTGATACCCATATCACACCCAATCAGGGCGGTACCTACTCCAGCTCAGCCATGCGCGTGGGTGGTCCCCAGATACAACGTGCCGCGGCAGAGGCCAGGCAGGCCCTGCTGCAAATGGCTGCCACACAGTTGCAGGTAGAAGCAGACAGTCTACAGGTGGAAAACGGGATCATATCCAGCACCCGGAACAACGCACTTTCCACCAGCTACGGCGAGCTCATTGGTAACAGGCAATTCAACCTGGCTTTTACCGGCAATGCTCCGGTCAAAAGTCCTGATGATTACAAGCTGGTAGGGACTCCTTATCCACGCAACGACTTCCCCCTTAAAGCCAAAGGGATTTACCGTTATATCCAGCATGTACGCCTGCCAAACATGCTGCATGGCCGCATTGTCCGCCCCCGTGGTCAGGGTGCCTATAAAGATGGCGTCCAGGTTACCGGCATCAACGAAGACTCTATTGTGTCAATCCCGGGAGCGCGAGTGTTAAGACAAAACAATTTCGTTGGGGTAGTGGCGCAAACCGAATGGGGTGCCGTTAAAGCAGCACAGCAGCTCGAGGTCAGCTGGGAACAGCCCGGCAGCCTGCCGGGCAATGAAAGCCTGTTCGAGCGGATGGAAAAAGGCATGACTAACGAGAGGGTTGCGGTTGAGGAAGGCGATGTAAGTGCCTTCAATACAGCCTTTGCCAGGTCTGAATTTAAAGCCCATGGCCCCTATCAGGCTCATGTGCCTTTTGCTCCCAACTGCGCCGTGGCCGATGTAAGTCAGAATTCTGCCTTGGTGATGTGCTCAAGCCAGGATATCTATAATACGCGAACCAGCATTGCCAACCTGCTTGGCATGGATACTGAACAGGTTCGCGTGCAGTTTCATGATGGCGCCGGGACTTTCGGTCACAGCTGCTGGGACGATGTTGCCCAGGCCGCCGCGCTTATGTCGAGCATGGCTGGCCAGCCAGTGCGGGTTCAGTTCATGCGCTGGGATGAACACGGCTGGGATACCTATGGTCCAGCGCATATTGGAAAAACCCGAATCTCGGCTGACAGCAATGGCAAGCTGGTCAGTTACGAATATGAGGGCTGGCAGCATCACTGGAGCCTGATAGAAACCAGTGAACAAACAGCCAAGGGCACGCCGGCGGCAGAATGGCCACCCTTCCCGGCTCAGCAGATAAATCCGCGCACGCTGGGTGGTATGTATGATATTCCCAACCGTTATTTGCTCAATCACCATGTCCCCGGTCTGGACTACCTGAAGGGCGCCTGGTTGCGCTCACCAGTGGATTTATCCTTTTCCTTTGTCTCTGAGCAGGCTATTGATGATCTTGCCTTTCAACTGGGCATGGACCCCTGGCAATTCCGTCAGCAGAATATTTCAGAGTATCACTGGCTCGGTGTCCTGAATGCCGCCGCCGAAGCTGCCAACTGGCAGTCACGCCCCGCTGCAGAAAATCTGTCAAATGCCTCTATCGTCAGAGGTCGAGGTATTGGTGTCGGCACTCATCTTGCCTCCTATGGTGGCGCAGTGGCAGAGATCGAGGTAAACAAACGCAGTGGCGAAGTTAAAGTCCTCCATCTCTACGGCGCAATCGATGCCGGACTGGTAGTGAATACCTCCAATGTGGAGAACCAGATCATCGGACAGTTGGTGCAGACGGCCAGCAGGATGCTGCTGGAAGAAGTCACCTTCAACAAAACCAATGTCACCTCTCTGGACTGGGCCTCTTACCCGATTCTGCGCTTTGAGCAGTGCCCGGAAATTACCCCGATCATCGTCCAGCGCCTGAATGAAGCGCCTTCAGGTGCAGGCGAAGAGGTGATGGCGGCTGCGGCCGCAGCAATAGCCAATGCCTTTTTTGATGCCACGGGGAAACGGATGACCATGTATCCCTTCACGCCGGAGCGCGTCAGAGAAACGCTGGCGGGATAAAACCAGGCATAGCCCACGCTAAATCAGGCGCTGGATTGTGGCCAGACAGTCATTGTAATAAGCACTGCCAAACAGGTTTAGATGATTTAGCTGGTGATACAAACGGTAAACCTCGATGCGGCGCTCATAACCCGGCTGGAAAGGCCAGACTTCCTGGTAGGCTGCTTCACATTTTGGTCCGAAGCCGCCAAACAGACGCATCATGCCAAATTCTGCTTCGCGCTGACCGTAATAGCTGGCTGGATCAAAGATCACCGGCTCGCCCTTTTCATTGGCCGCCGTATTGCCTGACCACAGATCGCCATGAAGAAACACAGCGGGCTCCGGATCACAGGCAAGCACCCTATCAAGCTAAGTTATGAGTTTATCTGCGGCTTTCAGAAGCGGATCCTGACCGGGTAACAGCACTCTCAATAAAGTTAACTGGGGATCGATGCGCCGATCGCGCCAGAATCCGATCCAGTCATCGTGCCACTGGTTGGATTGTTTGAAGGTGCCCAGGTAACTGTCCATGTCAAAACCATATTGGCGTTGTCGGGTACTGTGGTGCAAATACGCCAGGCCGCGCCCGATCTGCTCCTGCCAGTCCGCTGCCGGTGCTCCTTCCCTGAAAGCCTCCATCACCAGAAAGTCCTCGTCCTGATAGAGCGGTTTCGGGACTATTAACGTTCTGGAGCGCGACAACAGCTTCAGGGCATTGAATTCCGCGGCATACATGCCCGCAATGCGGTCTCTTCGATGGGTTTTGACAAATATTTCGCGCTGGTCTGTCAGTGTAACCAGATAGGACTCATTAATACTGCCGCCCATTGCCAGACGCATGCTTGCAACCGGCACGGCCAGTTCCAGTGCGGTGTCGAGTAAGTGCTGAATTTTTCCAGGATTGATCACACAGTCATGATCTCAATAATTCCAGACAAAAAAAACCAGGCGTATACGCCTGGTTTTTTTTGCGACTGCCCCTTTGTTTAAATTGGTGGAATCGTTGGATCATCTTCACAAGATCCCTGAGAATCAGGTTCATGATCTCCATGATCCAAGTGGGCTTTAAGGGCAGAAAGCGGCACAGAAATGAGGAAAGCAAAATCTCTGGAATCCCCAGTAACATGGCATACATCTATGGTTATACCCCTACCCTTTTCACCATTGCCATCACGGCCTGCCAGAACCTGAGTTCCGTAAAAAGACATGGCTATTGCAACAATAGTCGTTAGCAGTATTTTAAATTTCATATTTTTGCCTCAATAATTGAATTTCACAACAGTTAAGAAAAGCATCCATTACCACTCATATTTTCATTGTAAATCTAGGGATAACCCTCAACAACGGGAAATTCTCCTGTCAGCAACTTCGCGCTGCAAGCCAGAACAAAGAGGAATTTTGTCATCCTTTGCACTTCAGAACCCTTGCCGGTTTCTAAAGACTTCCCCGCCCTACTTTGGTTACTATAAGGTCTAAAACAATAATCAAGTTGATAATAATCAAATAGAGGGGCTCTCATGAAATTAGCAATTTTACCTTTTTGGATGGTGTTTTTATTGGGATCAGGCACGCTATGCGCTCAGGAGATGCCATTACCAGACGATGTCCGCAGTGACACCCTGTCACGCCTCCCCCCGGTTAACCCGGATGAGCTGGATGATTATGGCAAACGAGTTTATGACAAGGTGGTAGGACTGGATAATACCGGCCCCGTCTACGGTCCCGCCGCCTTCTCCGTGCACATGCCTTTGGTGGCAGAGGGCATGGATCTGATCAACCAGTATTTGCGCTACGAAAGCCTTATCGGCCGCGCCAATATCGAAACGGCGATTCTTGTCGCCGCACGGGAGTTTGACCAGCAATATGAATGGGCTGCCCATGAACCTTTGGCGCTTGCTGAAGGCGTTCCCCAAAGCACTATCGACATCATCAAGAATCATGGTGATCCTGCGGGTCTGCCTGCTGCCCCTGATCTGATTATTCGTTATGGCCGTGAATTACTCCGCAAACACCGCCTCAGTGCTGAAACCTGGGCCGAGGCTGTGTCACTGTTCGGGCAACAAGGCGCGCTGGAGATTTCTGCCATCATGGCCGATTACGCCATGGCAGCCATCATTCTCACTGCCATTGACCAGCATATTCCTGCTGACAGGCCCGCTCGAATGCCCATCGAATAATATTTTCTTTTCTTGTGCTGCTTCAACTCAGCCTGTATCATAGTTGTGATACAGTTGAACAGCGCATTAATCCAGAAAAGACCCTAAATAACCATGAAACTTGAACTCGATCCGACAGCCCCTACTCCGGTTTTTCAGCAAATCATTGACCAGATTCATTTCCAGATAAACACCGCCGATCTTAAACCGGGGGAGAAATTACCCAGCATCCGCTCTCTGGCAACTGAGTATGAGCTGGCCACCAATACCGTGGCTAAAGCCATGCGTCAGCTGGAGTTTCGTGGGCTCATCGTAGCTCAGGATCGCAGTGGTTATCATGTAGCTGAATTAGTTGCCGTCAGTGATAGTGCCAGCCGCTATCAGGCTAGAGGGGTCTCTTCGGATAAAACAGAGGTGCATAATGTTGTCGATCACCTTGATCATGGTCTGTTCAGCAAAGCCTTTTGCAAAATCACTGAAGATTACCTCACCGGCAACCCCGATCAATGCAATGTGATTCACGCCGATGGGAGTGGCACCAAGTCCATCATTGGCTATCTGGCCTATAAGGAAACCGGCGACACCAGTGTGTTTCACGGTATTTCACAGGACTCCATTGTGATGAACCTGGATGACCTGCTCTGCGTTGGCGTCAATGGCCGCATATTGATTTCCAATACTGTTAATCGTAATGCCCTGAACTGCCCTGGTGAGGTGGTCGGTGCCCTGATAGAAGGCAGTGAAAAATTTCTTGCCCAGTTAAGGGATTTTGGCGTCAATATTTATAGTGGTGGTGGAGAGACAGCTGATGTGGGCGACCTGACCGGCACCATTGTTGTGGACAGTGTTGCCGTCTCCGTGATGAAGAAAAAAGAAGTTATTAGCGGCGAGCAGATTCAACCCGGCCTGGTGATTGTCGGCCTGTCCTCTACTGGGCAGTCAAGTTACGAGGATAAAGAAAACAGCGGTATTGGCAGCAATGGCCTGACCAGCGCCAGACATGACATGCTCAGCCATTATTATGCCGAGAATTATCCTGAATCATTTGATGGCAATGTCTCCAAAGAATTGATGTATTGCGGTCCCTATAAACTGGAAGACCCTTTGCCAGACTCCAGCCTGAGTGTTGGGGAGGCGCTGTTAAGCCCGACGCGCACCTATGCCCCGGTCATCTATAAATTACTGGACGAACACCCTGGCCTTATTCGCGGCCTGATTCACTGTTCCGGAGGAGCCCAGACCAAGTGCATGAAATTTGGCGGGAATCCGGCATCAGATAATCCCGACTATACTCTGGATGGAAAAACGGTCAACGGCATTCATTTCATCAAGGACAAGCTGTTTCCGACGCCCCCCATCTTCAAGGCAATCCAGAGCGCATCAAAGACCCAGTGGAAGGAAATGTACAAGGTCTTTAACATGGGACACCGAATGGAAGTCTATTGTGAAGCTGAGCAGGCTGAGACCGTAATCAAGGTTGCCAACAGTTTTAATATTGATGCCCAAATTATTGGGCGCACAGAACCCAGTACTACCGGTAATCGGCTATCACTAACTCATGCCAACGAGGTATTCGAGTATCAGGGTTAATGCGTACCAGTGATTGTCAGGCTTTTTGCTTCCCCGCCCTGCTGCTGCCGATTTAATAACATACTATGAAAAAAGCAACGCTGAAAACCGCTAAGGCCTGGAAAAATGAATGGTATGACACCAGTGCTACTGACGGCCGTTTTGTGCGTCACGACTCCCTGTTCCGTAACTGGGTTACCCGGGATGGTCAAGCCGGTATAACCGGTATAGGCGGCTTTAATGCTGAACCCGGACGCTATCACCTCTTTATTTCCATGGCCTGTCCCTGGGCCCACAGAACTCTCATTACGCGTAAGCTGAAAAAACTTGAGAGCACGATCAGTGTCTCCAATTCCCGCTCCTATATGGGCCCGGACAGCTGGACCTTTGAACCCGAACAGGGGCGCCTTTTCCTTGCCGATGTTGAACATAAGGATGATGACGAGTATATCGAGTATCTGTTTGAGCTTTATCGCCTGGTTGATCCAGAGTATGGGGATCGCGCTACGGTACCGGTGTTATGGGATAAACAGCGTCAGACCATTGTCAGCAATGAGTCAGCAGAAATCATGCGGATGTTTAATAGCGAATTTAATGATTTTATTGAGGACCCTGTAGCCAGAAATCTGGATTTATACCCGCAGAACCTGCGTGAAGCCATTGATTCCCTTAACGACTGGATTTACCCCAATGTGAATAACGGGGTATACCGATCGGGGTTTGCCACTACGCAGGAAGCCTATGAAGAGGCTGTGTTGCCGTTATTTGAAACCCTGGATCAACTCGAGGAGAAATTAGGTAGCAGACGTTTTTTGTGTGGAAACAGAATTACCGAAGCAGATGTCAGGTTATTTCCCACCCTGGTTCGTTTTGATTCTGTCTATGTCAGTCACTTTAAGTGCGCCCTCAAGCGCATCAGGGATTATCCCAATCTGTGGGGCTATACCCGCGATATTTACCAGATGCCTGGCATCGCAGAGACCGTCGATATCGAATACAACAAGGCCCACTACTATGGCAGTCATGAGACCGTAAACCCCACGCTTATAGTGCCCATTGGGCCAGAGCTGGATTTTATGGCGCCCCACGACCGGGAAAAACTGGCGCAGTAATCCAGCGCGTAATGACCCTTGTGGACTTCTGGCAATCCCGACAGCACTCCCCTACAATCCTTCAACTTCACCACTGAGTGAATTAATTCTCATGCTCAATGCTGTTGGCCCGCGCCTGAATGCTTAAAGACTGGCAATATAATCCCACCACCCTCATCGTTCTGATGAAAATGGCCTTGCCCATGGTCGTATCCCAGGGTGCTTTTGCCATCATGATTTTTACCGACCGCTGGTTCCTGGCCCAGATAAGCCCCACTCACATGGCCGCGGCGCTGGGGGGTGGCGTTGCCTTCTGGTTTGCCATTTCTCTTTTCAATGGCATTCTTGCCTATGCCAATGCACTGGTGGCGCAATATCTTGGCGCAGGTGAGTTTCATAAATGCTCGCTGGTCATCAGCCAGGGTATTCTTATGTCAGTTGCCCTGATCCCCGTTCTTTTCGTCATCACCTTGTTGTTGCGCCCCATGTTTGCCGCTATGGGGCATGACCCCGCGCAGGTTGAGCTGGAGGAAATTTATTTCACCATCATGATG
>Ga0255763_1002582_pt1 | contig 17038 bp, 20 predicted proteins | sample 041ome_2_FD_179963 | JGI IMG/M metagenome (GOLD analysis project Ga0255763, IMG submission 179963) | Coastal salt marsh microbial communities from the Groves Creek Marsh, Skidaway Island, Georgia - 041406US metaG (version 2) | ecosystem: Environmental > Aquatic > Marine > Intertidal zone > Salt...
ACAAAAAAAGATCTACAATAATCAGTCATTGTAAAACCTTTAAGTAAAGTCTTTTGAAGATTTGTAGTTCCAGTTTTAGAAATTATTTCTCTTTCATCTTCTGGTCTTAAATCTTTTGCTAATTGTTTTATATGTTTACTTGTAGTTTCTATTTCATCTATTTTCATTAAGTTACTATTCGTTGAGAAAGAACAGAGAATACTCCCTCCCACTCTGCCGATAAAAAGTTACACGGAAGGTAACTATCGGAAGATATGAATATAACTGTATCTGTGTTTTTACATTGTATTGGAAACTTAAAAGTTCCACTTTCTAAATTAGGCTGACCAATAGTAAATGTGCTCGAACCTAATACTTGCCCTGTAAATTTATAAACTGATGTACTTCTAGCTAAAGGTGTTAGATTAACTTCAAAGAAACCCGTGTCACCAAAGATGATACTCATATTCTTTAGTTGTAATCTTCCTGTGTTAACTGAAGTAGAGTTTCCTGTAGCTTTTTGCTCTCTTACATAAAAAGTAGGAAACTGATATTTGAATGTATATTTTCTACCAACAATAATAGGATTAGCTGAATAATCATTATCTACAACTAAAGTAGTGTTTGTAGTGTTTGTTATTGGTATATTTCTTCCTTTTTGAGTAGTAGACCAAGCTCCACCTAAAACAACTTCCATGTTATTTGTTTCTTCATAAGGTAATGTAAATGTTGTTTTGTTTGTAGCTGAATCATAAGATCCTGTTAGTGTAGTTTTTCTATCTAATAAAACTGTAAAATCTAAATTTGTATCAACCTCATTTGTTTTAAGGTTCATCTTTTCTAAATAAGTTCCATCAGCTCTTTTAATTACAAAGTACAAATAGTTTTGAATACAATCACCATCTAAAATTACATCAGTATCTACAAATTTATATTTAGACCATGATCTTTGTAATGCTTTAGTTCCAGCATCAAAATAATACTTATAAACAAATAATGAATTTCTTTCTCCTGAAGCAAAACCAAACAAAGTATTTTCTGCTGATGAACCTTTTAGAGCTGTCAATGTACCCGTGATATATCTCGGTAAATTAACTGTAGTATCTAAAGCATCTTTTACATCTGTATCAGTGTTAACATAATATTCTCTAACACCTGCATAACTACCTCTAGCAATACTAAAATAAATATTTTGTCCAAGACCTATAGGCTTTGCACTATCATCAATTTCGTATTCAGTTGTTTGATTAATAGATACAGTTTTTGCTGATAATATTTCTTCAGCATCTAGTGTAAACTGAGATTGATCAGAAAATAAAACTAACTGTTCATTGAAAGGCACAGCATATTTTAATATAGAAACTTTATTGTGACTAACCGCAAGGTCAATCATATCATCATCAATAGCTGTAGTTACTGTAGTTGCCCAAAACGTAAAGAATTTACCTGCTTTAGAAAATATTACATTCTCATCTGATAAAAACCCAAGTCTATTTCTATAAAAGAATATATCATTTATTTTTCTTCCCACGAAAGTAGGATCAGGACTTGTAGTCTCATCTCCTACTGTTCGTGAGGCAAAGTTTGGTTCCTCATAATCTGTTCCACTAACCGTGTAAGTTGAACCATCAGCTTTGCAAAATCTAAAATTCCCATCTGCTGTTCTAATTAAAAGATGTGGCATAGTTGAAACATCAAAAGAATTATCTAAACCATCTTTAACTGTTTCTGTCCAGGCGTCTCCGTCCCACTCAACAAAATAGTTATCAAATTCAGTACCACCATCTCCAACAATTTCTACAACAAAACCTGTGTAGCCTTTGTATGGTAGATCAGCAAACGAGTTTGTTTTATCTTTAACTAAAATTAAACCATCACCACCTAAACCATCTGATACACTTGCTGTAAATGTTCCTGATGTTTTTGAAATATAAATAATAGAACCGTCTCTATTGATTGTATAACCTGATAAATTAGCTACTAAATCATTATATAATTCAGTTGCTATATTATCTGTTGTAATTGAACTAGCATTAGCTGATGTTGAATTATCTAAAGTTGTATAACTAGCAACATTAGATCCATCAATGTCAATCGAATAAGTCGTTTTGTATTGACCATTTTTAACATAAAATATTGCTTCATCTGGTCTAGCTGTAGCTGTTGTTCCTGATTTAGCTGTTTGAATAGTTCTATTAACTATAAATGTATAATCAGCAACAGTTACTAAATTAAAATCTTTTTGTGGATCACTAGAAGTTAAATAAGACAATCCATCTGGTGTCACTACAGTTTTAGCAGTGCCATCTAAATCATAAACTTTTATACTTTGATTATTAACTAATACTGCATACTGTTCATTAGCATCTCTATTAATAATATGTACCTTAGAATTTTCTAAAGTATCATTATTTAATTTTGCTATATGTTCAGTAGGTGGTCTTTTACCTAAACCTGTAATAATATCTGAAAGACCATTTTCTTGAATAGTTGCTTGATTAGGTAACTTTACAGTATCAGGTTGTTGAGAAACTCCATTCAATAAATTTGGAATTGAATTTGAAATTAATCTTGCACTCATTATTCATCTGTAATTGTGGTTTTAGCAGGTTGATAATTGTCCCTGTCTATAACTCTATAAGTGCTATAATTATCAAAGATGCTGTGATCTCTAGTATCTCCCTCATGTTCTTTTAATGAAGATAAAGCTTGTAGTTCATCAACTTGATGAAAAGCGTGTAATGTTTCAGAGGCTAACATTCTATCTTGAAATATTCTAGCGGCTCTGATTGTTATGTATCTTCTAGCTGTTTCAGGTAATTCTATAAAATCTAAAAACCAAGTAATATCAACTCTAACATCTTTATTAATAATATAAGTGTGGTTTTCTCTATCCCAAAGTTTTCTTGCTCTTTCTACTAAATCTAAATCAGCATCTTTACTTGAGTTATCAACTCTTAAACAGTTTGATGGTAATTCAACTTCTCCTACTGTGTTTTTAACTAGCTTGTAATTTTTATCACTATTAAAATGCCAACCAACACTTTGAACTTCTCTAGATACATTATCTAATATTTGAATTGCAATAGACACATCAGTAGTTGTTGAAGATGTAATTGTGTTAACAGGACTTTCTCCTATCGCTGTAAGCATTACATTAATTGCTTCAAGTTTAGTTGTTACTGTAGTTGTCATAAATAAATTTTTTTAATTAAAGATTGAATGAGAGGCGAGTTGTCTGTGTTAACCTCGCCTCCCAAGAAAACAACGTAATTAATTACGCAGTTTTGATTTCAATTGAACAGATTGGGTTCAATGGAGCATGACCCATAGCATATTTTGCTACCATCAATGTTCCTTGCCTTTGGATTTGGTAATCCATCTCTGTGCTCAAATCGAGTAATTTGACGGTCCCAACTGCATTTTTCTGCCAAACAACACCAACTGTGTTTGAGAAGTCACCTGCAAAATTTGTAGATGAACCTGCATCAGTTCCAGTAGTAATGTTTGTAGATGGTAAGTTGTTTGTAGGTACAATATTTATACCTGCAACTTTTAAAACTTTACCATCAGAGTAAGAGCCACTTCCACCCCAATCTCTGTTTATAACAGTAGTTGCTTGGATTAGATTGTAGTATACCGCAGGTGAAACAGCACAATATCTGTCATCTGCTGGTACATCATTTTCATCTAATTTCTGAGCCGCACTAAAAATAGTAGCCGCTGCAGAAGATGCAGAAGTTGCAAAGTCAGCATCAATAACTTGTTGACCTGCCGCTTGTGGAGAAGCCGCACCTTCTCTACTGTTAAGTAGAATGTTTTGGTAAACGTGCTTATCCATTTGATTTGCAAGTGCTCTACCTAGCTCTTTTGAATAGATGGATCTGACATCATAATGTGCCATAGCCTCATCAATCTTTGCAATAAAGATTGGTGCTATTAAAAGATTTTCAATAGAGATTGTTCTTTCATTGTGAGTGATTGAACCACCTGTGATCTCATTTCCCGCTGTGTGGTATGAAGCTGACGCTTTACCTACGATCGGAAATTGAGCTGACTTACCTGATGAGATAGTTCTCACCATGTGTTTGTCTAAAGTCGAGTTTGCTGTTTCAAAAGCAGTAATAACTTCACCTGCAAAAACTTTTAAAAAGCTTGCAGTTGTACTACCAGCACCAGCATTCTGACCTATGTTTGATACAGTATAATTTGACATTATATATATCTCCTTATGTTATTATAGGTTGTTGCTAATAAAGCGTAGTAATTTCAGTTACAGAATTGTCCGTCCTCAGACGGGTTAAGTCTTACTTTCACTTGCTATTCAAGGATAGCAATTTATCCTTTGAATTTTGTTAGATAACTTTTGATCTAGATATTTTATCGGCTACCATTTTTCTAAATGCACTATCTGTAGCATATTTAGGATTAGACATATCAGCTTTCATTTGGGCCACACTTTCATAAGCGGAACCTGATTGCTGTGCGTTGGTACCTGTAGTTAAACTAGGTTCTTTAGTTTCAGATTGGAAACGAGCATACATACCTTTAATAGTAAATAAAGCTGTTTCATTATCTTTACTAATGTTATCGTTAAATTGTTGTATTTCACTTTCAGGTAAATTTTGAGTTACCCAATCAGTCATTTGTTTATAGTTTTCTTCGCCATCTGTACTTGTGTATGCTCGTTGTTCAAACTGTTGAGCAACAGCATCTAAACCTGCTATATAATTATCTATATAAGATTTAGGTAATCCTGCTTTCTCTAAAGCATCAATAGTATTTTGGCTCAGCTCACCACTTTCATCAAACTCTTTTTGAGCAGATGAAAAATCAAAATTAACTTTTGTATCAGCTTCTAAAGGTTTATCTTCTTTAGTTGCTTCTTCTTCTTCTTTTGGTTTAGAAATCTCAGATTGTTTTCTTTCTAACTCTTGATAAGATTTAATTAAATCCTCTTGTGATTTAAACTTACCTAAAATTAATTCATCTTTCTGAGGTTCTGTACTAGGTGCAGGCTCAGTTGTTTCTATGTTATTAGCATCATCTGCTTTCTTAGACATTTCATCAATGTATTCTTGTGTTTCTTTTGATTCCTCAGCAGGAACTTCTACTTTATCAACCATTAGTTCTCCTTCTTAGTTTTCTCCCTTTGGTTTTTAAAACTATCCCTGACCATACCCATACCTTCTTTAACAACAGCTGGTGAGTTTTGTTCCATCATCATCTGTTGTTGCATAGCTTGTTGTTCAGCTTGTATTTGCTGTGGAGATTTGATTAAACCTTCCATCTCTACACCTAAAGAAGTACCAACTCGTTTAACATACTCATCTAAATTTAAGTATGTCATTAGTTGTTGTGCAAAAGGTTGTAGTTGATTAACAAAAGTATTAAGTCTTTGTAAATCACTTGATCTACCTAAAGCTTCAAGTCCTGTTACAATTTTAGGACGTATACTATCTTTAGGTAAAGCAGGTAATGCTTTTTTCTTTTCCATTTGGAACATCAATCTATTAATTAGTGGTAACTGTAATTCTTGTGATAATAAAGAATACAAACCACCTAAACTGTCGTCTAATTCTTTAGATACATAATTAATTTCAGTAGCAGTAACTCTGTCGTTATTTCTTTGTACTGAAGTATTAAGCATAAATGCAAATTGTAATCTTTCTTCAATTAATCTCATTGTTTGAAATGCAATATTAAAATCAGAAAACTTATTAACTTGCAGTGTAGATACATCAGAAGCATCACCTTCACGAATTGCACCATTAGGACTTTCAGATAATGTTTTTAAACGAGTTGATCCATTTGGTTTTACTAAAAATAAAACTTTACTAGCGGCCGCTGATCCCTCAACTACAGCTCTATATAAAGCTTCAAGTGATCTTAAATCTCCAATATATTCTTCTATAAATCCTCTACCATAATCAGCATTATCAATAGAAGTATATCTAAGTGGTATGAATGCGTTTTTATCTAAAGGATAAGAACCAACAGATGATGGTATAAGTTTTTCATTTATCTCTTGGTGTACGTTCCATTTTTTACCATTTGGTGCCAATTTAACACAAGTGTAAATTTCACAAGTGTCATCATAACCGTCTTTTTCTCTATCCCCTTCAATCAATTCTTTTTGCTCATCTGTTAATGCAGATGGTGCAACCATATCTTTTGTAATTATTTCTAATACATTACCAATTCCATCTCTTTTAATTACAAATCTATCAAGATGGTAAACTTTCATTTTTAAATCTGGTGTAATGTAAAGTAAAACATTACCTGCTATAATTAAATGTTTAATAGCTTCAAACAAAGCAGTTCTAAAATTATTAACTTCCATTTCATTCATAACTACTCGTTCAATAGAACCCATAGCTTTTTCAAATTCACCTTTCATATCATCTCGTCCTGAAAGCTCAGATAGAGTAAACTCGTCAAGTGTTAGTCTAAAGAAAGGTTGATTTGGGGGAAGTAAAGCTAGAAGTAGCTTAGATGAAAGATTATTAGTGCCTCTAGCACCTATACCTTGATATGGAGTATGTAAAGTAGTGTGTTTACTGTGATACTCACGAGGCATTATTGATGGAATAGTAAACTCAGCACTGTCTCGTGCTCTATCCAAAAAAGGATCTCGTATCGCTTCTAAGGTATTGTATCTTGATTTTGCTGTTTTGTAATCGTGCATATATTAATTATTAAGGTACGTTAACACCAGAACCACTTGAACCAACATTAACTTGTAATGGTATTCTTAAAGCTTGTTTTCCTCTTTTTTTAGAGTAGCTAACATTACTTGATGTATTAGTTTGAGGTGCTTTAGGTGCGTTCTCTCTCAATCTCGTGCTACTAGCATTAATTTCTGTTGCTGGGGGAGCTGGAGTTGGAGGTGGTGGCGGAACCTTTGGTCTAGAAAATCCACACATATTATTTAATATCTCCTATTACTGTTTCTTTTAAAATATTGTTTTCTTTATCATCTAAAATCTTTTTTAAATGAGATACGACACTTGACTGACCTGCTTTAAACCATATTTTTCTTTCATTATCGTTTAAATCTGGTGATTTATTGGGGAATTGTTTTTCTAAATAATCAATTAATTCCTTTGAAATCATATGTTATATCCAAGAGAGCAACTATTTAGGTTGTATTTTAAGGGGGATAGGTACTACTTTAAGTACGTTTTTGGTAGGAATGACCATAGTATTACCACCCTCAGCGAGTGTATACCTGCCATTTTTTTCATCTGTAGTAAAATCAGATGCTAAGACAAAAGCATCTTCTGTTTTATTGATTAAAAACCCAACACTAATACATATAGTAGGTAACATTTGTTCAATAGTCGTTAACTCATTCCAACTACTATCACTATTTGCATCTTCCCAAAGTACAAATACAAATTTATATTTGGGTGGGTTTTGACTGATCCATTGTAGGATTTTCTTTAGTAGTTTTTTCATCTTTAATTTCCTCGATTGGTAATTCTTCTAAGGTTGATCTAGTAGTATTTTGTGCAACTACTGTGTAAGTAGCATTTACACTAGGGGGAAAACTTTTATTTAAATCTGGTGTACGAGCATAAAACTCATCTTCAAATAAAATATCAGCATTAATCCAAGTTTTCTTTTTCCATTTTTTAACTATGTTATCACTCATTTTTTATCCTTTAGTTTTAGTTTTTCTAGTTCACAATAATGAATGATTTTATCTAGATCTTGTATTGCAGTTCCTTTACCTAAGTATCTACAAACATACTTAACAACGCACCCCTGAAAGAACGAAAGATTATTTTTTGAAATAAACTCATAAGGTTGAATAGGAAAATTTTTATAATGAGATCCTCCAATTTGTCTATCTTGAGGAAAAGCCTCCTCAAACATTTTTTTATTAGGCATTACCACTCCAAAGTATAGGTTGTTTGTTTTTAAAATCATAATCAGTATTACGAAGTATTCTTGCTAATCGTGCTTGTACTAAAGCATCTTCTTCAGTTAATCCTTGTCCAATAAAACAATCTTTAACTACTTTCCATAAATCTTTCTTTTTAGTAGTTAATATTTTTTTAGCTTTGACATCACCATAAGTTGGTGCACCTTTGTAATTATCAGTAGCATCACCTACAAGACATTGATAATAAAAATTATAATCACCTTGTTTTTGTGTAATACCATAAAACTCTTTAAGTGTTGGATTGTAGTGTAAACCTGCAATTTGATTTAAGTCTTTATCAATACTACAAATAATTTTATTACCTTTAATAGTATTTCCTGTACCTAATATTCCTAGTATGTCGTCAGCTTCTAATCTAGGTTTAGTAAATCCATTATAGTTTTTATAAATATAATCCCTACAAAAACTTAAAGTTAAAGGTTTTCTCTGTTTAGTTCTATTTAATTTATAATCAGGATATATTTCTTTTCTAAAATTATCTTTATCACTAAATGCAGATATAAATTCTTTACATTGAGTATCATTAATAAGTGTATTGTAATAATCTTTAATCTTTCTTACACAATCTTTTTCATCACTGTGTAAAGTCCATATAGCAAACTCATCTTCTTCTTGGCCCCATCTTATAGGTTCTTCTGTAGAGAAAGCTATTTGATATGCAATAACATCTGCATCAATTAGTAGTGTACTCATTATCCATTTCCTTTTGGTTTTATAGTGTTTAAATTTACATGAATGACATTTCCGTCTCTGTTTTTAATTTTCTTTCTAAAATCATTTTCATCAAAGTCTCGTTCTTGACTTTCTAATATTGGCAATACACCTAAGTACGCACCGTGATTTTCTATTGTTTTTAAAAAGCCTGACAAGATAGATCCTACTTGTACTGCAGGACTTGAAAGCATTTGTTCTGGAGTTTCTCCGTCATTATATTTTTCAAAAATACTGTATTCAATTTTATCTTCACCTTCCTTGTCGTGAAGTACGATTATAACTTGCATTTTATTTCCTTTAGTTTTGCCCACCAAGCATCAGCTATTTGATAAAGCATTGATGGAGTTTTTACGTTTCCTTTTCTTGAGTTGCATGAATGACAAATGATCCATATATTTTCTTTTTCATATCCTTTACTATTATCTAATCTATCTACTGACGGAGAGTTATCTTGTTTACCTTGAGGTATTAAAACTGATTGACAACAAGGACAATGACTAGGTGTTAACATAATCAATTCATCAATAGTTAAACCACAATCTTTACCTTGTCGTTTTCTTTGGTTACACATAGCATTTGAAGCCCACTTTCTCCATTTTGAATTAGTGGGTTTCCGCCCAGTTATTTCCGACACGATATTCTGCTCCTAATGGCACCCTTAGATTAAAATGTTCTCCCGCTTCTTTAATACTTTCTATCGCAATCTTTCCTACTTCATCAGCTATCTCAGGTTTAGATTCTATTTGAAACTCGTCATGTATGTTTGCAATAACAAACGCATCTTTATTTTTTAATTTATCCCAAAGTATTGTTAGAGCTTTTTTCATAAGTATTGCCCCACAGCTTTGAATTAGTGCATTAAGACTCGAATGATTACTTCTTATCGTAAGTATTCTTTTATCAATAGCTTTGATATGACCTACACCTTCAAGTTTATCTATAATATCAAATTTAATTTCTTTTAAGAATGGTAAGACTAAAAAGAATTTATCTAAAACTTCTTTTGCTTGTTGCATTGTGCAATCAAGAATTTCCATAACTCTACGAGAGCTAGCTCCATAAAGAACCGCATAAAGAATTGTCTTAGCTAAGTTTCTATCTTTTAATCCTAAATTCTTTTGATTGTAAGAATGTATGTCTCCATTTAAAATTAGATCCACATATTCTTTTCCACCTGTGTAATTATATATGTAGTGGGCTAGACACCTTGCTTCTAATCCGCTTGCGTCACAACCCACTAACACATAACTTTTAGAGGGGATAAAAAGTTCTCTACACTCCTTACCATAAGGAGAATTAATACTTGGTACTTGTTGAAGATTAGGAGAACGTGAGCTCATTCTTCCTGTAGTAATATTCGTTATATAGTTAGTATGTATTCTGCCTTTCTTAACGACTTTTAACCAACCATTCTTACCGTCAATTAACATACCTAATCTTTTTTCTATTAATAAATACTCATTAAGTTCTCTAGCTTCTGGGTAATCTAAATGAGATAAAACTTCTTCATCTACTATCGGTAAACCTGTTTCAGAAAACTTTTTAGGTTTCCATTTTCTAAGTTCCATTAATCTATTTGATATATGTTGACGACTTGATGGATTAAATTTAACTGTTTTAGATTTTCTAACAGCTACACCTTTTGTATATCCTAACTTTTTATTATTAACTTTTGGTACAAAATCTCCAAGATCAACTTGCCAATCTGGAAATCTATTTTCTAAAGCTAATTTAAGATCATGTGTTTTACCTAATAATTTAACATGAAGTTCTTTTGCTTTTTCTTCATCAAAGGCAAAACCTTTTTCTTCTTGTAATTTAAGAATGTTTGCAACTTCATGTTCTAATTCTATGCTTTCTTTACTAAATCCTTTTTCTAAAAGTTTTTTATAAAGTAGTGATGTTAGTTTAACATCTTGAATACAATACTCTAACATCTGTGGTGTAAAGACATCAAAAGTATTTACTTCAGCAAAATCTCCTTTGTGAAAGTTTAATCTTTGTCCCCAAGCTTTTAAACTATGTTTTCCAACACTAGACTTTTCTATTCGATCACTTGCCAACAATTTAAAATCAACACTATTTGCTATGTCAGGGTAGATAAGACGACTTAGGCATAATGTGTCGTGGACTAACTCAGGGCTATGAGAGTAATTATACAAACGTTTTAAGACAGGGAGGTCGTACTTAATAACGTTGTGTCCCACGATTAAATTGTCGGCAAGTAAATCAATACCTTTCGGTATATCTCGTCCTACGAACGAAATTTCTTTTCCATCTTTTTGCAAGACTAAACAATGTACTTTAGATGGGTTTAGACCATCTGTTTCTATATCAAAAATTATTGGTTGTTTCATATTCTTTAAGTCTCCCTGTTTCTGAATTGTATTGAAGAACAGTTCCAATTCCTGTTATTCCTGCAAAACGATTTTTTAATATTCTTACTGTTGTCTTTTTAGAATTTTCCGCATCTGAAGTTGATCTTTCACAACCAATGCAAATGTCAGTTAGTTGACCAATTGAACCCGAACCTCTTAATTGTCCTAAAGAAGTTTTTAGTCCATCAGTATGATCTTTGTTTCCCTCTGGTCTTTTTAAATGTGAAATAATAATCACACCTATATTTAATTGTTCTGTTAATTGTCTTAATTTTGTCATTAACAAATCAATTGTTTTTCTTTCATCGTGAGTTTCTAATCCACTAACAATGATTGAAATGTGATCTATAAATAAATATTCTATGTCTAACGCTTTAGCAAAATACTTAATCTTATTTATAATTGTATTTTCTTCTACTGAACCCCAATGGTCATACAAAAATACTTTTCCATTACCTACAGTTTCTTTGTATGCTTGTTCTAATTCTATTTCAGTTACGTTACTTCTATCTATGTGAATAGGTTTATTTAAATGTAAACCAATTATTCCTTCACAAGTTCTTTTTAAACTTTCTTCAAGAGATATAATTCCAATTCTTTTACCTTCTTTAATTAAATGGTAAGCAATCTCTTTAGTCATTAACGACTTACCAATTCCTGATCCGCCTGTTATAGTTACTATTTCTCTTTTTCTAATTCCAAAAAGTTTTCTATTAAGTCCTTCATAAGGATAAAATGCAGTTGCTTTTTCATCTTCAGTTTTAATAACTTCCCAAAGTTCTTCACCAGCAACAACTCCATCAGGTCGGTAAGTCTTAGCTTCCCACATGGCTTTTATTACATCAGCACCTAACCCGTTAACTAACATTTCGTTTACATCTTTAAGAGCAAACGTAGCAATTTTAGCTTTACCAACAGATAACAGTTCTGCACATTTCTTAGCACATTCTTGACCCGCCTCATCTTGATCCATAAAAAAGATGACTTGTTCAAAACTTTCTAAATATTCTAATTGTTTCTTTAACGACTTAACTGCCCCGTTAACTCCGTTAGGTATTCCTACTACTGCATATTTATGATTAAATAATTGAGACAAACTACAAGTGTCTATCTCTCCCTCACAAATACATAAAATTTTACCACCACTATTCCATAAGTGTTGGCCATAAAGTGTAGCTTTATTTATATCTCCAAGAGTTTTAAACTCTTTGTTTTTAAATCTTAACTTTTGAAATACAGGTTTTTTATTTTTATCGTAGTAAGTTGCTACTTGAACAGGTTGTCCATTATATTCTGAAACTTTATAATTCCACTTTTCACAAGTTTCATAAGTAAGTTTCCTACTTGGCAAACTAACGGTTTTACCATCAAGTAAATCTGTCCTAATATCGCTTGTAACCACCACATTATTATCATCATTCCGAACAGTAGTATTACACACGAAACAAAAAGTATGGCCATCAGAGTATAAAGCCATTCCGTCACTAGATGAACAATGCGTACACGGTAAATGTTTAACAAATTGACTATCATCATCATTATTCATTATGACCACCCATTCTGCCTGCATTGAGACGGTCTTCTTCCATTTTTTTAATTTTTAATTGAAATTCATTAATCTGTCTTTGAAGAACACCATTAACTTTTTTATGGGCTTCTTCCATGTCTTGTAAGTTTCTAATACTTACATACAAAACTCTTTTTTCTTCTTTTAAATCTTCATTTTCTTTTAATAAAGTTTTGTAATCTTTTTCAATTTTACTTTTGTCTTTATTACTATCTATAACTTCTTTAATTTTGTCGTTTATCTCTGTCATGTTCCTCCCGATTATTTGTTATCCATTCATTAGGAATAATTTTATCTGCGAATTGAAATCCGTTTTTAGTACACCAATCTGCGTAACTTGTTTTTGAACCTTTGTAGATTTTGTTTTTTGAGTTCCCAAAAACAAATCTAATATCAAGATTTGGGTGTTGTTCTTTAACCAATAGATGTTTCTTTCTATCTTCTCTTTTAAAGAAACCTTTAATTTCAATAAGTATTCCATTTTCCAATTCAATATCTGGGGTGTATTTATGTTTTGTGGCGGGCTTGAAGTAGCATACAACACGTTGTTCATAACCAAAACTAACATTCCTTTGTTTTAAATTATTAATTACGTTTTCTTCAAGCCCACTACGATACTTAGAAGTCCGCTTCTTGCGAAACGGAAACTTCTTTTTTCCCACTAGGTACATTGTTGGAAACTTTTTCTTCTTCAAAACCATAGTCGTAATCAGAAGATGAATTACTATCTCCATTACCTTTTGGTTTTTCAGAAACGATTTCTATTAACTGAACAGCTTTCAATCTTAACGTAACACCAACACCTTGTAGGTTGTTGTGCCAAGATATAGCTTGAAAGGCGATCTTCATTTTTGAACCACTGTAAACAGCTTGTTGTTCTGCTACTGTTTTATCTGCGTTCAAAATCTTCGGTCTTTGCTCGAAGTCAGTTCCGTCTCTCATTGTAACTTTAGCTTTAAGCTTAAATTTAAACTCAATACCTCCGTCTTTTATAACTTTGTATTGATCATGAGGTGATCGTTTCTGTGTGTTTTCTTTTTCTTGTCTAGCCTTTAAAGTTTCTTCATATAGTTTAACTATAGATTTTGAATCTTTATCGGATAAAACAAGTTTTACTGAATAAACACCATTTTTCTCATATTGAGTATCTGGTGTAAATAAATAAGGATAATTTCCCGTACCTATTTCAGTAGTGTGTATTTGTTTTTCATTTATCATAAGTGTTTTACCTCCAAGAGAGCCTCTATGTTTGTTATCCTTTGTGAGAATATCCCGTAAGCGAGACTATTAACTTACAAGAATAGTTGTTTTTAGAATATGCAAGACCACAAACTGCACAGAAAAGAGTTTTACCAAAATAAACAACTCCTTTTCTAATTTTACAAATCTCGCATATCATTAAAATTTCTCCATTCGTAATATTTTTTATCTTTGTTAGTAACAATGTTTAATGATTTAGAATCAATTTTTTTCGGATAAACATAACCCCATATATCTTTATCAATTTCTTTAAACTCGTAACCCGCACCTAATTCAATTCTATTTGCGTTTCTTAAATCATCTTTGTCAACTTCATAAAGTTCTCCTTTAATAGAATAATTAGATCCTTCTTTTTCAAAAATATAAGGAAACCAAAAACCTGTCATCATAAAACCTTTTTTCTTAGTAATGTACTCACCTAATTTTTTACTTTTTGATAACACATGATTTAATGCGTAGCCTTCTTTTAGTGTTCCATAAACAAATAATTTCATTGTATTGCCCTTTCGTTTTGATTTCATAATATAAGCATTAGTCTCGCTATCGCAACCATTTAACTAAAAAAATACAAACTTTCTTTAACTTTAGTAATATCTAAATTACCCCGTTGTGGTGGTGGTGTTAAACGAGTTTGTAAATTTGAAGGCAGCTGGGATCTCCAGTCATTATATAATATATCTAAATAATCTTTTTTAAACAAATCAACAACTACATTTCTAATAATAGTATGTAAATCATCAATACGATTTGGATTAGTTGCAAAACTATCATGCACCATCAATAAATCGTTGATAGGTCTTTCATGATTTTTACAATACAAAGCAACTGCTTGTGCTATTGCACCATCTAAACTGTGAACAATGTTCGGGCTCACACTCGAAGAATACTTCCTAGAATCTTTACGATTTAGTTCTCGTCTATAAGTAGTGTAAACTAATGATCCACTAATAGCTGTTTTAACTTTAAATGGTATTAAATATCTGTAGTCCATTTCCACAGGAAAACCCATTGGTGTTGTCCACTTCATAATAATATTAGCTTTAGCAAATAGTTTGGAACAATCTTGGAACCACTTCATTAACTGAGCTTCAAGATCAATCTCTTGTTCCATTTTATCCCAAACTATTTTAGCTAACCAACGACAATCGCTAAAGCCATCATCTTCCAAAACTTTTTTATCTGGATTAAATTCTATAATACTTTTGTACTCATCAAAGATTTGTTGTCTAGCACCGTAAGGTTTTAACGAGTATACATAAGTCATAATATTTCGCTTCACAATTTTTCTTGTAATACCAAATTGCAACCAACGATTAGCTTCTGAAGAACCTTGACTAGCTTTTAGTTCAACTTCTGTTTTTACTTTCTCAGCAACAGCTGTGTAAATATCTTGTGGTTTGCTACTCGGTAAGACATTCACTTTTTTAGCGGTGTTTTCATCTCTCATTAAAATTGAAAGAACCTGAAGTCCTGAACAGGTAGCGTCCATACTCACAGGTAAATTACAGGTGAAGTCGTTATCTTGATGAAGTCGTTTAAGATTCATACAGGTATTTAAAAATTCCATTGGTTTATCAGCATAGTTCCAACCTTTGTTATCCAGCGGAAGCTCGGCATAACTTATAAACTCGTTAAGTTTACTCTCTGTAAACGCATATCTTTCATCATAAGAAACTTTGTCATTACCCCAAGTGTTCGAAGCGTGGACATATAACCAATACTTTCCTCTCTCGTTAAGTCTTTCAGAGTTTGCAAACGTAATTAACGACTTAATCTTTTGATCTGTTTGGTAGGTGATAGTAGTTCCCATACAATACAATCTACCTCGTTTATCTGAGAAGATTGCAAAGTATATTCTTTCAAATTCTAAGTATTCAACTGCTAAATCAATAGCAACTAATGTATTTAAAACTTTAGAAGACCGAGCTATCTCATCATTATAAACTCGGTTAAGATCACGTTTATATTTAATACGAAGTTCTAATATCTCATCAACTTTTGGATCACGGTAAATACCTTTGGGTTTACCTTTCTCGTCTAACAAGCTTTCTCTATCGGGAAACTTACCGAGTTTTAAATTATTGTCCCAAATCTCCTTAAATATTTGAAACATATCCTTATCAATTTTAAATGGTACTGACTGCAAGTGATTGACTGCATCATAGAAATCCTTGAGTTTGTCGTTATCTAATGTGTGTAAATAGGTATAATCATGTGTTTTAATTAAAGGTTGTTTAGATAAATACTCGTTATGAAACCCACCATTAAAAGGTGTTGAATATGGTTTAGGTGGTACGACCATAGCTTTGTAGTATGGTGTTAATACACTACACTCAAACGAGTTATCTTTAATTTTCTTTTCTACTTCTGGCTTCAAGATTAAATAGTTTACAGTTTTATCTTTTCTTTCTCGTACTGCTTTTAACTGACAAAGACCTGTGCTTTTAATACAAAGATCAATTAATTTTAAACCAACTAATGCTTGTTTTCTAATATCCCATTTATCAATTTGAACCTTGTACTTGTTCAGGGTATGTGCAAAAACTCGTTTACGGTGTTTGACGTTGCTAGTTCTTTTTAATAAATCTCTTAAAACAACTGTGTGAAGATGAGGTTCTTTAGCTTTAAAAATATTATTTTGTATCTCTACTTCAATCATACTTCCAATTTGTAAACCTGTTTGTGCTAAAGTTTTATGTGAGGCAATACAATCTATTATTATCTTTAATGTGATTAGTGCAATTTTCTTTGGGTCATCTAAATCTCTTAACGGCTCACTTGCGGTATGTCTTCTACCTGCAACTTTGTATTGTGAATTTATAAATTGTTCTATTCGTTCTGATAAAGGAATAAGCAACTGTTTTTGAACATAGACAAATGGTGGTGTAACACTGTTACGACCTTTATCTTGATTCTTTTTTTCTGCCCTGTCGTAACGATCTTTTCCAAGTCTTATCCAAGTTCCCTCTCTAATTTCTTCTAGATCCTGTAAATTTGTAGTCGTATTCTGATTTGGTGTACTCGTCATGTGCTCCTCAAATTGTTGGGTCAATAAACGAAACAAAGTATTGCAAATCCTTGTATGTGAGTTCGATTCTCACCGTTGCCTCCAAAGTGTTGCAATACCTTGTCATTTATCTAATTGTTATATACTTTGCTTACTGCCTCTTTAAGATCGTCCTTTGTGGG
>Ga0255763_1002620_pt1 | contig 16912 bp, 12 predicted proteins | sample 041ome_2_FD_179963 | JGI IMG/M metagenome (GOLD analysis project Ga0255763, IMG submission 179963) | Coastal salt marsh microbial communities from the Groves Creek Marsh, Skidaway Island, Georgia - 041406US metaG (version 2) | ecosystem: Environmental > Aquatic > Marine > Intertidal zone > Salt...
CTCTCGTCTGGACAAAACAAAAACTTCACTCACAAAAGCTTTTCTTCCGTTTTACGACGACGCGGAAAGAAGAAGACAAACAACACGAAGAAGACAAAGACAAAGACGAACTGAAGAAGAAGAAGAAGAGAGCGAGACGAAAGAAGAAGAAGAAGAAGAAGATATCAACAACAACGTCTCAAAATCAGCATCATAAAAAGAAGAAAAAGTACATACAGTATATATAAATGTCGGATTTACTCAAACAAGCGGAAAATCGCTTGAACAAAAGCGGGTTCATGAATTTATTCTCCTCGTCCTCAAAGTACGAAGACGCGGCGGAGTTGTACGAGAAAGCCGCGATACAGTTTAAACTCTCAAAAAACTGGTTGGAAGCAGGAGAGACGTACGAGAAATTGACGGAAATGTATGCTCAAATCGGATCGAATCACGAAGTCGCGATGAACTTTGTGGAAAGCGGTAACTGTTACAAGAAGTGCGATCTGAAGAAATCAATCGAGATGTTCAAGAAAGCGGCGAAGAAATTTAGCGAGATTGGTCGTTTATCGATCGCGGCGAAACATTTGAAAGAAGTCGGCGATATGCTGGAAAAAGAGAAGAAATTAGAGGAGAGTTTGGAGGCGTTTACGGCAGCCGCGGATCTCTATTTAGGAGAGAACACGGAGAGCACGGCGAACCAGTGTAAATTAAGAGTCGCGTCGCTCGCCGGTCAGTTGGAGCGATACGACATGGCCGTCGAAACTTTCGAAGACTGCGCGAAACACGCGGCGGAGAATAACTTGTTGAAATATAGCGCGAAAGGGTACTTGTTAAACGCGGGAATCTGTCGATTGTGCGCGGCAGACCCGGTTGGGGTTTTAAACGCCTGCCAAAGATACAACGACATCGACCCAACCTTTCCAAATTCTCGAGAAGAACAGTTGTTGAAAGATTTGGCCAACGCGAGCGAAGCCGGAGACCAAGACGCGTTCGCCAACGCCTTGGGACAATTCGACGATATCTCTCGCTTAGACAGTTGGAAGACGACGTTGTTGCTGAGAGCGAAGAAAAAAATCACAGCCGGTGGTGGGTTGTTAGGCGACGAGGATGATTTGACTTGATTTCGTTCCTTATCATCTTCTTAAAACAAACATACTTTCAGTCATGCATACTTTTAATAGTACTCTGCTACGCGTTCATTTTGGTAAAACAATGCTTCATTTATTATTCTTCTTTTCACGGCGCAAACTTCATTCAATAGACACACGAACGAACGAACGGCGAACGAACGAACGAACGAACGAACGAACGAACGATGTTTACGAAGACCACCACCCTTGCCAGAAAGGAGTGATACTAAAATGACGACGATAAAAACGACGACGGCGCAAAAAGATATTCGTCTGATTGAAAACTTCATCCAATCGGAAGAAGAGGAACGAATTTTACTCTCGAACGTTTTTACCAACGGAGAAGAAGAAGAAGAATCAGAAGAAAAAGGAGGATGTGAAGAGAAACGGAAAAAGGAACAAGGAAAAGAAGGAACTTTATTATCGTCGTGGAAAGTCCTCTCCGGTCGACGGGTGAAAACGTTCGGGGGAACCGTCAACGCGCAAAAAACAATCGGCGAACGACTTCCAAACTTTCTGAAAGACTTGTGCCTGAGGATAGAAAACGACGAACGCGTCAAGGAGACATTTTCACTCTCCTCTTCTTCTTCTTCGTCTTTACAACAACAACAACAACAAGTGTTGAGACTCAATCACGTGCTCGTGAACGAGTACCAACCGAACGAAGGAATTTCAAGCCATCAGGATGGACCTTTGTATGCCAGTTTCGTGTGCGTGGTTTCGCTCGCGCGAGACGAGATTGTTTCGTTCACGCCGCACGAAGATTTCAAAGACGCGTTGAAACCGTTCGACGTTTTCGTCCCGAGACGAAGTTTGCTCGTTTTTTACGGCAAAAGTTACGACTGTTATTTACACGGCATCAGAGGAGGAGGAGGAAGAAGAATTTTAGGAAGTAAAAGAGAGGGAGACGACGACGACGAAAAGAAACGAATATCGTTGACGTTTCGACACGTGAAAAATTCTTTGATTCCGGGCAAAGCGCTCAGCGGAGCCTTGTTCGGTAAAAGAAGATAGTATAATAATAATGAACATGTACAACAACAATAGACCGCTACTAAATAGTGCACCGCGTGTAGAATAATAATTAATACTTCTTGTACGGTAAATACTTCCCGCTCATGGTGATGGAAACTCTATCTTCCCCCAAATCCCCTTTCTTCTTGGATAAGTTCATGTTAAAATCTATCGCGGACATGATGCCGTCTCCAAACTCCTCGTGAATGAGCTCCTTGAACGTCGTCCCGTACACGTTCACTAACTCGTAAAACCTATAAATCAAAGGATCTGTCGGCACAGAGGTTGGTAAACTCCCTTTATACGGAACCGTTTGTAACAGCTTCACTGCGACCGAGGGGAGAGCTAATACTGTGCCCACTTTTTCAGCTTCCTCTTTGCTCATCTGATGTTGTCCAAGCAACGCGCTCGTCGTCCATTCTTTCGATTTATTCACCGTCAAAGCTAATTCGGCCCACGAAATGTTCATTTTCATGCGATTAAAAACGATGAGTTCGGTCACGTCGTGTCTCGAGACGATGTCGTTCTCCCAATCGATATTATTACTTCGGGACGATGATGATGAGACGGCGACGTTTGGTGGTGCATAATTTCTTCTTCTTCTTCGTCTCAAAATAGATTTCGCGCTGCTCGTCGTCGTCATCATCTTCTTCTCGGTACTGCTCTTACTCTCACTACTCCTCTTCGTCGTCGTAAACGTCGTCGTCACTCTCGTCGTCGTTGTTGTCATCGTTGTCGTCGTCGTCTTCTTCGCGTAATCTTATTTTATCAATTTTGGGAGGAGGGTGCTCAAAAAAACTGACGACCAAACGACACAACAGACAACTCTTCTCTTTTTTTTACGAGCGAAAATTTTTGAAAATTTTTGACAAAATTTCTCCTCCTTTTTCAGAAGATTTTCTCGTCTCTTTACCTAACAACATTAACAAGCATTAAAACACATTAGAACACACAAAAGACACAGACAAAAAGAAGACGGAAAGAAGGAGAAGAAGACGGGTTTAAGAAGAAGACGAGCGCGACGAGACGACCGAGGAGGAGGAGGAGGAGGAGGAGGAGGAGGAGGAGAAGATGACCGTGACTGGTTTAATCTTCTCGAAAAAATCGAGAGAAGCTTTACACGAGGCGAACGTCTCCACCGCTTCTTTGAGTTTGATTGGATGTGTGTTTATTCTTCTAAACGTGCTCGTTTTGGCGCCATCGACGAGACAATCGAGAGCGGCTCGATTGATTTACATGCTCGCCGTGGCGGATTTTGGATATTGCGTCTCGGTGTTATCGTTCGATACGACCAAGTTGGAGGAGTTGATGAGTAGTAGTGGTAGTAAATACTCGACGCCGTTGGGGTGCCGAGCGCAAGGATTTTTTATACAGCTGTTTTCGATGCAAACGGCGATGTGGTCGATATCGATGTCGCATTTCACGTACAGCTTAGTCGTGAAGAAACAAAGCGGACGGGAAACGAGAGACGTGAAGTACTATTTTGTGGTCATTTTCCTCTCGTCCGTGGCGTTGTCCGTCTTGCCGTTGTTTCGAAATTTGTACGGCGACGCGAGAATCGGTAAGTGTCACATCAAAAACGACGGCACTCAGTTGGCGGTGACGGCGAGGTTTATGCTCTTTTATCTTCCAATTTGGGTGATTATGGCTGCAAACACGTACATTTGGGTGAAGATTTTCAAGACGTTGAGAACGTTGAGAACGTTTTTGATGGAGAGCAGGATGAACGCGAACGTTGTGGTAGAAGAAGTAGAAGAAGATGATGATTATAACGAAGACGGAGATTGGGCGAAAGTGGACGTTATGGAGGAGGAAGAGAGGGACGAGAGTTCCACCTCGCGAGCAGCCTCGAAACGCGCGGTGAAGAAAGCGGAGAGTTTAGTGTACGCGTTAGCGGCGTATCCGATTATTCAAATCATTACGAATATCCCGGGAACGTTCATGCGTTTAGAGAACTTGTTCCAATACGAGAAACCCGACGTGAACGTGTATCTAGCCATCACGCACGTGATCTTGAAGAATTTGCAAGGCTTTTTCCACGCGTTGGTGTTTATTTTTGTGCATCCGAACAAAACAGAAGTCGCGGAGACTTTAGGTGCATGTTTTTATTGTTTCGTCGGTAACAGTAGGAGGAGGGCCAGGAGATGGGGAGGAGGAATAGAATTAGCGGAAGAAGAAGGAGAGGGATTAAATACTAATAGAGAGTTGATGCCGTTGGAGTTTGAACGTAGCGATGTCGCGGCTTAGAGAGGTTGTAGAAGTAGTCATTCCTGATAAATATATATGTACACATTTGTAGAATTCAATGAAAACAGCTGCGGCGCACGGCAAATTAAACCAAAACTTCCACGTCTCCTAATCGCGCGACGAGTTTCGCGACGTCCCCTAACACACCACCCGCGGTGACTGCCGCCCCGGCGCCTGGGCCGGAAATCGTTAAACAACACGAATCGGTCGGGTTATACCTCTTCGATTCAATCTCGACGACGTTTTGGCTTCCTTGTAAATTCGCGAACGCGTGAGACATCGGAAACTCCATGAGTTCTACTTTCAGCTCTTTCGTTCGTAAATCCGCGCTTCCGCAAAATCGCAACACGTTTCCCCTCTTCTTCGCGTCCGCGAACTTTTGCGCAATGACGGTGTCGTACAATTTTCCAAACTTGTCATCAAACTCCTCCGAGGAACACGCTCTCAACTCTTCCGGTACCAACGATTCAATCGACGTCTTTTCGATGGACGCGTCCAGCCAGCCGGACTCTCTGGCCGCGATGACCACTTTTCGCGCAACGTCTTGGCCGTTCAAGTCCTCTCGCGCGTCTGGTTCCGTATACCCGAGTTTCTTGGCTGTTTTTACAACCTCAGAAAACGGCGTCGACCCGTCGAAAGTGTTGAACAAATAGGACATCGTGCCGCTAAAAACGCCTTTGATTTGGTACACCTCGTCGCCGCTACTCGTCAGGTTTCTTAAAGTCGATATGATTGGTAAACCAGCGCCAATCGTCGCCTCGTAAAACCAACTCGCCGTGGACCAACTCATAGAACTCAACCCTCTGCACTTCTGATCTCGCGCCGTCGGCCCGGAGTTACACTTCTTGTTCGGAGTTACGATATGCACGCCCAACGCCAAAAACACGTGATATAACTCCGCGATTTCATCGGACGATGTCATGTCGACGATGCAATACCGTCCTTTTTTCCACGGTTTCGTCGTAATTGTATTACCAGCGTCTAAAGATTCTTTTGTCAAAGCGTCCGAAATGTCCTGATTGTTGCTGTCGTCCGAGAGAGAGGGACTCACGTCGTCTAAAACAATCCTCTGACGTTCCAACAGACTCGAACAAGTCACAATGTCCAACTCGACGTGCAAAACCTCGTATAAATTCTTCGCCCAAATGGCTAAATCGTTCGTGCCATCGAACAACGTTTCCAACAACTCTCTGTTGTGTTCGGACGGAACGAACGGCGTCTTAAATCTGATTTCTTTTCGGGAGTTTGCGATGAACGCGATGGCGATTTTACCTTCCAAAACGTGCGATTCCGTCAGTTGAAACAAAAACTCTTTGCCAATCCCTCCGACGCCGAGAACGCCAAGAGTTAACGCGATTGGTTGTTCGGAAGAAGGAGAAGAAGATTTTGTCGCAGATTGCGGAGTGGTTGGTTGATGGGGTGCCATTGTTGTTGTTATTATTATAACGAAGTAGAGAGAAAAAGTTTGATTTTGATGTTTTGGCGGCAAACAAAACAACGTGGGGGTGAACAAAAAATACACGAACGAACGATTTTTTTTTTGATCACAAAAAGAAAGAGATATACACTATTTACACCACACACACTTTTCACGCTTTTAACAAATAATAATATGCCGAGCGTGGCATCGTTTGCAGTCAAGAAAGACGACGTCGTGCACGCGCAAGCGAACGATACGATCAAACGATGCGTGGAGATGCTCGTCATGAAAGGTGGTTTGTTACATTAAAAGTTATTTAAAATGTGTTTTGTGTTTTGTATCTTGGACTCAAAAATCTCGTAACTGAACGCGCGCGCAACGCGCACACACCACGACGACTGACTTTTTCAAACCACAACGACAACCTTTTGAAACTGCACAGGGATTGGGTCGCTTGTTGTCATCGATGAGCTCGACGCCGAGAAAGTTCACGGGATTATCACGCACACCGACGGTGAGAGATTTTTTTCTTCTTCTTTCTTCTTGGAACTCACGATAAAAATTTTCAGTATCGCAGTGGTACCTAGAATCCGTGCCTTTGAACGAGGCGGTCAGAAAGGTGATGACTTCGCATCCAATCGCGGTGAACATGCACATGTCTAAAGACGAGGCCGCAGAAACGATGAGAAAACATAAATTGCACCATTTGCTCGTGACAGACGACGAAGGGAAGTTTTACGGCTTAATCTCATCTTTCGACATCGCGCGGGAGACGGCGTTAGACGCCAAAGCATGGTATGTCATAATCAACTTAGCTTCTGTATACGCATGAATTTTGATACCTTAGGCCATGGCCGCGACCCGAGACACATCACGATTTCATACACGTGAGTGGACCTGTCAAGTCAATTGAAAGCGCGGAGAAGATTGAAGAGGCGAAATGAATATGAGATGTTTTCTTTTGGTTCGTTGGAACAAAGGGAAGACGAGTACGAGAGACAAAAAGAATAATTAACAAAAGTTTGCAAATTTTGGTCTGCTATATACTACTTGAATACTTTTTTAAACGTGTTACAACTGCTGCGTACGTGTGTGTGCTCCTTTCTAATTCCTTTTTCTATGCTAATTCTAATCCCTATCCTTTACTCGCGAAGAGTTGCGTGAATAGCTTATCCGCCCATTGCGGCACTTCTTCTTCAATCGAAGAGACGAAGTTTACCAGAGGTTCTTGGACGTGATATCGTAATTTTCTACCTTTCGAAGCTCTGCGATCGACAATCTTCCTTCTTTTCGCGGGCTTCGCCGCACTCCTCGGGGCGTCGCCATCGACGTTACCAGACTCGAGAAACTCTTTGAGTAACTGCTCGTACATGTCGAAATCGTCGTACGATTCGATATCTTTGCGCGATTCTATGGAGGAACCATTCTTGTTCGGGCGCGCTCCGTCTTCATCTCGATCGAAATGCTCATCGTCGGAATCGTCCGAATTTGTAGTATCACCGAGCCGAGATACTTGAACGTTTTCTCCAATTTTTTTTGTGCGCGTCAGCACGGGGCGGGATCTATCGATGGCTTTCTCTGGTGCGAGCATAGCCGCGCGGACTTGCTGAGAGATGTTTTGATTGAACGCCTTTAAATTTCCAGCGTTTCCAGAAGACACTTGCGATTTTCTTTGCCATCGATCGCAACTCGAATCTCGAAACTCCGCAAATTCGTTTTGCATAGCTTCGCACACGTTCCAAAACTGTTCCGTGGAGGTTAAAGGACCGCTGACACCACCGTCGCTCTTCTCCTCTTCTCGTTTCTGTTTGAGATTTTTCAATTTCGCGGCAACCTCGGTCGTGTCTACTTCGCCCGTCTTTTCAAATTGTTTCATCAAATACACCTGCAAGTGCAACATCGAGAGAAGTGTATCTTTTGCAGTAGTCGCGAGCGAGTCGAGCGATTTGTTTGCGCTTTCCGAGAGACGACGCAAACCTTGATTGGCGAGTGGACCTGGCATTTTCATGCCGTTTTCGATGCCTTTTTGCAACTTGATCCGCATCCGGAGCATTTGCTCCCACAGAGCTCTCTGAATGCGCACAGACTTTGATTTTTGTTCCGTTTTCGCTTTTTGCTCCGCCAAGCGTTTCGTTTCTTGTTCTTCGAGCTCAAACTTTTTCAGTTCTTCTTCAAGTCGCGGATCGGCGGCATCCTCGATTTCATCGTCGTCGTCTTCATCGTCTTCTTCTTCTTCTTCTTCGTCTCGTGCGCTCGCTCGTTTCGTACTCGATGGTTTTCTTTTCACGTCATCCTTTTCCATGGCACCTGCGTAATCAAAATCATCGTCGTCGTCCTCAAAATCATCATCATCGTCGTCGTCCTCTTCATCCTCTTCTCTATTGTCTTTCGCTCCACCTCCTTCACCTCCGAGTTCATCTTCTTCTTCGTCGTCATCTTCATCCATTGCATCTGCATCATCATCGTCGTCTTCGTCCTCTTCATCTTCATCTTCGTCGTCAGAAATATTCAATCGTGGCAATTCTGCCTCAAACTTCTTGAACATCTTTGCCGCTTCTTTATCGCTCTTCCTTCTCTTACCTTTTTTCCGCGTGGCTGAATCCAACACCGCGCGCATCTCTTCATCGCCTTCATCGTGGATGTTCCATCCCCCGTCGTCGTCGTCGTCGTCGTCGTCGTCGTCGTCGGAAAAGTTGTCGTATTCGTTCCTTCGTGTGCTGCCTTCTTTCTTGTTCTTGTTCTTTTCTTCCTCTTCTTCGCTCTCGTCGTCCGAATACTCTTCCTCTTCTGCCGATCCTATGCTTTTGTTCTCAAAATCTTCTTCCTCATCGGGGTAATCATCTCCCTCAAAATCGTCTAGGTCTACATCTTCGTCGTAATGCGGATTGTTCTTCCTTAATTCCTCTTCCTCGTCCGCGAACATCTTCGCTCGGCTCGTGCTTTTTCCGGCGTATTCTCCCTCGTTGAGTGCAATATCTGCCCGCATTCGCAGTTTACCCGAACGATCATCCGCCGCGTTGGATAATAGTTTCTCCTCGAAACTAATATCTTTATCATCATCATCGTTACCATCTTCTTCTTTTTCTTCTTCCTTTCCTTTCGATTTCTTCTCTAAGACTTCATTTTTATCATCCGAGTCGGAAGAAAATCCAACGAATCCATCGTCGGCGTCGCCGCCGTTTTTTCCTCCTCGGTCGAAATCTTTCAGAATCTCCGGCACTTTGTTAAAGTCCATCTTCAGTTCTCCTCTCTCGATATCGTCGTCGTCGTCTCTCGATGACGATGGTGGTCTCACCTTCACGTCCTCAAAGTTTTTAAACTTATCGATCAGCGCTTCTTTGCTCAACCGAGTCGAAGGGAGAGGCGGCAGTCGTAATTCCTCTTCTTCCTCTCCTTCTTCTCCTTCTTCTTCTCGTTTTTCATGAGAAGCGTCGCTTTTCCGTTTCTTCATCTTCCCTTTCGGCTTGCTTTTTTCTGCCGACTTTTTCGCACGAGTCTGCCCCCCCGAAAAAATCATCATCCTCTTTTTTCTTCCGTCCAGAAACACGAGCTGACGTGGAATTTCAAATCTCGTTCGTTTTTCAAAAAAAATTCAAAAATGAATAATTCAAATCGATTGAAGCACTTTTTTCTCTTCTTCATAACAACAGAGAAGAGAGATATAAACAACGCTTTAGCTCTCGCTTCTTACACACATAGCATTATATTCCTGCGAGAAGACGCGCGACAAAAACGCTGCTCGATTATTACGAGTTACACATCATCACACATTATTGATTGCGTGATACCATCTTCTTCTTCGTTTACTATTTATTATTTAAAACATCATGATGAAAACGTTCGAAACGTCCTCCACGTCCTCCGCCTCCTCTTTTTTCTCAACGGCAGCAAAGAAGAAGAAGACAATGAAGATGAGTTTAGGTCTGAAAAGAAGAACACCGTCATCATCACTCCTTGGTCGACTGGTCGTTCGCGCGGCGGCGACGGATGCTACCGATGAGAATGAATCTTCTTCCTCTTCTTCCTCTTCGTCTTCGTCCGTGGTAAAACAACAACAGAGCAACGAAAACGTCGAGTTTGATTTTTCCGCAATTGGAGGAGGTGAAAAAGAAGCAAAAAATATTAAGAAAGAAGAAGAAGAAGAACAACGACGTAGTCTCGTCGACCCGCTGTCGCCGGAGTTTACGAAAATCGACGACTCGATTCAATCGGTCACCTCGGGTGGGATCTTGAAGAAAGCGTCGTCGTCGTCGTCCTTGCCGTCGTCTTCTGCGAATAGTACTACAGTCGTCGTCGAAGAAGAAGAAGAAGAAGAAGAAGAAGAGAAAGAAGAAGAGAAAGAAGAGAAAGACGTGGCTTCTCCTTCTTCTTCTTCGCCTTCCACCTCGTCCTCGCTGCAACAGCAGGACAAGAAAAACGCGCTCCTTGGCGCGGCATCGATTGGAGCCTTAGCGGCTGGGTTTGGGGCCTCGGCTTTATCGAGCGCCATCGAAGGATTCGCTCCAATGGCGGCGTTTGAACAACTCGTCGGTTTAGGCGCGACGTTGAAGTATGGACCGGAAGTTCTCAAGCCTTTGCTGAGCGAACGCGGGAGGCAAGAGGCGAAAATTTCCGCCGCGGAGAAGATTGAAGAGGTTTTGAAGGACGAATCGATTTTTAACTTTATGAAATCCACTGGAAACAAAGACTTGGACGAACGCTTGAAGAAAGCCATGAGTGGTGGGGATTTGGATTGGGAGAGTCAAGACGCGAAGGTGTTGAGAGCCATCGTGACGGATTTCGTCTCGGATACCGATTTTCAGTTGATGTCGCAAGGAGAACGATTAAAAGCGTTGCAAACGTTGCCAGAAAAATTGGAAAAGGCGCAAGATTTGGTGTATAAAGCGCAAAAAGAAGCAGCGGAGTTTGAATCGCAAGTGAAGAGCGCCAAGTTGGAAGCGCGCATGGCGCTCGATAAACGCACGAAGGAGATTCAAGATTTACAACGCTCGAGCGAGCAAACGGTCTCGGCGTTGACGAATCAAATCTCGTTGTTGTCCGGACAGAACTTGAATAACCGCGAGGCGATTGAAAACTTAAAACAAGAGCTTTTGGACGCGAAGAAAGAGTTGGAGAAATTTGAAAACATGGAACGCGACCAAACGCAAGATTTTCTCAACGCCGAGGCGCAAAACACCAAAGTCATCGACGAAATCAGAAACCAGGCGAAATTAGCCGAACGAGCGTTGTTGGAACAAATGGAGTTCGTGAGAAACGAGACGAAGAACGAAATTGAGACGTTTAAAGCGGACATGGAAGTGCAAGAGCAAAAAATGAGAGCGGATATGGCCGAGGAACTCGAAAAGAAGAAACAAACGCTCGAAGTGCAAATGAGCATTCCGTTGGAGAAAGCGAACGCAAGAATCGTCGATTTGGAGCAAAAGTATCACGACATTTCCGTGAAGTTGATTCAAAGAAAACACGAGTTGGCAATCGCGAACGAACTGTTGAAATCGGTCCAAAACGAGTTGTTTACGCGAGAACAAGCGCACGACGAGGAAATCCAATCTATACAAGAAGAACTCACGAAGGCGAAGAACGAGATTTCTTTATTGGAAGCGTCCATCATCGAAGCCACGGAGAATGAGGGCATGCGCGTCGCGAATATTGAGAGACAACTCGCGAATGAAAAGTTTGCGCACGAAAGCGCAAAGCTAGCCTCGTACGAGGCCGAGACGGCGTTGAAAGAAGCCGAACTCGCTTTCGATGCCGAGAAGAAGCAACTTCTCGTAAACTTGGCACAACAGTTGGAAAACGAAAAGCATGACTACGAGAAGGACGCCGAAATGGCCGTCAAAGAGATTGAAATGATTGAACTCGAAGTCGAAGAGTCGAAGAAGACGAAAATCTCCTTGGAGCAAGAGTTGACGAAGATGCACCAACACTACGAGGAGACGACGTTGCGCGCAAACGAGAGAAACCGTTCGTTACAAAGCGAGTTAGAAAACATGAAGAATAGAGTTCAAGCGTCTGCGGCAAAAGCCGAGGAAATGGAAAAGGCGCAAATGGAAGCTTTGCAGCAAATTCAAATGGAAAGAGCAAACTTTGCCTCGGAGAAAGAGGAGATGCTCCAAGAGAAAGAGGAGATGCGCCAAGAGTTTCAAGCCAACTCGAAGCAATACGAGAGGGAAATTTCCAACTTGCACGAACGCGTAAAGAAGGAGCAATCAAACGCGAAAACCTTCCGCGACGCTTTAATGCACGCCGAAGAGCGTGTTCAAGGGTTCATGCAGAAAATTACGACTTTGCAAACGGAGTTGGACTCTAAAACGGACTTGAGCGAAGACTACAAGGCGCGTTTGGACAAGGCGCAAAACTACGCGATGAAAGTCAAAATGGAGGCAGAGATGAAAGTCAAAGAGCAAATGAAGAAAGTGTGGGAGTTGGAAAGAACTTTGCAAGAGAAAGATTCGGCCGTGGAAAGCTTGAAACAAGAGTTACACGAGGCGTCGCAAGCGGCGTTGAATTTGGTCGAGCCTTCGGAAATCGAAGAAATGCAAAGAAACATGGAATTGTTGAACGCGCAAAAGATGGAAAAAGAGGAAGATGCCTCGAACGCGCGCGCCGATTTGTTGGCGCAACGAATGGTGAACGCTTCTTTAGTCGAGCAAAAACAAGAACTTGATGACAAAAACCGCGCGTTGCGCCAAGACGTAGTGACGAGACAAAGGTACGAAAACTCCGTTCACCTAAAGAACGTCCAAGAGACGGAGCAAAAGTTGAAGGATACGCAGAGAAACTACGAAAGTATGAAGCAAACGTTTCAAAATGCCGCGAAAGAAAACATCGAATTGAAGAGAGAGTTGAGTCAAACGGTTCAAATCGAGAACGCGGCGAAAGATGAGGTGAGAAGATTGACTGCGCTCGCGAATGAGCTCGAAAACAGACTCGCTGAAGCGGATAACCACGCGTTGCGAACGACCGAGACGTTGGCGAAAGTCAAAGAAGAAGCTCAAATCGAAGCGATGAAGATTGTCTCGGAAACCAAAGAACGCGCGAAACAAGCCGAGTCGTTGTTGATGAAAGAACGAACTGAAAGCGCCGTGACCTATTCCGCGCTCGAGTTGCAGTTAGGTTCGTTACAAATGGAGTTGGACAAAGAGAAGAAGCAAACGTCGGTTTTGTTCAGCGAACTCGATTTGAAGAAAGAAAAATTGAGCACCTTCCAGTCTGAATTCGAAGAAAGAGAAGCGCGAGCCGTGGAAAAGGTTCGAGAAGACTTCCATTACCAAATGCGCGCTCTTGAGGAGAAAGTTTTGATTGCCGAAGCCGCCACTCGCGACGCGGAGATGCGCGCGGAGGCTTTACAACAACTCGCGGAGAAAGCCGAAGACGACTCGGCGAGAACGTTTGACGCCGCCGTGAAGGCAGTCACGGAAGCAACGAATAACAGTGCCGCCGCTGCTGCCGCTACTGCTCCCGCTGCTCCCGCTCCCATTACTCCAACTTCTACCGTCATCACCGCGCAATCATCGTCGGTAGATCTCACAACGACGTCGAATAAAACGCCGCTTTCCAAAATGAAAAAAGCAGATCTCGTCGCCGCGTGCGAGGCGATGAACTTGGACGCCGCCGGAACCGTCCCGGTCTTGCGAGCGCGATTACGAGCCGCAGACTACTAAATGATGATCAAAGTAAAAATCCTACTACATCTACAACTCCTATACCTACTGACCCCGCGAGAATGACCCCTCTTTTTCGCGTCATCTATAGATGAAACGTTTTGTAAAAATGAAAGAGAGAGAGAGAGATCTCCTCTTCTGTCTACTAAAAAATAATTTTTCATGATGAATTTTTTTTCAACTAAAAACGTCAGAAAAGAAAGCGCACACACACGATGGCCTTTTTCCTTCTGGTGTTGATTTTCTTCACCCTTACCACCACCTCAACCATCGCGACGAAGACGAACGACAACCAAAAGCCGAAGGTGGTTCAAAAACACTTCTTAGGCGTCGACCCTCTTTTCCAGCACAAATACTCCTTTGATGACGATGACGATGAAAAAAAATTCGCGTGCAACGACGGGAAAACAATCATCGATTTTACAAAAGTAAACGACAACTTTTGCGACTGCCGCGAAGACGGCTCGGACGAACCGGGCACGAACGCGTGCAGTCACGCGATACACTCGCACGGCTTTTACTGTCAAAATCTCGGCTCGACTGCGAAACTGATCAAAAGCTCCTTCGTGAACGACAACGTTTGCGATTGTTGCGACGGTTCGGATGAAAAATTCAACACGAAAAAACACTGCGAAAATACGTGTTCGAAAGACGGTATGAGGACGATGGAATCGTTGCGAGAAGAGGTTCGAGATTTCGAGATTGGCATTCGAAAGAAGCGAAACGAATACGCGAAGAAGATGGAAAACGCGAAAAAAGAAGCGGAGAAAGAAGTTGTTCGATTGCAAAAAGCCGTCGAACAGTTGCGGGAAGAAAAAGAAAAGAACGAGGCGGAAGAGGAGAAGGCGAACGAAGTCTTTCGAGAAAAGGAGAAGTTGAAAGAAGAGAGAGAAGAAGAGGAGGAGAGAAAGAAGAAACAGGAGGAGGAAAAGGAAAAGGTGGAGGAAGAAGAGAAGAGACATCATCATCCAGACGACGAGAGCAAAGAGGAACGAGAGATGAGAGAGATGGAAGAGGAGATGCGGGAAATCGAGCGAGAGGAAGGCGAGGTGGATCGAGCAGCGGCGAAAGTGGCCGCGAGCGATAACAACGACGAAAAAAAGGGAGAAGAAGATATAAACAGAGAGGAGACGGACGAAGAGAGAGGACGACGGATTGCCGAGCAGTGGGTGCACGGAGACGACAACGATCATCGTGAAGGAGAAAATGAAGAGGAGGAAGATTTCATCGATGGCGATTATGGACATCACGATCCCTACGAAGAAGAGGATGACTACGACGAAGATGGTCACTATCCCCCTCACGACGACGACGACGACGACTTTGACGACGACGACGACGACAACAACATCGGGGAGGAAAGAGATGTGGAAGCATCGAAGAAGGAAAAAGTTGGAATGTTTGGACGCGTGAAACAAATGGTAATGGGCAACAAGAAAGCAAAGAAGAAAGCGAGAGGCGGCGGATCTGACAACGAGGACGACAACAAAATGGGAGAGGAAGAACGCGCGCTCGAAGACGCTCGGAAAGTAAAAAACGAAGCGTCGAGGAAAGCAAACGAGGCGAGGGAAAAGTTCGAGGAATCCAACGCGAAGTTATCGGCATTCAATGCGAAAATAGAACGGCTCTCGTCCGAGACTGACGACGAAACCACGAAGCTGCTCCTCGGCGCGTTGTCCGACCAGTGTTTTTCTACAAAAGCGGATAAATACACGTACGAAATTTGCCTCTTTGGCCAATCAAAGCAAGACAACCACGTGCGATTAGGCGACATGAAAAGCGAGATTACCTTTGACGACTCGTCGGGTAAACGTTTCGCGAAATTCGAAAACGGCGAAAAGTGTTGGAACGGACCGAAAAGGTCCATGACGGTTGAATTAGTTTGCGGAAGTACGGAATCTTTGTTCGACGTTCAAGAACCGAGCCGGTGCGAGTATTCGAGCAAATTATACACCCCAATAGCGTGCGACGAGAAAACATTAGATGAGAAGAAAATAGAGCTGGACAGTTTAGCAGAGCGAGAGAAAAATACCAACGAAGAAGCAGAGGTGGAGTACGTCGTAAACTTTTAAAAGTTGTGAAGTTTTAAAAGCTTGCTATTTCTACGTGTTTATGCAGCGCTCTCTTCTAACAAAATCATCATCAGTGTGTTACTCTAAATCACACGTCAAATCCTTCCTTTCGTAAACACACCAAGTGCGCTTCCACTAATTTCTTGCATCTCTCGTCCTCCGCGCCGAATTCTCCCACGCACTGATCTCTCGGTTCTTTCGTCTCTGGACACGCGCAACAGATTTTCTTCTTTTTTGGTTGTTGTTGTTTTTCTTCTTCTTTCTTCTTCCTCCCCCAAAACATTGTGTATTCTTCGTATCACAATCAATCACACGCACAGTTATGACGTTTCGTTTCGTTCTTTCGCAAATTTTTTTTTTCTGTCTCCCCTCTCGTCCACCAAATATTCCATATAATAAGCTCGATGATGATGAAAAAAAGAACAACAAAAACACGGACGAAGAAAGTCTGCTCTTTCATCACACATCAAAAAATCCAGTCAAAAAATGCATGAGTCAAAAAAAAAATATCTGTCTGTCGTCATCTTTCTTTTCCGATTCCGATCTCTCTCTTTCCTTTTCTCGTCGTCGTCAAAAGTAATACACTCGTACTCTGTTCTCTGCACTCAACAAAGATATCACAGTAAAAGAGAAAATGATCTGCTGTCATCATCATCAGCGAGTTTTGTCACTCGTCGCGACAACAACAACAACAACAACAACTCGCACGTCTTCGTCTGTTCGAAGATTTGGAAGAAGACCAATGCTAAGAACAACAACAACAACAACATCGACAACAACATTTTTAAGAGCAACGAAAAAAGATTCAATCGATTGGGACGAACAAAACGACCGGTTTAAAGCGGAACGTATTTTCGACCAGTGTTTAGGCGCCATCGCGGATGGCGACGAAGAAATGCTCGAATCTTGTTTGTTACAAATCGAGTCCGATAAGAAAGTGCAAAAACTGAGCAAGAAACTCGAACAAGCCGCGCCGGATGTGTTTTGGAAAAAAAAGGTGAAGGAAATCGCAGCTGCGAGAATCGTGGACGATTGCATGTCTGCGATTTTATCCGGAGACGCGAGCGAGATCGACGGGTGCATGGTCGAGTTAGAGAATGAAGATTCCATGGAATATTTGGAAGGTTCTTCAAAGTAATACGAATAATTATATCATGATTGTCATCACATTTAATACTACAAACATCGTCTTCGTTCTGTTAAATGTGTGTTGTTGTTGTTGTTGTTGTTGTTTAAGTCTCCTCTTTCTTCACAAAAAAAGTGCATCATAATGTCCTCCTCAGAGGTCTTTCTCAAGACGACGACGACGATAAAGACGACGAGAACGACACCGAGAAGACAAAGAAGACAAAGAAGGAAGATTTCATCGTCATCATTTAATAATAATAA
>Ga0255763_1002628_pt1 | contig 16868 bp, 16 predicted proteins | sample 041ome_2_FD_179963 | JGI IMG/M metagenome (GOLD analysis project Ga0255763, IMG submission 179963) | Coastal salt marsh microbial communities from the Groves Creek Marsh, Skidaway Island, Georgia - 041406US metaG (version 2) | ecosystem: Environmental > Aquatic > Marine > Intertidal zone > Salt...
GTTTTTATATTTGGGAATTCTTTTGTATTTATTTGTAATAACTCATAAGTTTCACTAACTGGCTCAAATGAATAAACTTTTGCATTTGGATACCACAATGCAAAACAAATACTAGCAGCACCAATATTTGCTCCAAGATCAATAATAGTTTTTACATTATTTTTAAGTTTGATTTTTTCATACAATTTACCCAATATGATTTTTGCAAAATACCCCCCAGTATCTTTAATGGTATCTTTATAATAAAAAGGTATTTTGCGATTGTTTAACTTAATAAAAAAATTTTTAGTTTTCATATAAGAAAATTATAATTAAATTATTATATACTATGTATATTTCCAACTTAAAAAAAATTGTTAATAATGATTATCTAAGTAGAGATATTATTAATTCAAGTTATTCAAAAATTAGCTTTTCACAATTTGGAGAAGACTTACTAATTAATAAAATTTTCAAAAAAATTGATTATGGAAAATTTTTAGATTTAGGTTCATTTCACCCCATACATTTTTCAAATACATTTTTATTATATCTTCGAGGTTGGCGTGGGATAAATGTAGATGGAAATAAATCAATGATTGAATTAACAAAAAAAACAAGGCCTGAAGATATTAGTATTCATGCTTTTTTAAATAGCTCAGAAGGTAAATCTTATTATATTACTAATGCAAATAATCCTGCTATGAATAGAATATCTGACAAAATTGAAAATGTAAAAGAAGATGAAGAATTTCTCGAAGTAAAAACTGAAACTATTCAAAATATCATCGAGAAAAATTTACATTTTTTTAATGATCAATTTTATTATTTAAATATTGATTTAGAATTTAAAGACTTAGATATATTACAGCAGATTGATTTTAAACAAATTAGGCCAATTTTAATAACCATTGAGTCTCATGACCTAAATAGTAATGAATTAATTAAAAAAACATTAGAAAAAAATGGATATGATTTTTATTCGTATATCAATCCAACAACTTTTTATTTATTAAAAGAATTTAAAGAAAATAGTTTTAAGTAAATTATTGATTTGAAGAATATATTATTTATCTCTAGAGACTTTTTACATAAAGGAAATTTAAAACAAGCAGAATTATATCAGCAAGAGCACATTAATATTATTAATAATTCTTGGATGAATACTGGAAATGGTTTTTTTTATAATTCATTAAAAACAATTGGAAAATTAAGTATTTCATTTGGTATTATAAATACTGTTAATTTATTAAAAAAGTCTAGGTTTGACTTGCTCGTTTTTGAGTTAAAATTTTTTATATACTCAAAACCATCTGAAGAGTTTATTAAGTTTATTAAAGAGTTAAATTATCCCATTATTTTATTGCTTGGATATGATGGTAACTTTAGCAAAGTTATAAACTTGAATAAGCTAGATGAAATAATTAATTTTAAAATTATTTGTATACCTAATCTACTAAAAAATATTGAAACATATAATTTATCAAAAAAAATTGTTAGCAAAATATTAGTTACACATTATGGATTAGGAAATCAGGATCTTGTTTATGATTTAAAAAAGAAAAAAATTAATAATGACATATCAGAAAATATAATTACTAACAAAAAATATGATATTTTTTTTGCTGGTTCTACAGCACCAGATAAGCACTTAAGGAATGATTTTATAAAAAAAATTAAAAACGATAAAAGACTTGATAATTATAGATATAGTATAGATATTTTCGAAACCTCATTTAAAGTAAACAATATTAAAAAAGAAAATTTTATTAAATTAATGAAACAATCAAACATATCTTTAGATCTAAGCGGTAGCCAAGACAATATTACCATGCGATTTAATGAAATTATTTTAAATAATGAATTGCCGATAACAGATAGAGGTTTTAAAAACTATTGGGTTTCAAATTATTATAAGAATATTATCGATGATTTTTGTTTTAATGATATAGATCAATTTTTTTACTTAGTAGATAAATACAAAAATTTAGATAACAGAAAAAATGCTATAAGAAAAATAAAAGCAATATGGAATGATTACTATGATCCTTTTGAACATGGAAAGGATATTTTAAAAAGATTATGACCAAACAAAAAGTTGATTTAAAAATAACAACTAGTGATGGTTTGCCTCCTACCCAAAAAACCATATCAAGTCTTATTAAATTTTTACAAGTTAAATATTTTCAATTGAATACACGTTTATTTAGAGATTATAGGTCTTCTTTAATCTACGATGAGGTTGAGCAAACAAACCAGCAATCATTAATAAAACCTTTGGTTGAAGCAATTAAAATTGCTAACGAAACAGAACTATCGTGTGGCAACCATGAAATCGAAGATTATATTTTTTTAAATAAATTTCCTGGAGAACATTATCTAATTTTAAATTCTTTAATTTCAACAACTGGCTCAAAAAATATAGTTGAAATTGGAACAGCGACAGGATTGAGCTCACTTGCTATGCATGAGAACAATGAGATTTTAAGTATAACTACATACGACATAGTTGATTGGTTTAACTATTCAGAAAAAAGCCACTTCACAGAGTCAAATATGAATAAAATTAAACAAATAATTGGCGATTTATCAAAAATAGATTTTTTTGAAAAAAACTTTGATATATTAGATCAGTCTGATTTTATTTTTATGGATGGTCCTAAAGATGGAAAATTTGAATATGATATGTTTAAGTTTTTTCAAAAACTGTCAAAAAAAAAATTTAAGTATTTATTTATAGATGATATCAAATTTATCCATATGACTAACTTATGGGCCTCGATTGAATCTCCAAAAATTGATCTATCGCCATTTGGCCATTGGACTGGATCAGGATTGGTAGATATTAGTGAGTGCTTAAAATTAAAGAAACAAAACGTATAAAAATTATCTATAAATAAAGTTTTTTGGAGCGGGCGAAGGGATTCGAACCCTCGACTTCAACCTTGGCAAGGTTGCGCTCTACCCCTGAGCTACGCCCGCTTAAATAAGCAATATAAAACTCTATACTTATAAATTATGTGAGAGATACTAGCAAGTAAAGTCATATAGAATTTTCTTAATAATGATAAAAAATTAATATTATTTAAAAAATAAGGTAATTTCGAGACTAAAACTCACTTGATGATTTCTACTATTACATCATCCATTCTGCCTTTTAATTTACGGTAGTCATAAATTTTGACATTTTCATGCAGTTTATTAAAAATTAAGCTCGATTTTTCAATCTCTCTTACATCTTCAATGACATAAATTCCATCTTTTTTTAATTTATAAAACAAAATTGCAAATGAGATTAATTGATCACCTACAAGATGCGATCCATCATCAATAATAATATCAAAATTATCATAGCCTATAAACGTCCTTGCATTGGTTGCATCGCCAATAACTAGATTTATTCTTTTATTTGATGGTTTGTAGGGGATGTTTTTAATTTCTACTCCTGTAATTTTTGAATTTGGGAAATACTCCGCCCACATTTCAAGAGAAAGACCGGTAGAAACACCTATTTCTAAGATATTTAATTGATTAAATCTAATAGGCTCAAATTTTTTTTGATAATAGTTGTCAATATAAGAGTGGGCCGTTCCCTTATCTCCAGACCCTTCTGGGGCTGAATACTTATTATAAATTTCCTCTAAGGATAGGGGGCTATTCATATATATAAATTAGATCAGAATATAAATTATAGCAATAAGTTGATAAATAGATAATCAACACTATTTGTAGATTATGAGTTTTATAAAGAATATTGGACAAGATGACTTCATTGAAGAGGTTGTAGAAAAATCAAAAACTACCCCTGTCATTGTAGATTTTTGGGCACCTTGGTGTGGTCCTTGTAAACAATTAACTCCCATTTTAGAGGATCTTGTCGAGAAGAAGGGTGGAAAAATAATTCTAGTAAAAATCAACGTTGATGAAAATCAAGGAATAGCAGCACAACTTAATGTTCGATCCATACCAACTGTCTATGGCTTTGTTGACGGCAAGCCTATTGATGCCTTTCAAGGGGCACAGCCTGCTAGTAAAATTGAAGAAATGATAAATAAGCTCATTGATGCAACACCAGGAAACGAAATACCTCAACTTCTAGAAGAGGCTGAAAAATTTTTTAAAGAAGAAAAATACGATGAGTCTGAAAAGATTTATCAATCACTCTTATCAATGGACTCAGGGAATCCGACAATTTTTGAGGGATTTTTAAAATGTTTACTCAAACAAAATAAATTTGAGGATGCAAAAGAAATTCTAGACTCCTTGAGCGATGATCTTTTAAATGATGAAAAAATAAAAAAAATTAAAATAATAATAGATAATCACAACTCAACACTTAATAATTCCTTTAATATCGATGATCTTAGAATCAAAGTTTCTGAAAACCCAGATGATTTAGAAACTAGATATGAGCTATCCACTATGGAATTTAACTTAAATAAACATGAACAAGCTTTTGATCTTCTTTTATATATTTATGAAAAAAATTCAAAATGGAATGATGAGGCAGCCAAAAAAAAACTTTTAGAGTACTTTGATTTACTAGGGTTTAATGATGCGAATGTTATTTATGCGAGAAAAAAATTATCAACCTTAATGTTTCGATAATGGAAGACTCATTAATTAAATTGTTTAAAAATAATCCTGCTAAAATGCCATCATCTATCCCCCTATTCCCACTTGAAAATACCTTGCTTCTACCTTTTGGCAAACTTCCTTTAAATATATTTGAAGAGAGATATGTCAATATGACATTAGAAAGTCTAAAAAGTCATCGAATGATTGGCATCATTCAACCGAAAAATAATAACAATCAATTTTTTCTTATGGGTTGTATTGGTAAAATTACATCATTTATTGAAACGCCAGATTATCGAATTGTGCTTAATTTAGAGGGAGTATGTCGATTCGTATTAAAAGAAACTAATTTAACTCGCTTCGGATATCATCAAGCAAGTATTGATTTTCAAGACTACTTGGAAGACTTCAATGAAATGGAGCCCAATATAGATCGTTCATCACTTATTCAAAAATACATAAATTTTTTTAAGATGAAAAAATTACAAATCGATAAAGAAGTGCTCTCTGAAACAAGCAATCTTCAACTCTTATCAACTTTGGCCATGCTTGCACCATTTAATAAAATTGACAAGCAGGCGATACTTGAAGCACCAAACGTTCTTGAAAGGATGAATACGATAAACTCCATACTTGACTTAAATACCTTTCAAGTTCTCAATAATAAGTCTCAGAGCTTAAATTAATTTAATTTGACCCGCGGCCTGTTTAATAAATAAATTTCTAATTGGTTCAATTCTCCTTAGCATCTGAAAACTAGCTTTGATAATCATTTTCGCGAGAGGAATTTTTTGATCATAAAGGTCATTAATCATTGAAGTTAAAGCTATATAACCAAAACTCTCAGCTGTTCTATTTGCATAATATAATTTGGAAAATCTCTCATCTTCCAAACCATATTTTTGAACCAATTCGGTAAAGACTTGAATGTCTTTAATTCCTAAGTTCCACCCTTGCCCTGCCACGGGATGGATAGAACGCAGAGCATCGCCAATTAAAATAAATTTACTTTCTTTTGAGAGATGGGGGGTTAAAGAAAAATAGGAAAAGTTTTTTTCTAGAAAAATCTTACCATGTGTTTCAGCAAAATTTTTTTTTAAAATTATATTTAATTTAGATAAATTGACATTTGATTCAGTTGAATAGATAAATGTCGATTTAAATTTGGTTTTATAGGGGCAAGGCAATACTGCCAAGGGTCCAGATTTTGTAAAAACCTCATGAGCAGTATCTTTGTGGTCGAGTGAGTGTTCGAAAAACCCCACATAACTTTTATGATTAGTATTGAAATTAATTTTATTAAGGAATTGATTTTGGAATTTTTTTCCAACTGCTAAAATAATTTTTTTAAATTTAAATATCTTATTATTTAAATTAATTAATTGATTTTCTTTTATAGAATCCAGATCTAGGTTTATGTTTTCTAAGATCAGTTTTTTCTTTTTTAGTATCTGATAGGCTATTTGGGCAATATCCCTGCTATAAGCCACATGGCCCATAATTTCTTTTTGGTTTTCAAATACTAAATTTTCTTTATTGATATAGTCTTTAATTATTATTTTATCTAGTTTTTGAGGTTCGTTTTTTATTTTTTTCCAAATATTTATTTTTTCTAAGAAATTTTTTGAATTGCTATTAACCGCTAAAGTGCGACTGTCTTGAAAAGTTACTTTGTTTTTTTCTATGACTAAAATTTTTTTATTGATTCTTGAGAGGTTTAAAGCAAGTAATGATCCAATTAGTCCTCCACCTACAATAAGTACATCATAATTATTTATTTTATTTTTCATTTAGGTGCATATATTAAGATTAATTGATGAAAGATAAATATATTCCCACAATCTTAAAAAATAAAATTAAAAATTTTACAACCTATTTTCTGTCTTTTTTTTATATGGCGTTATCAATTTTAATTTTTCTATCGTTATATAGCTTTGATATTAATGATAATTCGTTTCTAACATACTCGAATACTAAAACCTCAAACTATTTAGGCAATACCGGCTCTTATTTTGCAAGCTTCATTTTTTATACATTTGGTATTGCGGGGTATGGGGTATCTGTATTTTTTTTCACAAGATCATTAATCATTTTAAAAGGGATAAACGCCAATTATATTTTTATCAGGATTTTATTTTTTTTTATTAGTTTAATTTTATTCCCCCAAATATTTATATACCACAAAATAAATCCAGAAATTTGGAGCGATTTAAATACTTGGGGAATTTTATCCAAAAACTTATTTGCCATTCATAATAATGACCTAACAAGCTATATATTAACAATTTTAGGTATAGTCATTTTTATTTTTTCACAAAAATTATTTTTCTTTTTCACCTTACCAAACTTCAATCTCACAAGAATGAATTTAAAAAAGCAAAAAATAAATCAAAAAGAAAATAATATAAAAAAGGAACCTATCATTAGAAGAGTCGGGAATGCTGATGTGATACCCGAAAATCAAAGCCTTGCTAAAAAAGAAATATTTAATAAACGTAATTCGTATGAGTCCCCATCTCTTGAAATACTAGAGTCGACAGATAGAAATTTAGTTAATAAAGATAAAGAAAAAGACCTTACAGAACTTTCTAAGCTACTAGAAAAAGTCTTTGCGGATTTTAATATTTCTATTGAGGTTATTAATATTAAGCCGGGTCCGGTCATCACACTTTTTGAGATATTGCCCGCTGCTGGAATTAAAATTAGTACAATTATTAATTTAGCCGGTGATGTATCGAGAAGTATGGGGGTTGGCGCTGTCAGAATTGCACAAATTTATGGCACTCAATTTCTTGGCGTTGAAATACCAAACCAAAAAAGAGAAGCAGTTACAATCCGAGAATTATTAAGCAATAATAATTTTAAAAATTCCTCTCACAAAATCCCTATCTGTATAGGTAAAGATATTGCGGGGAATATAGAAGTTATTGATTTAAGTAAAACGCCCCATCTACTGGTTGCGGGCACAACCGGTTCCGGAAAATCAGTGTTCATCAACACCCTATTAACCAGTTTGCTTTATAAATTTTCTCCCAAAGACCTAAGACTTATTTTAATAGATCCAAAGATGCTCGAATTAAGTGTTTATAATGATATTGCACACTTGCTGACCCCTGTTGTCACTGAACCCAAAAAAGCAATTTTAGCCCTGAAATGGGTAACAAAAGAAATGGAAAGAAGATATTCCTTAATGAATGAAGAAAATACCCGAAGCCTGGAGGGGTTTAATGAAAAGGTCAATGAAAAATTACCATATATTGTTGTTTTTATTGATGAAATGGCAGATCTAATGATGACCGCCGGAAAAGAAGTTGAACACTATGTACAGCGCCTTGCACAAATGGCGAGGGCATGTGGCATCCACTTAGTCATGGCAACACAAAGGCCAAGCGTTGACATAATCACGGGTAGTATCAAAGCGAATTTTCCCTCGAGAATAAGTTTTCAGGTAGCTAGTAAATATGATAGCAGAACCATCTTAGGGGAAATAGGTGCGGAGCAACTCCTCGGAAATGGCGATATGCTGATGACGAAAAATGGTGGGAATATAATTAGATATCAATCAGCATTTATTTCAGACAATGAGGTAAATAAAATTATAAGAGAAATTAAAAAAACTCAAAAGGTAGAATATTTAGAAGAGTTAGATGAAATTATCAAAAATAATAATGAAGATTATCAATCACTCAGTGATGAGGACGAAGAGTTAGTTTCTAAATCAGTTGATTTAATAAGAAATTCAGGCAAAGCATCTACAAGTTTTCTCCAAAGAAATTTTCAAATAGGTTACAACAAAGCGGCAAGAATAATGGAAACCCTTGAAGAAAGAGGTGTTGTTTCTGTACCAAATCATGCGGGCAAAAGAGATATTTTAATTAACTAATAATGATCTTTCTATTTGTTGTTATAATATTTGGTTGAATATTAAAATTTAGATTAATTAAATTTTTTAAATTAGTTAAATGAGTATCTAATTTATTCAAAATACATTCTTTATCATTTGGCCATATTTTTTGATATAAATCTATTTTGTTTATTCCGTCATTGCTCGAAAGCAAATAGAGTAAAATAGTTCTATGAATATTTGTAAGATTTATTTTTTTATCTTCTTTCATTATTTCTGATTTAAAAGGGAAAAAAGATAAATTGGAAAATTTAAAATTTATAAGCTTATTAGTTTGATCAAAATATATAAAAATTTCTTGCAAGGAGGTCGGCAGTGTTTGAAAGCTATATTGTGTGTTATAATAACAAATTTTAGTTTCTGATTTTAAAAAATCAAAATTACAAACAATTTTGGAGTCATCATCTTCTCTATATTCAAATTTTTGAAAAAGTAAGTGCTTAAAAAAATTAAGTTTTTTTTGATCATTAGATATAAAACGAATTGGAATCATCTGTTAAATTTAAAATAGGGCTTACTGTTAAAATAAATAATGTTTATTGGATCAAATTTACAATCATAGAAATAAATTCTCATATTGAGACTATTAGACTTAATAACAATGTTTGAGTAGAACTCTTTGTTATTGTCAAAATCAAAAGAAATAAAATATTCTTCAAAATAAATTGGGCTTTGGGTATTCGGAAATTGTTTCAAGATATCTTTAAGCTTTTCCATTAAGCTCAGATCAAGCTGATCATTGGCTATAAAATTTAATGAATTATTTTGTAAAACAGACCAATTGTTATTAAAAAAAATAGTGAATAATTTTTCATCATCATACTCATACCGAATTTTATTTTTTCTAACAAGTATAATGCCCTCTTGAGTTTGACCATTACTATAAACTTCTTCAAATCTGCAATTTATATCTTTGGAAAAGACATTATTAGAAAATAGGAAAATAAAAAAAATAAATAAATACCTCAAATAAATAGTTTGCTCCCTACTCTAATAAAATTAGCTTTCTTATTTAAGGCCTCCAAATAGTCTGCGCTCATGCCCATACTAATTTTTAAATTATTATTAATTTTTTTTTTAAGTTCGATTAGTTGATCAAAATACCTTGTTGGGTTATCATTTAAAGGCGGTATGCACATTAACCCTTGAATATTTATTATATCTTTACAAAATAAATAAAAATCCTTGCAATCTTCTATTTTAATACCCGACTTTTGCGGTTCATTACCAATGTTAACTTGAATAAAAAAATTTTTTGTTCTAATCGGTAAATCTTTTTTTTTTAAAAAACTTTCAATACTTCTAACTATTTTAATTCGATCAATTGATTGAATGGTATCAAATATTTGTAAAGCCAATTCAATTTTATTTGATTGCAGAGGTCCTAACATGTGTAACTTAAATTGGTATTTATCTCTTAAAGAGGAAAATTTTGATTGTGCTTCTTGAACTCTATTTTCTCCGAATTCGCTGTAATTGTTACTTAATAATTCATCAATGTCTTCATAACTACGGTTTTTAGATACTATTATAAGACTGGTGTGTGGTGAAATTTCTTTTATGTTTTTAACTACGGTGTTTAAGGCAGGATAGTTTATTCCCATAAATATATTAAATTAAGTACTTAAAAGAATTTGATACGGCGCCTAAATCTCTTTTGAAGAGCTTTAATTCTTTGTTTGAAAGTGGCTTTGGTTCAATATTAACTCTGATTTTATTTGAATTTAATTCAATAAAGTTATCAATAACCTGATAGTTAAGTTTAATTTTAACCCCATGTTGAATTAAATGGCCGATTATATCCGTGAATATTTCCTGGGGTTTATTGACAATGTCTTCAAGCTTAAAGGCCATCCCCCTAAATGTACTTAGAACATTAGCATTGGTCCAACTACTAACATTAACACCCCATCCTTGTTTGTTATTTTCAAAAAAATGTGTTTTGTTTTTATTATATGTAAAAGTATTTTTTTCATCTCTGTTCAAAAGTAAATTTAAAGCAATTTGACTATCAAGACCGGGATTGAGAGATTTAATATCATCAAAAACTAATCTTGGGTTTTTTACTATGTAAAAATAACATTTTGAAAGATAATAATGAGTAAAATATCTTTGGATTTCACTCTCGAAAAAAACTAAGTCAGAATTTAAAATAACATATTTATCTTTGTTTAATTGAGAAATAAAATATTGATATACATATGAAAAATTTTTTAATTCATCAAAAGTAATATCGCTTTCCATTTTTAATTCCTCTAAAAGGTCTAAAGAATAATCAGCATAATTTTTAGGTCCAAAATACCCAAACTCAATATTGTCAAAATAAAAATTTAAAAAATCATTGATTATGTTTGTATCTTTTAAGTTGAATGACTTTACCCAGATTAAATTTTGAGAAAATAAGCTGCTGGATTTTTCATCTTCTAGCATTTTGAACAAATTAGATTTTAATAAGATAGATAATTGATTCTTGTCTTTATCAAACAGTGGGGCTAATATTTTATGTATTTCTTTAAAGTCAGATATTTCTATATATTTTTTAATTAAGTTATCGAGGTATCTAATTTTAATATTTTTGATGAACATAGTTCGAATTAGTTTATGTTAATCTAACTTTATAACAAATAATTTTATGAAGCAACGCATAGAACACATAGCAAGACTACTTCAAGAAAAAAATAATTCTCAAGCCGAACAATTAGCATGGGAGTTATATAGTCAAAATAAGAAAAATTTTCTTGTACTAAAAACATTAGGTATAGCGTTATTGGTACAACAAAAATTTGCTGGGGCCCTAAACATATTCTTAGATGCCCATGCAATCCAAAATGATGATTATGATGTTGTTGTAAATATTGCTCACCTATTTATCAAATTTGATGAATTTGAGAAGACTTACCAATTTGCTAATCTGGCTTTAAAATTAGATGAAGAGGGATATCATCCCTATATTTCTCTGGCAGAATATCATTTAAAGAAAAGAAATTTTTCAACGGCATACGACATTGCCATCAATCTTCAAAAAAGAATTACATATGACAATTTATCAAAAAACCATCAAACAATGTATCTAATGCTAGATATTTTTATCGCTAGTGGTCACGAAGAAGATGTATGGAAATTTCTAAAATTGGCGCATTCAAAAAAATTCCATCCTGAACTTTTTTATTATCAGGCAAGTTTAGATGTAAATTCAATAAATGATCAAATTGTTTTTAATGCTAATGAGTTTATAAAGGGCTGTAAATTTCAAAATCATATTCAAAAAGCACAAACCCTATCACCTGTTTATTTTGGACTTGGAAAAACGCATTTAAAAGATAACCAGCTCTTGTCCGATATGAATTTTGTTCAAGGAAATTCTGAAGTTCTTCAAATTCAAAGATTTAAGCCTCTCGAAAATCAAAACTATATAAAGAAGATTAAGGATAGTTATGAAAGATATTCTATTCCTAATTATGAAGATGATGGGAAAGAATTAGTTTTTATAACTGGGATGCCTAGGTCAGGAACTACTCTTCTAGAGTCTATTATTACAGCCTCAGGTGAGGTTTTTTCTTGTGGAGAAATTTTAAGCCTACATGAAATCTATAATAGGGTTGTAGACCCCGATCATGCTAACCCCTTAGAGAGCCAATATCTGGGAGACGAAGAGCCGGGTCAAACCTATTTAAGAAGGGTAAGATTTTTAAATAATGAGCAAAATAAAAAGTTTATTTTAGACAAATTGCCCGGTAATTTTAATTATATTGGGTTCATAAAAAAAAGATTTCCAAAAGCCAAAATTCTATATATTCACAGAGACGCTTGGGACAATGCTATTTCACTATATCAACAATTTTATGTTGGAAATATTGCCTACGCCTCATCTTTTTTCAATATTGCAACAATGTACGCCAATCATGAAGAAATCATTCGATATTGGAGAGATGAAGCAAAAATCGATTTTCTCTCAATTAAATATGAAGATTTAGTTTCAGACCCAAAAGGCATGGCAACTATCGTTTATAACTATTGTAATTTAGATGTTCAGTATGATAGCGAAAAAAGAAAAGAATTTTTCTCCAGAACCGCAAGCAAAAGCCAAATAAGAGGATCGGTTCATAAGAAATCTATTAAAAAACTAGCTTTTGAACAACAAAATGGGGAGTTTTTAGAATATTTGAATAACCAAAGAGAATATTGGAAAAATAACTAAAGGCGTTGCAAAAATGCAACAATTTTACAATATCCTAGAAATTTGAGACCTAAAATATTTATTTTGGTGTAAAAAAATGGATATTAAGTCTTGATTAAATTTAATCACGAAAGGATTAAAAAAATGAAAAAACTAATCTTAATGGTATCTTCATTAGCAGCAGCTGTGTTCTCAACATCAGCGGCTAATGCAGACGTATCTGTATCCGGTTCATATGGTTTACATATGATCACTGGTGGTAACACTACTGGTGGTGATACAACAACTGACAACGTAAGCACAACAGGAACTATGTTCCTACAAGGTGGTGGCGTTGCATTCTCACTATCAACAGCAACTGCAGGCGGTATGTCCGTTTCAGCTGGTGCTGGTATTACTTTAGACAGTAACGACAACGCTAGCGCAACAGCTGCTACTGGCTTAAGCGCAGTTACTTTTGCTGCTGACGGCTTCTCAATCACTGTTGGTGAAATTGACATCGTTGGTGGTGACGTTGGTGAAGTTGGTAATGTTGCTGGTGCTGAAGTTGACGAAGGTGGTTACGGTGCTGGTGCTGTTGACTCAGCTACTGGTATTGCCAATACTGAAGGTTATGGTTTCAACGCTTCTACAACTGTAGCAGGCGCAACTGTTTCTCTTGGTTACTTAATGGACTATGCTAACTCTGGTATCAACAACGTAGAGACAGCTTCTGGTGACTACGCAAGTGGTTTATCAATCGCTTTACCTGTTGGTTCAGCAACTGTAACTCTTGCAACTGCGACACAATCAGGTACTTTAGACGAAACTACTACTGGTGGTACAATCTCTATGCCTCTTGAGGGTATGACAGTTAGCGCTGGTTTCCAGTCAACTGATGAAACTACAGACTCAACAAGCTATGGTATAGCAATATCAGGTTCTCTTGATGCAGATACATCATGGGCAGTTGGTTACCAAAGTGGTGAGCAAGGTTCAAATTCATCAACAAAAACTGAAGCAAAATTATCAAGATCTCTTGGTGGTGGCGTATCAGTTTATGCTGAATTACAAAACACTTCTGGTTACACAAGTGGTTCTGTTGGAACTAACATTGCTGTTGGTACAACTGTATCATTCTAATCAGAATAAAATCTATTATCAAAAAGCAGGTTCCAAAAGAACCTGCTTTTTTTTTGTTTAAAACTCCTTAATTAATATTAAACTGCTGATCGTGTTAAAAAACCTAGCTTTTACAACATTAAGTTTGCTTTTTTTAGTCTCTTGTGGGGGAGGGATGATCGGTGGTCAATATCAAGAAAATCTAAAAAGACTAGACGAGGCTCATGGTTACTGTGATAACCCCGTTAGAAACATTAAAAAAGGATCGCTTAGATATAAGATTTGTAAAGATAAAGAAATGGCAGCGGGTGCCGATGGAATTGTTGATGATGAATTAAATTTGCCTTTTCAAGATCTTTTAAATCGAGATCGGGAAAATAAAGGAACATTTGCACTAACTTATAATAGATTTTTATGGGAGGCATCACTAGACGCAGTGTCTGATTATCCTCTAAGAAATATCGATTCTCAAGGGGGCTACCTAGAAACGGAATATATCTATGAAGAGGGTCTTACTGATAAACGCTGTATTATTAAAATCAAAATTACAAGCACTGAGTTAATTTCTACCGGGGTATCCCCAAATATAATTTGTCAAAACAAGATTGAAGATGGCTGGGTTGGTGATAAAAAGCCATATACTAATGAGTCTAAACAATTAACGTTATTGATATTAAATAAGGCCAACCAAATTAGCCAACAAGATCAGTAAATAATTATTGAGTAATAAAAATTATATCCTTGAAATGTTTCCTTATCCGTCAGGAAATATTCATATGGGTCATGTAAGAAATTATGTCATTGGCGATATATGTGCCCGCTATCACAAATTAAAGGGCGATGAAGTAATACACCCCATGGGATGGGACGCTTTCGGTTTACCGGCAGAAAATGCAGCGATCCAATATAAAACCCACCCTCAAGACTGGACATTAAACAATATTGAAAATATGAAGTCCCAGCTTCAAAAACTTGATCTAGATTTAGACTGGGATAGAGAATTTGCAACTTGTCATACAGACTATTACAAACATCAACAGGAGCTTTTTATCGATCTTTATAATGCTGGTTTAGCTTACAAAAAAGATGCTCTGGTAAATTGGGATCCGGTTGATCAAACTGTTTTGGCAAACGAACAAGTGATAGATGGTAAGGGATGGCGAACAGGGGCGACAGTTGAAAAAAAGAATCTCTCACAATGGTTTTTTAAAATCACCCATTATGCGGAAGAATTGCTTCAAGGTCTCGAGGGGCTTGAGCTGTGGCCAGAAAAAGTTAAAACCATGCAAAGGAATTGGATTGGAAAATCCACTGGCGCTGAAATTAAATTCAAAATTCAAGAAATTAATAAATCAATTAAAATTTTTACGACACGCCCTGATACCATTTATGGCGCCTCTTTTATTGCAATATCCGTTAACCACAAAATAGCACTTGATTTAATTGGAAGCTCAGAAGTTGAAAAAATAAAAGAGCAATTTGATGAAATAGAAAATGATAAAGACAAAATAGGAATTCCTCTTAATTTTACTTGTATCAATCCTGTCACCAACGAGTCTATCCCCTTATATATTGCTAATTTTGTTTTAGATACCTACGGCGAAGGTGCAATTTTTGGTTGTCCTGCCCATGATGAGCGTGATTTTGAATTTGCAAAAAAATATCACCTTCCAGTCAAAAAGGTAGTGGAATGCCATGACGATCAATTGCCTTATACTGGAGATGGGGTAATCATCAACTCGCCTCTTTTAAATGGTCTAAAGAAAAATCAAGCAATATCAAAGATTATCAAGTATTTTGAAGATAATGGCCTTGGCAACAAGTCTATTAATTATAAGATAAGAGATTGGGGGGTATCACGGCAACGATATTGGGGATGTCCTATACCTGTTATTTATTATGAAGATGGAAGTTACAGAGTATTAGACAAAGAGGAGTTACCGGTAATTTTGCCTTATGATGTAAAACTAGAGGGCAAAGGAAATGCACTTCTCAATAACGATGAATGGAGAAAGATTGTTTGTTCTAAAACAAAAAAAATTGCTTTTCGAGAGACAGACACATTAGATACATTTGTTGACTCCTCGTGGTATTACATTCGTTTTCTTAATAATAAATTCGACAAACCTTTTAGACGAGAAGATGTTAATAACTATCTTCCTGTTGATAAATACATAGGGGGGATTGAGCATGCTATACTGCATTTGCTTTATTCTCGTTTTTTTATGAAAGCGTTGAGAGATATTTACTCACTAGAGGTGGATGAGCCCTTTAAGCAGCTATTTACTCAGGGAATGATTACCCATAAAACCTATAGAACCGTAAATCAAGAGTGGGTTATGCCCGCCGATGTTGCTTTAGTGAATGATAATTTAGTTCATCGAAAAACCAAAGATGTAGTTATAGAGGGACCGACAGAAAAAATGTCTAAATCCAAAAAAAATGTGGTTGAGCCCAATGAAATCTTGGACAACTTTGGAATTGATGCTACCAGAATTTTTATGATCTCGGACTCACCTCCCGATCGAGAATTAGAATGGACCGATGAAGGAATCCAAAGCTCTAAAAATCTAACCAATCGTATAGAGCGATATTTTGATCACCAACAAACTGGTAATACCGACAATGCCCGTAAAGCCATCGAGAAGTTTGTCCATGAAATAGAAAAAAATATTTTAAATTTTAGTTTAAATAAATGTATTGCGAGCATATATACTCTTTTGAACTACCTAGAGAAAAATAATATTTATCTTGGTAAAAATGAACTAACTAAAAAAGTACTCATTTGTTTATTTCCGATTGTTCCAGGGCTATCTTCAAGCTTATCTGATAAATTATTTAATATGAAAGTGTCTGATCTGGTCTGGCCATCAGTAGATAAAAATTTAATTGAAGAAAATGAAATAAATTTGCCTATCCAAATTAAAGGCAAATTAGTCTCAACGATTGATACAAAAAAGGGCTATAATGAAAAAGATTTATTAGAAAAAATCTATACTATTGAAAAAATTAATAAAAAAATTAGTGGAAAAAAAATATTAAGAGTAATTAATGTTCAAGATAAAATTATCAATATTATTACTGACTAGTATTTTTTTCTATTCGTGTACAAACAACCAAATTCATTCT
>Ga0255763_1002629_pt1 | contig 16863 bp, 9 predicted proteins | sample 041ome_2_FD_179963 | JGI IMG/M metagenome (GOLD analysis project Ga0255763, IMG submission 179963) | Coastal salt marsh microbial communities from the Groves Creek Marsh, Skidaway Island, Georgia - 041406US metaG (version 2) | ecosystem: Environmental > Aquatic > Marine > Intertidal zone > Salt...
GTGAAAGTACAATTACCTGATCCAGCCGGAATCGCAAAAGCCTTTAAAATTGGCACCGTCTCGATCCCAGTTCGCGCATCCAAAGCGCGCGGAGAGGAGTTTACGGAGGAACGCATCGCGGAGGAATTGGCTAAAGCACCGCACGGTCATCGATTCATTGATAAAGAACGGTGTGAAAATCACCAAAGGTACGGAACAGATGTAGACTTGACCAATTTGTTTAATTACAAACCAGACGCCGTCTATTTGACATCGCGAAGCGCTAGTGCGAACAGGCATCCTTTCAAGCCGTTTTTGGAGGCGATGCCTATTTTCTTGGAGGGAGACCCAAAGCCGCGATCGAAAGTTCCTCTGCGCATCTTATTCGTCGATGTCAGAAACGCGAAGGCGGAGTGGACGATATATGACGTGAAAAATAGCGATAAAGTGACGAACGTTATCGAGGATTTAGAAGAACGATACGAGCTGAACGAGAACGAACAGATCGTTTTAGCAACCGTGAAGTATAGGCCGGAGATTGTCACCCAAGTGCCGTTCGATAGATATTATATGAATAACCCTCACCATCACGCCGGAGCCATTTCGGATGTTACGGGAATTCACAACACGGAGGCAGAAAGAGAAAGACGCGCGTCTACGCTGCCAAACTATTATCGTCCATTTTCGAGAACAAGAAACGATCGCAAGGACAATGTGGAAAAAATTCTGGTGGCTTACAAGACGAAGAAGGCTGAAAGTTTCTGCATCGTGCACCCGATGTTGAAGAAAACGTTCAAGCAGCGAATATTGCCGTGGCAGGAACACATGAACAGTAAAAGCGAAATCATCGACGAGGACGATTTGAAGAAGGTTAAAGAATTGGAAAATGGCGATTATTTACAACCGTGTTCGATTCCGATCATCATCGACGCGGAAGGCGCTGCGACGCAAAACAACAACGAAAAACAGTTTTTACGAAAAGTTCGCGCGGGCGAAAAGTATGGTGACCCGAAAAATATAAACGAATACATTCGCACTTGTGCCAGGCACATAAATGATTGGGACGAAATTGAGTTTCCATCGAGTTTTACGAGTGAACAACGAAAAAACGTCCACGTGAGCGTTCAGCGTCTGAGCGTTCAGCGCAATTCAGTTCTCATCTCCACGATGTCGCGCACGATTGGGAACGAAAGAATGGTTTACTTAGTGAAAGGAAAGGACGTGAATGTGTCCAAATTCGGCGGTATTGACGTAAGTACTTTGCTCAGACAAAACACGGAACCTTTGTTGAAAGCTTGCGTGAAGAAATACGTTTCGGAAGAATCATCGCGCAAACGGGACAGAGATGGCGTCAAAGTAAAGAAAGAAGAAGTCGTTACGATTTCTCACTTTTTGCACGATAAAGTTCCTCACCTCGGCGGCAAGAACAATTATAAATCGTTGAAAGATGGTTTAGATAAAGCGCTAACAAATAAAAAGCAACCTCTTCATCCCTTAAGCACGCCACGACATGCTCAACGGAGAGTGGAATTTCCAGAAATTTTCGTCACGAACGTCACGGCGATTATCGAGATCGATGACGAAAGTGTTGGAATATTAGCTGGCGTGAAACGTGGTTTGCTCCCGGGCTGTGCGGATTCAACCGCAGAGGCTATCGAGGATTTGAAGCATACGGAAGATATCATTGACATGCAAATTTGCGAGTGTCAAGCTGTTGAGCGCTCTCAGCGAATGTGCGCTGAGATCTTCACTTCCTCGACGACATATTTTGACAGAAAGGGCGGATACAATGCAGTCGGAGTAGAAAAGAGATTGGAAGGTTTCCGAACGTGTAAAAAGGAACCGGTTTTTTGCAACCAACCGGAAATCCGAGTCGCGGCGAAAATGCGAAAGCAAATGCACAACAAGGGGCGCGAAATTTGGTATCTCGACGTCGATATCTACGCACGAAGGCCTGGAACTCTTGCTGACCCCAAACCGTACGCACACAATTTTTCCCAAGATTTAGCGTACACTCCACCCCCGGGATGGAGAATGCGCCTCGCTGTTCCAGTTCAAGCGTTAGGTTTGGATGCGAAAGTGAACGAAGTGCGAGACATGCTTGCGCCGCCTTCACTTTACAACAATTTCAGAAAATCGGGTGACCACGAAAGTTATGTCGTGCGTAGATTGAGAGTTACACTACCGCAATTATCGAAAAACGCTTCGTTAAAAAGAGAAGCGAGCGAAGCAGAAAATTGCTTCAAAGTCGGACACGGCGCAGCAGGAGCGGTTGGGCTAATGAAAGCGTTGGAGATGCAAGAATATCCATCGGTCGAACAACCTACGGGGTTGACGGTGACGATGCACGACTACCAGAGGCAAACATTAAATCGAATGCTTGAGTTAGAGAGAATACCCGGTGGATTTCGCGATTTGGTGTGGTACGACGTGAGTGATGTGATGAAAAATGCGTCGTTGGACGCTACGGAGGAGAGATGGATGTATTCTCCCGGTTTTGATCAAATCGCGAAGATTGGGTGTATTCCCAAGACACCGAGAGGTGGCTTTCTTTGCGAAGAGATGGGATTAGGAAAAACTATCGAAGTTCTCGCGTTGATTTTAGCACAAAAACCTCCGCAAGGGTGGATTGAACACGGTGAAACGCTCGGTAAAGCTGGCGCGGTTGCAGACTGCTCGAACATGGCGAATGGAACGAACGTGAAGAAGCCTTATCGTTCGGGCGCGACGCTCGTTATTTGCGCCGTTTCGCTCGTCGGTCAATGGATCGACGAGGCAAAATCAAAGCTCGACGAAGATTCAGGTTTGCGTATTCTCATGTATCATGGACAACAACGCACGAAGGACCCGAAAAAAATAGCGGAAGATTACGACTTGGTTGTTACGACGTACCAAACGCTCGCAGCCGACCGCTCCAGAACGAATCCTCTCGGTCAGATTGAGTTCTATCGCTTGGTCTGCGACGAGTCGCACATGACGAAATCTTACAACACCGGGCAGTCCAAAGCGGCTTCGGAAATATGCGCAGTTAGACGTTGGGCGTGTACTGGTACCCCAATAGCTACGAATAGCGTGGATCTTTTTGGGCAATTGGCGATGCTTGGCGTTTCGCCATGGGGAACCGATCTCAAACGATTTCGGGACGACTTTAACAACATCATCTGTACGAACGCGGGTCCGCGTCGCTATGGGCGCAATGACATGACAGAGAAGTCTTCAAGAGAAATCAAGAACGTGTTGACGGTGATGAAACCAATGACGATTCGTCACACGAAGACGCAAAAACTCGGAAGAAACGCGACCAAGGACTTGCTCTCGTTGCCGCCAAAGACGGTTATCCACGTGCCCGTAACTCTTTTACCAGAGGAGCAGCGTCTGTACGACGAATTGCACGCGGACACGAAAGCAACGTGGGAGACGAAGTACAAGGCGAAAGGACACGCTCACGTTGCAAAGCGTACGTTTGGTATCATGTCCTTGTTGCTTCCCACGAGAAGATTGTGCTCCGGCGGCCGCTTGACAACGGCGGATTTGACCATCAAAGAAGACGAAGGCGCTGCCGCTGCTGAAGCGAACGGCGACGCCGAAGGCGAAGGCGATAACTTCGAGCAGCGAGGAGTTAAACGCGTCAAGAAAGAAGAAGAAGAAGAAGCGGCTCCGATGGTCCCTAATAACGGTAACGAGGTGGAATCCATCGAAGCAGAATCGAAACTTCGCGTGCTCGTCGCCGAGCTCAAAAAAATGCGCAAAGACGACCCGACGAACAAAGCTTTGATCTTCACGCAATTCGCGCAAACCATCGAATGGTTACAAAAGCGATTACCGGATGAAGGATTTGGTTTCCGAACCATCAGTGGTTCGATGTCCGCGAAGAATCGCGATAAATCCATCCAGGCGTTTCAAAAAGACCCGCCGACGACTGTCTTCATTTTGTCCGTTCGTTCCGGAGCCGTTGGGATCAACTTGACGGCCGCTTCGCACGTGTTTATGATCGAACCGTGCATGAACCCGGCGCTTGAAAATCAAGCGATTGGCCGAGCGTGGAGAATGGGTCAAACGAGACCGGTGACGGTAAAGATATTAACCGTCCAAGATTCCATCGAGACAAACATCGTCAAGTTGGTCCAACAACGCACGACTGGTACAGTTGCCGAGAAAAAGGACGGCGAGAACGATGGACGACCGGAGATAATCGATATAGAGGAAGAAGAGGAGAACATGCGTCGCGCGCAAATGAACAAAGGTGAACTCGCCGGCGCGATTCGCGCGGATAAGCAAAAGTTGAAGTTGGAGGAATTTGATCTTCTCTTTTCGCGAGGCAATTTGCTTCCAGAGCTTCCACCCGAGGATGAAGTTCCACGCGCGAAACCCGCTCCAGCGGTGGTGGTTAAAGATGAACCGATGGAAGACGCGGGACCTCGAATTGTTGGAGGAATGGGGTTCACGCGCAACGATGGTAATAATAACGACAACGACGACAACAATCTCGAAAACATCGGGAAAGATTCTCAAGAGAATAAGGACATCGGGTCGGAGGAGAATAGGCAACCTCTGGCGAAAGTGCAAAAGAGAGCGTCGCTTTCCGAAACCGTGCAAAACGCGGTGGGAAGCATGTTGGAGAAGTTTATGTAAAAAGATAAAGAGAACAAAGAGGAGGAAGAAGACGTAGAAACAAGTGGAGTCCGCGTGAGTGGATGAGGCGTTGAGAAACGCACATTTTTCACCATCAGTTTTGGACACGAACTACACGCATACATCGATCGAGAAATTCACATACACATACACAAAAGAAATACGGAAAGAGCCGAGAGATGGTAACAGGAGCAGAAAATTCGAGCACGTAGGCGACGATATACATTTGTAATAATAATTCATTCGAAAGTACTAACAGCTTGGCGCGGCGGAAAATAAACACAACCATTTGCGAAAACAAAACACGCGACGACTAAAAATAAAATTGTCTTCTCTCGCTATTTAATTAAAACACCGTGACGTCCGCCGCCAACAACACGTGATCGCTCGGTTCATTCTCGCTCGGGTACGGCCCGTCCGTCACCTCGTCTCTATGTTTCAGTGGCGCCACCGCGTCCACGCGAATGTTTTCCGTCACGAAAATATAATCTAAAGTATCGATGAACGGCTCGTCGTCTTTAATCTTGGCGTAGTTTGTGAAATCCGGCTCTTCGCCGTTGACTTCTTTGTAACAACTCACCATTCTCGCCGGCGGCTCCACGATGTACTCCGTTCCTTCGTACGGTATCGGGTAAAACACGTCGTTTTCATCCAAGTTATTCGTGGTTAACAACTCGTACGACCCGTCGATTGGTTTGACGTTAAAATCGCCCATCAAAATTGAATTTTTCGTTCCGTCTTTCTCGCTCTCTCGCATCGTATACGTCGCCGCCAACGCGCTGTGTAAAGTCATAACTTTCGGGTTCCTAAACATGCACGGCATGTGATACGTGGACACGCCCAACGACACCCCGGTCTGCTTGTGCGTCACGTTCGCATACACGATAGAATTAAACCTCCCTTTCGCCAACTCCCAATCGTCTTGCGGAGGATACTGCGGCCTCGCGTTCCTCGCCGCCCTCCACATCCTAACAATCGGATCCACCACGTACCTCTTCACCACGCCTTTCTCCTCCAAATCCTTCGGTTTCCTCGGCCACTTCGCGCAATCCGACAACCTCTGCACATCCACTCTCGATAACTCGTACGTATCCAACGGTATCGCCAACAAAACTCCCATGTAATTATTAAACGGCTTCCCGTACAAGTGCGAGACGACGTGGTACCCCCTATTGGCGAAAAACGCGTGCAACGGTCCCGACCACGTCATGCTCACCTCTTGCAACCCAATGATAGATCTCTTCTCCATCTCAACAGATAACTTCTTTTGCACTCGCTCTAACCGAACGAGCGCGTCTAAGTTTTTCGGATCGCACGACGTGAAATACGTCGGTTCCGCCAGGTGCGACGAGAGCACGTTATACGTCGTCACGCGAATAGTTGCACCTCCTTTTTTACCTCCTTCTGACATCATCATCGTCGACCCCGCTTTTTTACTGCTCGTCGCACCACCACTGCCGCGAGTTTGCACTGGCATCCTTTTCGCGAAGAGTGCGAAAGTACTTTTCCGCTGGCACGCGATCGATGCCGCTCGCATATATATATCTCAGTCGTCGTCGCACGTCACGTTTGAATGTGTTTCCAATGTAACAACACCACCCGCGTATACTTCTCGCACACGACTACGACGACGACGAGACGACGACTTGAATTTCGTCACTCAGTCTCTCTTCCGTTTCGTCGTAACTCTCTTCTTCTCTCTCTTTCTTTCTCTCTCTCTTCGAAAACGAAGCCTTTATTCGTCTTCTGTGCCTTCGTCCGATGATGTATAATCCAAAGCGTTGGATTTGTGTCGGAAAACCTCACTTTTCAGCCTCCAAACTCACCGCTGCGGTACCGCTCTGAAACTCTGCCTTCACGCTTCTCTTTCTCGCCGAAAAGAAGAGACGCTTTGTTTGGTGTCGTTGTTCGAGTATACGCGTTCTCTTTGAAGCCGTCGTTTTTGTGTCCCGAGAGAGCGAGAGAGAAAGGTACTACCATCGATTGCTAAGCAGCGCACTCCGTTTTCATCATCATCGTCGTTTGTGTTCTGGAGTAGTAAACATGCAGTTGCGACGAGCGTTACGACGCGTGCCGGATAAACACTTACCACTCCTCGTGACAATTTCAGCGTTATCGTTCGTGTTTTCTTTACTGATGATATCGATCGGGTATTTGTTTTTAACGGGGAGATTGGATATGTTGGAGGCGATGGACGAGACGACGAAGAGGAAGTTCCTCGATGGGTCTTCGTCTTCTTCGTCTTTAAGTTCTTCTTCGTTCCAGAGAAGTAGCATCGGTAACGCGGAAGAGGAGGAGGATTTGGAGGAGAATCATCACGATCATCACTTAGAATTAGCGGAAAATCCGGTGCACAAAGAAGACGGGACGTACATGCGCCACGCCGTGGACGAGGACGACGACAGCCATCCGCACTTGACGATGAACACAAACGGCATGTTCTTTCATCCGATCGTCCACACGCAGTCGAGTTATTCGACCGCGTTAGAAAATAGAAACTGTAAAAAAACAACGTCGAGTAGTAGCACGAGTGGGAACGGAGCGTGGGATCACGTCCCGACGTCGTCGTTGAAACAGAAACAGAAAGAAGTGTTCGATAGGTACGCTTTGACGGGATTTCGGAACAAAGCGACGACGGACGCGAGAATTTTGATGGAGTTTCTGCTCTCGATTTCACCGAAACCGCAAAACGGGTGCTGCGCGATTTTCGACGTCGGTGCGAACGTGGGGAAGTACGTGGAAGAGTTGAAGTCGATGCCCATCGCGAAAGATTGCGAAGTGCACGCGTTTGAACCGAACCCGGAGGTGTTTAAAATTATGTCCAGAAGAGTCGCGAATTTGAAATCGGTCCATTTGCACAACGCCGGAGTCGCCGAACAACCCGGGAACTTAACCTTCTACTACCAGCCTGGGAAAGCAGACACCGGAGGTAGCTTCATGCCGGAACACTCCTACGACAAATACGCCGACCAAGCGGGTAAAATGAAAACCGAAAACGTCAACGTCATCGCTTTAGACGACATCTTCGACGCGTTCATCCCAGACTCCGTGTCCATCCCGCTCGTCAAAATCGACGTCGAAGGACTCGAACACAGAGTCAAAACCGGCATGTCTCGCGCCTTAGCTTCCGGCAGAGTCCAAGCCGTCTACTGGGAACGCAAAGGCTCGTTAGATTTAGAACCGTTTGAAACGGAAGTCAAATTTATGGCCAACCACGGCTACAACGTCTACGTCATGGGATGTTCCGGCGCGAGAAAGCACTCGTGCGCGTTAACGCTCGTCCGAGTCGACGGGTCATTCTTCGACCCAATCTTCGACCCGAAACGACACCGCGCCCCGAACCAAGGCAAATACATGACCATGAACTTGTTAGGCGTAAAGCGAGGGCACAAGTTCAACGACGTCGTCGTCAAAAAGATGTTGGCTCAATAAGAAATTAGTCATTTTACTCACTAATATACCACGCGTAAAGAATAATAACAACACGAATAACACTACTAACTCTTGCAAACGCTCTTCTTCTTTATCAGTAGTGTGCATTATGACAACGCGCGTAGTATGCCTCTCGCAAAAACAAGTACGCCGTTGGTAAAAAAATGCTCAAATCAATTCTTTTCGTTTTCACATTTTTTCTGACCATTGTAAGCCTCAGAAAAAGAACTTATCGAGAAAAGAAGATGATTTCGATGATGATCCTCGCGCTGCTCTCGCTCTTCGCGACGCCCTTCTCGAACGAGTTTGGGGGTTTGGTCGGTGTGCACGGGTTTTACTTACCCGGCGTCGCGCCGCAAGGTGCGAACTTTTTACACGTTTGTTTGTTTCGTTTTTCGTTCTTCTTCGCGCGCTGAATGGTGTCTGAAAAGGCAACGCGTATGAAGTCTCGAACGCGTTCGCTTGGATCGCGGAACGACGCTGACCTTTTCTCTCTCTTTCTCCCTTTCTCTTTTGAAACGACTGCGACCAATGAAACAATTTTATGACGCGCACTGTTATTGTAAAACAGATTACGCGCAAGACGACATCGTGTTCATGAAGGTGAACAAACTGACGTCGACGAAAACGCAACTCCCGTACGATTACTACACCATGCCGTATTGCAAACCGAATCCGATCGTGTACTCGGCGGAGAATTTGGGGGAAGTTTTACGAGGAGATCGGATCGAGAATTCCTTGTATTCGCTGGAAATGCGAAACGATATGCAGTGTTCAGTGGTGTGCAAGATAGATTCTTTATCCGAGCAACAAACGAAAGACTTTGAGACGAAAATAGAGGAGGAGTATCGCGTGAATATGATCTTGGATAATTTACCGGTGGCGATGGTGAAAATACGAGCGACGGAGGACGGGGAAGGCGAGACCGTGGAGAGGAAGACGTACGAGAGAGGGTATCCGGTTGGGTTTAAAGCGAGCGTGGAAGAGGGCGGCGAGGAGAAGAGTTTTTTGCACAACCACTTGAGGTTTACGATTTTGTATCACAAGGACCAAGAGACGGATTTGTCGAGAATCGTCGGGTTCGAGGTGGAACCGTTTTCGGTGAAACACGAATTCGAGGAGCCATGGGACGATGTTTCGCCAACGTTGACGACGTGTAATCCGGGGAGGATGCAATACGTGACGCACGGGTTGGCGCCGCAGATTGTAGAGGAAGGCTCGGAGGTTATTTTTTCGTACGACGTTTTGTATAAACAAAGCGACATTAGATGGGCCTCGCGATGGGACACGTATTTGTTGATGGTGGACGACCAAATTCACTGGTTTTCCATCATCAATTCCATGATGATTGTTTTGTTTTTGAGCGGAATGGTCGCGTTGATCATGCTCAGAACGTTACACAGAGATATCTCGAGGTACAATCAGTTGGAAACGAGCGAAGAGGCTCAAGAAGAGAGCGGGTGGAAGTTGGTGCACGGAGACGTGTTTCGAACGCCCGAGGCGAGTGGGTTGTTAGCGGTGCACGTCGGGACCGGGGTTCAAATTTTAGCCTGCACGTTTGTCACGTTGGCGTTTGCGATTCTCGGGTTTTTGTCCCCGGCGAATAGAGGCGGGTTAGGGACGGCGATGGTGTTGCTGTTCACGTTTATGGGTTTTTTGAACGGGTACGTGTCTGGGGTGTTTTATAAGATTTTTAAAGGTCCGGATTGGAAAGGAAACGCCGGATTGGCGGCGATGATGTTCCCGGGGGTGTTGTTCGGCGTCTTCACGTTTCTGAACTTTTTCATTTGGACGCAAAAGTCCAGCGGCGCCATTCCGTTTGGCACGTTTTTCATTCTCGTGTTTTTATGGTTTGGCATTTCGATTCCGTTGGTATACGCCGGGGCGTGGTTTGCGACGAAGAAAGAAATCGCGGAGGATCCAGTCCGAACGAATAAGATTCCGAGACAGATCCCCGAGCAACCGTGGTACATGAGCGGCGCGGTGAGCATTTTAACCGGCGGTATCTTGCCGTTCGGCGCGGTGTTCATCGAGCTCTTTTTCATCTTGACGTCCATTTGGTTGCAACAATTTTACTACGTCTTCGGGTTCTTGGCGTTGGTGGTGATTATTTTGTTAATAACGTGCGCTGAAATAACCATCGTGTTGACGTACTTCCAGTTGTGCAACGAAGATTACCGATGGTGGTGGCGTTCGTTTCACTCGAGCGGCTCGAGCGCGTTTTACTTGTTCGCATACGGGACGGTATATTTTTTTACAAAGTTGGAGATTACGAAAAAAGTACCGACGATGATGTACTTTGGATACATGGGAGTAGTGTCGTACGGGTTTTACATTTTGACCGGTTCGATTGGCTTTTTAGCCTCGTACGCGTTTGTGCGAACGATTTATAGCTCGGTGAAGATCGATTAAGACGAGAGAAGACCGCTCTTTTTAATAATACACATAAAGATATAAATGTTTTTATATATTTTCCTACTCGTTCTATGTAAAACGTTTCGTTCTTTTCTAAACCTACTTAAGTGTTTCGCGTGGAACATGTTATGAGCGCTCATCTCGCGTAAAACTATCGATGCACTTTATTCATCTCTCGCATGGAAAGGACGTGGATTAACGCTTCCATTTCTAACCCGCGCAAATTCGCCTCCTCATCTATATGGCTTTCATCGTCCTCGTCCTCTATTTCGTTTATTCGGTCGTCTTCGTCTAGGACCATGGACAAGATCCTGTAGTTTTTCTCGGTGTTCCTCGAAGCGTTGCTATCGAGATGCTCTAAGGTAATACCTTCTTTCCCTGATTCCCTGCTCGAAGGGTGGTCAAAGTTGAGCCGTTGCCTCGCGCTCGCGTTTTTATCTTCCTCTTCCTCGTCTTCTCGCACCTTCATCTTTTTCATGGCCGAGGTCAATCGTTTCGGGCTCTTCATCGGCGTCAATTTCAAGTGTTGCGCGATGCCTTCCTTCGTTGAGTCGTTGGTACTTACGCTGTTGACGCTCGCGCCGTCAAATCCACCCTCCCTTCTGCTCGCTGCATACGCGCCCGATCCGATGCCAATTTTCGCCTCCAAAATGTTTCTTCTTTGCCGGGAAGGCCCTTCCACGGATGCTTTCCCCGGAGAGACCATGCCATCGTTCATCGGTATCTCCGGTAATGGCGGTAATTTCGGTCGCAACATGCTTTTCGCGCGACAGAAATAACTAAAGAAACTCACGATGTCCACGCTCTCTCTTCGGCGACCGCCCATTTCCGTCGCCGTTCTCGCCATGTCCTGCTCGAAAGAGGAATGCGACGACTTATCGTTCCTCGCATTCCTTAACTCCTGTCTAAATGCGTCGTTGCGTTCGTACACGTGTAAAAAACCATCCACGATGACCAAACCGGTCCCGCTATAGTTCAAATCTTTAAACACGTCCAACAGTACGTGCGCGTTGATGTACAACTCGTCGTTCAACGCTCTGATTTCCGGCGACATTTTCTGTTTCAACAACTTCCTCATCTTTTTCTCTCGAGTCATTCCATTCTTTTCCTTTCCCGGCGCCATGCTCAGAGTCGCTTTCAAATAGCTTTTTTGATGCGGATTCGATTCGCTATCCTCGCTCTCCGAATCGCTCTCGCTCTCGCTCGCCGAGTTGTTGTTGTTGTTGTTGTTGTTGTTGTTGTTCCTATCTCTACTCGTAAAATTCTTCAAATTCTTCACGCGCGGTATGAACCTCTTGAACCCTTCCTTCCGTCCCTCCATTCGTTCTTTCTTCTTCAAATTCTTCCGGACTAAACTTTTACACGCCTCGGCGACGAGCGCGGTCATACGTTTCACTCGCTTCAGCTCCTCCACGTGCTCTCTTTTTTCGAGGATTGCCGCTCGCACCGGGTCGACTTTACTCGACGACTCCTCCCCTCCCGCCGGACTTCTCGGACTGGACGCGAAAGAGTCCTCGTCCATTTCCGATTCGCCCCCGCTATTACTCGTCGCCCCGTTGTTACGACGACGACGACGACGATATTGAGCGTCGCCAATTTCCTCCTCCTCATCATCACCATCATCATTTTCATCCTCATCCTCCTCGTTCGCGGCGACCACTCGAAACGCTTCCACGAATTCACTCAAACCAATCCCTTCTTCACCGACGCCGCTAATCTTGGCGATAATCTTCGACCCTAACTCAAACTTCCTCTCGTTCTCGTCCCCGTATGTTCCAAACTTTGTTTTCTTCTCCTTCTTCTTTTTCCCTTCGTCTTCATCTCGTAAAGCGGAATCTAAAATCTCTGACACGCCTCCCGTGTTGTTCCTCAGCGCGGTTAAAAATTCCACGCCCGAAATCGTCTTTGAATCATCGCCGTCGATTATCGCGAAGACTTTCGCGAGCGTTTCGTGCGGGAGGAATAACGCGAAACCTTCTTTTCCTCTCTCCTCGTTCTCATCGCGACGCTCCATTTCCTCCATTTTTCGTTGTTCTTCTTTAAGTTGGTTTATTTGGGGAGAGGAAACGCGCAAAGAAAGAGCAGGAGTCGTGCGTCGTACGCTCTTTCCCGTTTAAATTCTTCGTCAATTTTGAACCGTTTCGTGTGTGCGTGTGAAATGGTGTAAATTTGTCGACCGCGAAAGAGGCAAAAAAGTGTGCGTTTTGGTGCGCAGCAGATACTGTACGTGCTTTTTTGGCAGTCAGTTGGCAGTTTGGGTCTGTGTCTTTTTGGTCGAAAAAAGTAGTAAATCCAAGCGTCTTTTTGTGGCTGTGGGGGGCTTGCGTCATCATTCCAGTCATATCTACTCTTTTTCCATTACGAGACGCACACTTTCCGTGACACAGACACGCATAGTATTACTAAAAATGATGACAACGACGCAGACGACGACGACGCGCGCGACGATGATGCGGTCTTTGTGTTCGTATTCTGGAAAAAGCAGCAGAAGGAGCCTTTTGACGACGACGACCACGACGGAGAGGAACAAAGATGACTGCAGGAGGACCCGGAGGAAAAACAACATCGGTGGCGTGAGAACAGAAGCGATGGCGAGAGGGAAACGCAAAGGCATCGCGGATATAATCGGCGAAGAAATCGACGGGCAAGAGAAGAAGAAAAAAGAACCCCAACAAAAGATGAAAATACGCTCGGAAGGGAAGAAAATGGCGGACGAGTTTAACAACAAAGGGAAGATTCCAAATGGGTTTTTGAAGATATTAAACTTACAAGACTTTGACGAGAAGAAGAATATTAAAGCGGTGACGTTAGCGAATGGGAACTTTTGCGTGGTGCGAGTGGGAGAGTTGATTTATGTCTGCGATTGTAACTCAACCGCGTATAAGTATCCGCTCATCGACGGGGAGTTATTCAACGGTCCCGGAGGCGCGTCGATTCGGTCTCCGTTTGACGGGACCAGTTACGATTTGACGACTGGGAAAGTCATCGAGTGGTGTCCTCAGGACACGTTGCCGAGGAAGATGTTGGGGAAGCTGAAGGAAAACGCGACGCCGGTGGATTTAGGCGTATATCCAGTCATCGTCGACGAACAAGGCGACATTTACGCCAGTTTCGTGCAATAATATTTATGGTTTGAAGAACTTCATGAAAAACAGATATATGCAGCGTGCAGCCTAGTAGTTAATATAAATATAAAACAACATCTTTCGCCTATATACATTGTATATGGTGTATGTTTAGTTTTTAATCCTTTTTGTCCTATCGTAGTTCTTGTTCTTATTGTTGTTGTTGTTGTTGTTGTTGTTGTTGTTGTTTGCCGACTAATCCTAACTTCATGGCGACTTCACTCGCGCCGCCGTGGAATCGAAACGATTGGTAGATGTCCTCTCTCCCGTTTTCCACGAACACTCCTCGCGAGGGTAACTCGTCCAGAGGTAACTCTAAAGACTCTATGAACGATTCGAGCTCTACGCGCACGTTTTCCAAATCTCGCCAATAGCCTCTCGGTTTTGGCATGTTTTTATCCCATCCGAACTTTTCCGAGACTATTTTGTAGCCACCGAGCTCTCGAATGCGCTTTTCCAAATCCTCTCGACCGTATTCTCGCAAGAGAAGCTTTTGCGGTATTCTTTGTTGTTGTTGTTGTTGTTGTTGTTGCGTTTTGCCGTCCTCTTTCGATTTGAGTAGTAGCGTCGCGTTGAACGCTTCGATGTCCACTCTCAGCGCTTCAAATAGTTCTCTCTCTTCGTCTTCGTCGAACGATTTCATATCGTAAGTATTCTTCTTCTTCTTTCCGTTCTTCTCGGATAAGGAAGCGGACGCATTCGTGCTTTGTTTCATCGCCGCTTCGGTTAATCCGTACAGTTTTGCCCTTTCCGCGATGGTCAACTCGTCGTCGTCTCTGGAAATGGTCGCGTCGATGGAATCTTCTTGTTCCTCGTCTAATTTTGGGTTTAAACGCATAAACTCGGCGATCGTTTGGTTCGTCTGGTCCAATTCTGGAACGATGTTAAGTTTACGCACGGAGTTATCAAAAGTAACCAACGGGATGACTTTCTCCAGCGATATCGCTTCGATGTGCGCCCGTAAAGTTGTCAAAAACTCGATCGTTTCGTCGACGACTTGTCGTTCATCTAGAGGCGGTTTGCGTGCTCTTCCGTTTTCGTAATTTGCCTTGGCGTTGATGCCTTCGATGGCAAATTTCAATATCGTCGCTTCCGCTTCTTCTGGCGCGTCGTTAAAGTCGTTAAAGTCGGCGCGGTCAAGTTTAGATACGCTGAATGTGCCATCGTACTTTTCGTCAAAGCTTCGCAGTGTTGCACTACCATCGATGTCGTCGTCGTCGTCGATTGAATCGTTGGCTGGGACGACTAAAAATTTGCCTTGCAAAACGCCATCTCTTCTTTGATTTCTCGAAACGCGAAACTGTATTTCTCCTTCTTCGTCTTTTTGCGACAGGTCCACGCCGACGGATTCGTATATCGCGTGGCACAAGCAGTGTTTGAGAAACACAAATCGAAGGCGTTTCAAATTTTTACCTGTGCCTCCCGCGACTCCTCCGCCGGGAACGGCGACGCCCAGAGTTGCGTTTGGCAAGACTTCGCAGTGTACTAAATTCGGGGCAAATTTTGCCAACGACTCGTACGCCGTGAGCACTTTCCAGACTAAACTCGGTGGTGCTTCGATTCGCACCGCACTTAATGTTCGCCGGTGATAAACCGCCGGCGTGTCGTACCTTCTGTTGTGCACCTCAATCGATCCAGGCGCCGACGTCGACAAATCCTCGGCGGCGTCAGCGTCGACAATTTCATCGAACCATCGTCCGCCTTGCGCGCCAGATGTCGTGTTACCTTGCGCGGCTTGCCAGGAGAGGTTTTCAGCCGGCGGCATGACGTTTCGTCGCACGGTGGGAGGTCGGAAACGACCAGAAATGGACATCATTTTTTTCTTGGTGGTGGAGTTGTTGGTATTATTGGTGTTGGTACCTTCTCTATCGTTTTCGTCTCCTCCTTGCTGCACCAAAGGTACGCTCACTTCGCTCAAACCTAAATAATTTTCCGGCTTCAACCCTGCGTTCGCCAATCTTCCATCTCTTCGTTTCTTTCTTCGACCGATGAAATACCCGTCGTCGTCAAACTCGTCCACATAATAAAACTCCTCGCTCGCTTCGTTCCAGTTCAAAGTTTCTAAATCTAAAAACGGCGAGTTCAATTTCGCTCTTTGAATCGAGCTCGCGCGTTGATTAATCGCCGTCGCAATCTCCTCAAACGATTGCCTCATAACCCTCTCTAACGCTCTTCTTAAAACTGGATACTTTGTCGGTCGAATTTCGCACTCGTAAGACAACTCGCACGCGAACGAGGCTGATTTTAATCTCGCGACTTTAATCTTTCCGAAACACTCAAACTCTCCGTTTCGTCTGTCCACGTCTCGACTGGAAAACGAGAGCGTTCGGGAAATTGTCGGCGCCTCCGGTTGCTTCTTTCTCCTGTTCGCAAGGGTATCTTTCGAGGAAATCAACTGAGAAGAAGAAGAAGAAGAAGAAGAAGAAGACATCGTCGCCTTCTCTGGTGGCAACAAAACAACCTCCAAGAAAATCTCGCCTCTCAACTCGTTGGCGCATAAAATCACCTCGTCTCTGCAGTCGCTCGCGAGACGATACGTGGACACGCCGCCGCTGCTCGAAAAACTCCGCAGAGACGTTCGCACGTTTGGTGCGAACGTGCTAAACAAACTCGCGTCGGAAACTGCTTCCCACGTGGCGTCCGGCGACGCGTCTATTCGCGCGCGGTATTTCGCTCTCGGCGTTATTAAAGTTTCAAAATCGTCTCCCCCCGCCCCCGCGTTAATGTCTGCTTTTGTTCTTCTTCTTCTTCTGGTTGTTCTTCCTAATGTCTCGTCCTCTTCCTCGTCGTCTTCTTCTTCTTCTTCTTCTTCCTCGGTGTTGTCTTCCATCATCAAATCTCTCAAAAGTTCCAAATCCTCGTCTTTTCTCAACTCGTCGTCGTCCTTTTCTCTCTCGTATTCGTATCGCGTCTTCCTCGCTCGAAGAGGAGGGAAAGAACGAACAACGCCATCGTCACTATCATCATCATCACTTCTTCTTCTTCTTCTTCTTCTTCTTCTTTTGTCTCTCCTCGTTCTCCCGGTCGTCCAAGAATTCGACGGCGACCAACGACTGCTGCTCGCGCCGCTGGTCGACGCGAGCGCGCTGCTGAATATCCTCCTCCTCCTCTGCAAAAAATGCTGCTCCCCCCCGTTACACTTCGCAGCAGCGGCCGACGACGACGACGACGATGCAATCATCGTCGTTTTTCTCGGTGTGAAATCTCTGCTATCGTTTCGTGTTCATCATCTTTTCTCGCGATATAAAAGGCGTGTGCATTTTCTCTCGATTTTCCTCTG
>Ga0255763_1002635_pt1 | contig 16818 bp, 12 predicted proteins | sample 041ome_2_FD_179963 | JGI IMG/M metagenome (GOLD analysis project Ga0255763, IMG submission 179963) | Coastal salt marsh microbial communities from the Groves Creek Marsh, Skidaway Island, Georgia - 041406US metaG (version 2) | ecosystem: Environmental > Aquatic > Marine > Intertidal zone > Salt...
AAATACCTTTAAATACAATAAGATAAGTAAATAACTTAAAGTAAATTAATGAGTAAGTTGGTGCAACAATGGAGACAGCAAATCTCTGTTTCTAACGTCAGAAGTATATTCTGCCTGTTGCTGTGCCTGTGTTTTATGCCATCAGCGAATGCCCAGAATGTCTGGATACTTGATGTTGCCAGTTCGCCGGCGACAGGAATACTCAAACTTTCTGCATTAAAGGAAATGACCGCCGGCGAGACTTTTGAGCTTCGAGTGAACAGAACCGCTGTGTATCCGATTCGTATCGATGAAATAGGCTTTGCTGAGAATGGCGATCAAAGCTGGTACGGCTCGATTACCAACACGGGGCTGGACTACGCCTTTATCCTGACGGCTGGCAATTTTACCGCACATGCCGTACTCACCTCACCCTCAGGAATTTTTCAGTTATATGCGACCAGAATTGCCCAGGATACATATTCAGGCGCATTTACCCGCCTTGAATTGGTCAGGGATAAGGTCGCAACAACTGACACCATTGTGCCAATAGGCTCAGATGATACGGCTAACGCTGATGGTGTTTTTTCTGAAATAAAAATTGTTCAGAATGTATCTGACAGCATAATCCCCCTGGGCAGTAAGCTGACTTTTGATCTCTCCTTTACCAATATTTCCAATCAGGATCAGGCCACTCTTTTTGCAGATATTTTCTTTCTGCTTGAAAACACAACACTGGATACTTTGCCGCAAGACTGTGAAGTTCTTGAGTCGACGGATAATCAACCCGTGCTCGGCTGTGTGTTGGGCGATTTATCCGTGGAGGCAACAAAGCAGCTATCATTTACGGTGACAAGCAGCGAGAAGTCACACCCACTGATTTACAGTACTGTTGTTGTCAATAATGATCGAAGCGACGCCATTATTGAGGTATATCGGGATGTCGTTTCAGATACTGATGAGGATGGTGTGAGTGATTACAACGAGCAGCTTGCAGGCACAGATCCCAACGATGGTTTTGATAATCCGAAAGGCCAGACCACTGTAATTGATGTGCTGGTAGCCTATACCCCTGAAGTGGATTCCTTGTATTACGGTGAAGTGGACACCCGTATTAACCAGTTATTTAATGTCGCTAACAAGATTTTCGCAGACAGTAATACCGGGATTTTCATACGCCCGGTTGGCAGTCATGAAGTAAGTTATGCTCCAGCTGACGATTTGTTCACTGATCTTGCCGAAATAACCTTCCAGACTGATGCCGCGTTTTCCAATCTTCAGAGACGCCGTGAATTATTTGGTGGCGACCTCGTCATCCTTTTACGAACCGGCGAGGAAAATGGAATCTGTGGTCTTTCCAATCTTGGCGGCAAGGGTACGCAGGGCGATTTTTCAGCTGGTTATCATAAGGATTTTGCCTATTCCGTGATAAACATAGACTGTAAGGATGACAGTGTACTTGCCCATGAAATAGGCCATAACCTGGGGCTTGCCCACTCACGGCGAGAAGATTCTGAGGGCGGCACATTTTCATATTCAGCCGGTTTTGGCGTTGATAAAACATTTGTCACCATGATGGCCTTTCCGGAAGATTTTGATGTAGTTAACAGGATTTATCGCTTTTCAGATCCCTCACGTTCGTGCGGCCCTTATCAATGTGGGGCTGACAGCGATGTTTTCGCTGCTGCCGATGCCGTTTCCACACTTAATACCGTGAAATACCAGATCGCGGAATACTATTCGAGTCAGGAAGACAGGATTACCGAATTTGATCCGGTGTCGCAACAGTCAGGAATGATTGACGCTGAATTAGGTCTGGGAGCTTATACGCAAGCAAGCAAGAACTTCTCAAAGGTTTTTTCTGCAGATGAAAAGCTGAGCTTACGGATGAAAATAAGTCCCTTGCCTGAGCAAATTGGCAAGGAATTTGTCCCTCACCTGGTGATTGTGAAAGGGCGGGGAAGTCTTTATCAGCTAAATGATGAAGGTGATCTGGTAAGTTTTAATGGCAGCCTGAAAACGCTGCTTCCCATCTCGGCGCCCCGGGTCATGTCGGAAAGGGAGTTGTTCGATGTTGTTAGTGATCTTGATCTGCAGGCAGCCGGGCTTACAGGGCGGATTAATATTTACAGTGCCTACAGGATGCTAGATTCGGGTGAACTGATTTACGGGGCAACGCCGTTGACTATAACCCTGCAGTGAATCTCCTATAATTGTCTTTGACACTGATTAGCTGAGTATAGGTTTATGCTATGTAGCATACTTTTTGCCCTTTAATTATTCATCAGCCTAATCAAAGTCTTTCCAGATTTTCTGTTAGTGGGAACAAATATTTCACATCAAAAATCACATGGTTTTTCTTACATAGACCTCGTATTTTCTGCACGCCCATTTCTTTAAAACACTCGTGTGCAACTGCAATTATAACGGCATCATATTGTTTGGGTTCAGGGTTGGATAATATTTCCAACCCATACTCCTGCTCTGCATTTTTTGGTTCAACCCAGGGGTCATAGATATCGACATTGGCCTGATACTCTTCCAGCCCTTTGGCCATCTCTACGACACGGCTATTTCTGATATCGGGGCAATCTTCCTTGAAAGTTAACCCCATTATTAGAATATTAGCATCAACCACATGAATCCTTTTTCGCGTTATTTCCTTAACAACCCTCTCACTGATGTACTTGCCCATTTCATCATTAATGCGTCTGCCAGCAAGTATGACTTCAGGATGGTAGCCAATTTCCTGCGATTTGTAGGTAAGGTAGTAAGGATCAACGCCAATACAATGTCCTCCTACCAGTCCTGGTCTGAAGGGGAGAAAGTTCCATTTGGTACCGGCGGCTTCAAGGACTTCTTCTGTGTCTATTCCGAGTCGATGAAAGATAATACTTAGCTCGTTAACCAGAGCAATATTCAAATCCCGCTGTGTGTTTTCAATGACTTTTGAAGCCTCTGCCACTTTAATACTACTGGCAGGATGGGTTCCTGCGGTGATGATAGATTGGTAAAGGGTGTCAACAAAACCGGCGGCTTCTTTATTGGAGCCTGCAGTGACTTTTATGACGGATGACAGGCGATGTTTTTTGTCGCCAGGATTTATTCTTTCCGGACTGTATCCAACATAAAAGGATTCGTTAAGTTTGAACCCGGAGAATTCCTCAAGGATGGGAATGCAGACTTCTTCAGTGGCACCAGGAAACACCGTTGACTCATAAATAACAATATCGTTTTTAGAGAGAACCTTGCCAACAAGCTGGCAGGTGTTTTTCAGAGCCGTTAAGTCCGGACGATTGTTTTTGTCAACCGGTGTGGGAACGGTAATAATATAAACGTTGTAATCTTTTAGGTCAGCTGGGTCTACTGAGAAACTGCCATGAACTGCTTCCTTTAAATCTTTCTTGCTTAGATCTTTCATCGAATCTATGCCGTCTCTTAGCTGAGAGATTCTTTCACTATTGATATCAAATCCCAGCGTAGGATATTTTTTGGCAAATTCGACCATTAGTGGTAAACCCACATAACCCAGGCCAATAACGGCGATTCGTATATTATTTATGTCCATTCTGTTTCCTTGAAGATTCTCGCGCATTATAGAAGAAATCCCGCTAACGTGTCTGGACTTATATACAATTAGCCCATGGCTGCTTACTAGGCCGTGATATACTTATCAATCTTTAAATTTAACCCCATAGTGATATGTCGCAATTCAAAACCATTGGACTAACGGCAAGAAACAACATCGAAATTGTTGATTCTCTTCAGGCTGTCATTCGGTTCCTTGAGCAAAACTCCGGCACCAACATTCTTCTCGATGAAAATATAGCCAATTTGCTTGATGGCAATAAACACCCCCTGTTTTCTATGGATAAACTCGGCAGTAATTTTGACCTGGTGATCGTGGTAGGGGGGGATGGCAGCCTGTTGCAAGTGGCCTCCAGCCTTGCCGATCATGATCTGCCCGTGACTGGTATAAATCGTGGAACACTAGGGTTTTTAACGGATATCCTGCCGGGCGATATTGAATCCACCTTGCAGCCAATACTGGATGGGGAGTTTAAAATTGAGTCCAGGTTTCTCCTTGATTTATCAATAGGAGCTGGCGAACAGAGACATCTGGGATCAGCCCTGAATGACATTGTTTTACATCCAGGCAAAGCAGTGCAAATGATCGAGTTTGAGCTGTATATTGATAATGAATTTGTCTATAACCAGGCCTCAGATGGACTTATAGTAGCAACACCGACTGGTTCTACCGCTTACGCGATGTCAGCAGGTGGTCCTATTATGCATCCTCGACTGGATGCAATGGTGCTGGTCCCTATTAACCCTCATAGTCTCAGTAGCCGGCCTATTGTTATAGAAGGTAATCGTGAGTTAACCCTTGTGGTTGGTGATCGCCATAATATTCTGCCACAACTGAGTTGTGATGGCTCTATGAGCCATAGCTGCTCCCCGGGAGACCGCATTACGATTCGCAAAAAACAAAAAGAGTTAAAGATACTACACCCTGCAGACTATGATTATTATGAAACCTGCCGCAGCAAACTGGGCTGGTCTCACCGACCAACAAACAGATCCTTCAATCGATAAGTCAGCCACTCTTCACTATGTATAAAGTTCTGGATGTTTCAATACAGGAAGACCTGGGGCAATTCAGCAGGCTTTTGTGGCAAAGAAAAATCTCACACCGTATTTATGAAGTAGATACCCGGCAAATTCTCACAGTTCCCGATCAGAGCCAGGTGGTGACAGCGGGACATTTGTACCATCAATGGCAAAAAGGGGACGTGATGCCCGATGCCGGTGATTCATCAGATTTTGTTTCCTATTTTAGCCCCACAGATTTTCTGGGCAAAATGTTTAAGGCCTTTCGCCGAGCCCCATTTACACTCAGTTTAATAGTTGCCTGCATAATCCTTGCTTTCCTGGCGCCCTTGAATGCCATGACAGACCTGACCAGGGCATTGCTTTACCCTGACTTTGGTTTTGGCACCCGGATTATTGATCTGGATAATGTCAGGGCAAATTTCTCCGCATTACAGTTTCTTAAGATAATTTCACCAATGTTGCTGCATGGTGGAATTATTCATCTGGCATTCAATATGCTCTGGTTATGGGAGTTTGGGCGCAGAATTGAGGCGGTGCAGGCAAGCTGGTCTTTGCTGCTACTGATAGTGTGTATTGCTCTTGTTTCAAACACAGTACAATACCTGTATGGCGGGTCCATATACTTCGGGGGGATGTCAGGGGTGGTGTACGGACTTTTTTCCTATATATGGATGTGGCAACTTTTTGATTCCCAAAAAAGACTGTCATTGCCGGGCCCGTTAATATTTTTCCTGCTGTTAAGCCTGGTAATTATTACAGTAATCAATCTGGATTTTATCGCCGATGAAGCGCATATTGGCGGATTGTTAACCGGCGTTGTATACGGCGCTTTTACAGCAACAATAAGCCGTTTGGCGCGCATTAAACCTACCAACAACAAGAAGCAGTAAGGTCATGCCAGAGAATTCAAATACAGATCCAAACCCCATTGCAGCCCTACTGGCGACGATGACCCCCCAGATTCATCAGGCACTAAAAACGGCAGTAGAGCTTGGTCACTGGGAGAATGGTGAAAAATTGACAGCTCAACAGAAGGAGCATTGTCTGCAGGCTATCATCGCTTATGACAAGGCCTTTATATCACCGCAAGAACGGGTTGGCTTTATTAGCAGGGAAGGAAGTACATGCAGCAAACCCGAGGCCACACAGGGAGCGGGGCAATCAGATGATAAGAATCAAAAGCGCAATAATACCCATTGAAATTAAAGAATTTAATAATTACTACGATTAAGAAGGGCCTTCTTGATATGTATGATTCAAACCCCGGGAAAAATACCAAGAGTAAACAGCATGCCTGAAATACATCGGGGGCAATTACATAAAATGAGAAGCCGTCTGGATAATCCGGTTTCGTATTTTATGGTTCTCGGCGAGGAGACTTTTGCTCTAAATACTCTTATCGGCAAGAAACTCACGTTAGAATTCCTTGGCCAGATCAATTGTGTGCACTGCGGACGAAACACTAACAAGAGTTTTAATCAGGGATATTGTTATCCCTGTTTTCAGAAACTGGCCCAATGTGATAGTTGTGTGATTTCTCCTGAAAAATGCCATTACGACGCAGGGACATGCCGCGAACCTGTTTGGGGCGATGAGTTCTGCATGCAGGATCATATTGTCTATCTCGCAAACTCTTCGAGTCTTAAAGTCGGAATAACACGTGCATCACAAGTACCTACGAGATGGATTGATCAGGGGGCAATCCAGGCACTCCCAATTATAAGAGTTCGCTCAAGGCAACAATCGGGATTTGCAGAGATTATATTCAAGCGTCACGTAGCAGATCGTACCAATTGGCGAAATATGCTGAAGGGGGATGTAGAAGAAATAAATCTTGAGGATGAGAGAGACCGATTAATGGGTTTGTGTGAAAAGGAATTTGAGGATCTTGTGCATCAGTTTGGTTTACATGCCATTGGCGTTTTAAATGGTGTGGAACCAGTTTCAATTGATTACCCGGTACAAAAATTCCCGGAAAAAGTATCATCCTTTAACCTTGATAAAGATCCTCGCGTAGAGGGGACTCTAACCGGAATCAAAGGCCAGTATCTGATTTTTGACACGGGCGTAATTAACCTTCGTAAGTATTCAGGCTATCAGGTAGCTCTCGCTACAGACTAATAGATCATTTCATTTTCGGGTTTTATTAACAGGATTTTTCATGAAAGAAGCACAAGGTAAAACGATTTACCTGAAAGATTATCAGCCACCGGTTTTTGTGATAGAGGAGACACACCTTTGTTTTCAGCTCTTTGAAGACAAAACTCTTGTTTGTTCACGTCTGGTCTTTAGCCGGAATCCTCATGCAAATGTTGACGCACCTGATGAGCTGGTCCTTGATGGTAGGGACTTACATCTTGAAAAACTGTCGCTTGATGGCAATGTTCTGGATCCATCTGCTTATAAGGTGACAGAGGACTCTCTTGTTATTCCGCAGGTTCCAGATAGTTTTACGCTGGAATGTGAAACCAGAATCATGCCTCAGGACAATACAAGTTTGGAGGGGCTATACAAATCCAGAGTAATGTTTTGCACCCAATGTGAGCCAGAGGGTTTCAGAAAAATCACCTACTATCTTGACCGTCCTGATGTGCTTTCCAGTTTTACCACCAGAATTGAGGCAGATAAAACTCTTTACCCGGTTTTGCTCTCCAATGGCAACAAAATCGATTGTGGTGAACTTGCTGACGGCAGGCATTGGGTTAGCTGGGAGGATCCTTTTAAAAAGCCCAGCTATCTTTTCGCTCTGGTAGCCGGAAACCTGAAAGCTGTTAATGACAATTTTACAACATGCTCAGGCAGAAAAGTTCAGCTGCAAATTTTTGTTGAGGACAAAGATCTCGATAAATGTGACTTTGCCATGACATCGCTGAAAAAAGCCATGAAATGGGATGAGGATGTCTATGGACGCGAATACGATCTGGATATATTTATGATCGTAGCGGTAGATGATTTCAATATGGGGGCAATGGAAAACAAGGGTCTGAATATCTTCAATTCATCCTGCGTACTGGCAAATCCGGCGACTTCTACAGATCAGGCATTTCAACGCATAGAGGGGATTGTTGCGCACGAATATTTCCATAATTGGTCTGGCAACAGGGTTACGTGCCGTGACTGGTTTCAGCTGAGTTTAAAGGAAGGGTTTACGGTTTACCGCGATGCTGAATTTTCTGCTGATATGGGTTCACGGGCGGTGAATCGAATAGAGGAAGTTGGGTTTTTACGTACGGTTCAGTTCGCTGAAGATGCAGGGCCAATGGCGCACTCTGTCAGGCCGGAATCCTATATGGAAATTTCCAACTTTTATACCGTTACCATTTATGAAAAGGGTGCGGAAGTAGTCAGAATGCAGGCCAATTTACTTGGGCCGGAAAAATTCAGGCAGGGCACAGATCTGTACTTTGAGCGCTTTGATGGTAAAGCGGTTACTACTGAAGACTTTGTCCAGACTATGGAGGAGGTATCAGGACTCGATCTTGGCCAATTCAGGCGTTGGTATACCCAGGCCGGGACACCCAGCCTCGAGGTAAATGGTGAGTATCGGGAAGAATCCAATAGCTTTGTGTTAACCGTAACGCAAAGTTGTAAGCCTACACCGTCACAGTCGGCAAAAGAGCCGTTTTATATTCCTCTCAGGGTTGGATTATTAAATTCAGCCGGTGAATCCATAACGCTGGAAGTTGAAGGGCTTGATCATAATTCGGTAGCAGATGACCTGGTGCTTCATGTCAGTGAAGCGCAGCAGGAATTTGTCTTTAACAATATTGATGAAAAGCCCGTGCCCGTACTGCTGCGTGGTTTTTCTGCCCCGGTAAAGCTTGCTTACCCGTATACCCGTGATGAACTGATGCTACTGATGCAGCATGAAAAAGATGGTTATGCTCGCTGGGAGGCTTCCCAGCAATTGTCGCTGCTGGTACTGAATGAACTAATCGCGGTGCATCAGAAAGGCTCGAATGACAAGAATGAATATATCGTAGATGAGAGAATCGTTGCGGCATTCAATAGTGTACTTGATGCAGCCCTGGCGGATCCTTCGCTGGATAAGGCGATGCTGGCAAACCTATTGCTATTGCCTTCAGAGTCCTACCTCGCTGAGTTAACAGATGTGGTAGATGTTGACGCTATTCATTTTGCCAGAGAGTTTTTACGTCGTTACCTTGCTGGCAAACTTGAAAATAAATTCATGGCTGTCTATGCAGCATGCAGCAACTCTGAAGAATACCTTTTTAATGCTCTAGAGATAGCCAGGCGTTATCTTAAAAATACCGTTCTTAATTATCTGGCTTGTCTGGATAAACCCGAGTATTGGGCTCTCATCAAAGAACAATATCAGCTGGCCAATAACATGACTGACAGTAGTGCCGCCTTACGTGCTGTTATAAATAACGCTTCAGAACTGAGTGCGTCGCTGCGTGAGGAATTGATCCAGGGATTTTATGAAACCTGGAAAAACGAATCCCTGGTTATCGAGCAATGGCTATCGATGCAATGTGCGACCAGCTCACCGGACAACCTTGCCAATGTAGAAAAGCTCATGACACATCCTGCATTTGATATCAGGAATCCGAACAAGGTGCGCAGTGTCATCGGGGCTTTTTGTCATAATAATGCAGTAGGCTTTCATAAACTCGATGGCAGTGGTTATAAGTTTCTCGCGGATCAGGTAATAACCTTGAATACTATCAATCCGCAAATTGCTTCACGTTTACTAACCCCGCTGACCCGTCTTAAAAAATATGGACCAGAGAGACAGCAGATGATGCGGGCAGCACTAAAGCGCATACTTGATACCCCTGAATTATCCAGAGATGTCTTTGAGGTTGTCAGTAAAAGTCTTAAATAATTTTGTCTGAAGTGCTGGTTGCTATGAAAAATTGCTGAATTAGGCTTCAGTGCTGTTTTAAAAGTAGATCAACTATAACAATAATAAAACAACAGTAGTTTTCAAGGGGGAAAGATGAGTACTGATCCGCGTCAGGTAATCGATCATTCGGCTATGAGTCGGTTGCAGTACATCATAATCGGTTTAACAGTGGGGCTGAATGCACTTGATGGATTCGATGTTCTTGCTATCAGTTTTGCCGGACCGGGTATAGCAGCTGAATGGGAGCTCGGTAGCGCCGGTCTGGGCTTTGTACTCGCCATAGAGCTCATTGGCATGGTAGTGGGCTCAGTCTTGCTTGGAGGTGTTGCAGACAGGATAGGACGCAAACCAACAATCATGGGTTGCCTGTTTGCCATGGCCATCGGCATGTTTATGGTTACTACCACGTCGAGCCTGACAGAGTTATCCGTGTGGCGCGTCATTACGGGTCTGGGCATTGGCGGTATGCTGGCTGCGATTAATGCCATGGCCGCCGAATTTTCCAGTTTGAAAGAACGCGCAAGAATGATTGCCATCATGACTATCGGGTACCCCATGGGAGGGGTGGTTGGTGGGACGGTCGTCACCCAGTTAATGCAACACTTCGATTGGCGAGTGGTTTTCTATTTTGGTGCTGCAGTCACAGTTGTCTTTATTCCATTTATTCATTTTGTGTTACCTGAGTCGGTTCACTGGCTGGCCAGAAAGCAGCCGGAAGGAGCCTTGGAAAAAATCAATGCAACCCTGAAACGACTGGGTCATTCTGCGGTGGATCAGCTGCCAAACATTGGCGAGGCAGCCAGAAAAGTATCAACGTCATTCCTGTTTTCAAAGGCTATGATAGCTACCACGATTCTGATTACGGCAATCTATTTCCTCCACGTGATTACGCTGTACTTCATTTTGAAATGGACGCCAAACCTGGTGGTAGGTATGGGGTATCCACCTTATCTTGCAGGTGAGGCGCTGACCTGGGCCAGTATCGGTGGCGCCTTGGGTTGCGTTTTCTTTGGTGTGCTCAGTAGCCGATTCAGCTTGAAGTCCCTGACAATTTTCACCTTTGTTATGGCCTGGGTTTTTACTTCAATATTTGGTCGGGCACCAGAAGATTTAACCATGATCAAATTTTTTGTCGCCATGGCGGGGTTCTTTGTAAATGCGGGAATTGTTGGTGCATATGCCATCTTTGTGCATGTATTCCCGACTCATGCGAGAGCATCCGGCACCGGGTTTGCTATTGGCATCGGCAGGGGTGGGGCGGTGTTATCGCCAATCCTTGCCGGTTTCCTGCTGGAATTTGGACTGGACCTGCCAGCGTTATCGATGATTATGGCTGCAGGATCGGTTATTGCTGCTGTTCTCTTGCTGTTTTTGAACCTTGATGCTGGTAGCAGTTCAGAGGGCGCGGGCAATAAAGAAGAAACTTCCGCAGGTGCGGATGGAGGTAGTGAGAAACCGTCACCCACCTGATGTCATCTTTTATTTCAGACAAAAAAAACCGCTGCAGGGCAGCGGTTTTTTTTGCTTCATTTTTATCAGGCTGTTTTCACATCCTGGATATTCTGCAGGGGAATGTTTTTGGCGTTGTCAGCACCCTGCATATACTGCTCAATTTCATTGAAATTCATATAGCGGTAAATTTCATCAGACATGGTATTCAGGCTATTCATGTAAGCCATATATTCTTCCATATTCGGGATTTTCCCCAGCGCCGAGCAGACAGCGGCCATTTCTGCCGATGCTAGAAAGACGTTGGCGCCATCACCCAGACGATTTGGGAAATTACGAGTAGAAGTTGAGACTACAGTCGATTTGGCAGCCACTCGTGCCTGATTACCCATGCACAGGGAGCAGCCTGGCATTTCTGTCCTGGCTCCGGCCTTGCCAAAAATTGAGTAATATCCTTCTTCGGTCAGTTGATGCTGATCCATTTTAGTAGGTGGTGCAATCCAAAGTCTTGTAGGCAGAGAACCATCGCCTGCAACTTGCTCCAGTACTTTGCCTGCTGCACGAAAGTTGCCAATATTAAGCATGCAGGAACCAATAAACACTTCATCAATTTTGGTTCCGGCCACTTCGGAAAGCGGTTTAACATCGTCCGGATCATTAGGGCAGGCCAACAGGGGTTCAGTAATCTCGTTCAGATCGATTTCAATAATTTCACGATACTCGGCATCGCTGTCGGCTTCCAGTAGCTCTGGATTGGCAACCCATTCTTCCATGGCACATGCGCGACGTTCCAGTGTCCTTGGATCGCCGTATCCTTGAGAGATCATCCAGCGTAACAAGGTAATATTGGATTTGAAATATTCGATAATCGGTTCTTTATTCAGCTTGATTGTACAACCGGCAGCGGAACGTTCTGCCGATGCATCGGACAGTTCAAAAGCTTGTTCGATTTTGAGGTCCGGCAACCCTTCTATTTCCAGAATGCGTCCAGAGTAAATATTTTTCTTACCTTTCTTTTCTACTGTGAGCAGACCTTTCTGAATAGCGGCATAGGGAATAGCATTGACCAGGTCACGCAGGGTAATTCCGGGCTGCATTTCTCCTTTAAAGCGCACCAGGACTGATTCTGGCATATCCAGCGGCATTACGCCGGTTGCGGCAGCAAAAGCAACCAGGCCAGAACCGGCAGGAAAGGAGATGCCAATGGGGAAACGGGTATGGGAATCTCCTCCGGTACCGACGGTATCTGGTAACAACATGCGATTAAGCCAGGAATGGATGATGCCGTCGCCTGGTCGCAGGGAAACACCACCCCGGGTCTGGATAAAGTCCGGCAAGGAATGCTGGGTATCAATATCCACAGGTTTTGGGTAGGCGGCGGTATGACAGAATGACTGCATCACCAGATCAGCGGTAAAGCCGAGGCAGGCCAGATCTTTCAATTCGTCTCTTGTCATAGGCCCGGTAGTATCCTGCGAACCTACCGTAGTCATGCGTGGCTCACAATAGGTGCCGGGACGAATACCTTCGACGCCACAGGCTTTACCGACCATTTTTTGTGCCAGGGTGAAGCCTTTGTCACTTTCAATTGGTGCTTTGGGACGTCTGAAGCCTTCAAAAGGTCCCATTCCCAGTTTTTCTCGAGCACGTTCTGTCAGGCCACGGCCAATGATCATGGGAATACGGCCACCTGCCTGAACTTCGTCTAGCAACATGTCAGTCTTGAAATCAAAGGTGGCTATGACTTCGTCATTGCCATGCCGGGTGATTTTGCCTTCATAGGGATAGATATCAATGATATCCCCGGTTTCCATATGGCTGACGTCACATTCAATTGGTAGAGCACCGGCATCTTCCAGAGTATTAAAGAAAATAGGAGCAATCTGGCTACCAATGCAAATGCCGCCATTACGCTTATTGGGAATATGAGGGATGTCGTCGCCCATGTGCCAGAGTACTGAATTGGCGGCGGATTTCCTTGATGAGCCGGTGCCTACAACATCTCCCACCAGGCAAACCGGATGGCCTTTTTCTTTCAGTTCTTCAATCTGTTTCACAGCATTGGTGATACCTTCACGGGGCATTTTATACATGGCTAGTGCATGCAGAGGTATATCGGGGCGGGACCAGGCATCCGGCGCCGGGGAAAGATCATCGGTATTGGTTTCACCGGGAACCTTGAAGACGATAGTTGAGATGACTTCCGGTACTTTGGGTTTCGCCAGAAACCACTCTGCATCGGCCCATGACTGAAGCGTGCGCTTGGCATTAGCATTGCCGGCATCGGCTTTCTCAGCTACATCATGAAAGGCATCAAACATGAGCATGGTATGGTTTAACTGGGTGGAGGCTTCTTCTCCCAACTCAGCATCATCGAGTAATTCCACCATTGTGGTGATGTTGTACCCGCCCAGCATGGTACCGAGCAGTTTTACTGCATCAAGGCTGGAGATCAGTGGAGAAGTGGCTTCACCCTTGGCTAACGCGGAAAGAAAACCGGCCTTTACATAAGCTGCTTCATCTACGCCAGCCGGGACACGGTTAGTAATCAGGTCAAGAAGAAACTCTTCTTCGCCCTTGGGCGGATTTTTAAGCAGCTCTATCAAACTGGCTGTTTGTTCAGCATCCAGGGGTTTGGGCACAATACCCAATTCGGCTCTTTCTTCCACATGGCTACGATAAGCTTCAAGCACTTCTGATTCCTCATGAATTGGTGAGTGGGGCAATATAACCAGATCTCATTCTGGCCCATAAATGCGGACAGAAATTTTACTCGATATGCCCGTTAAAGACTAGGTCAGCACTTCCTGAAGCGTTACAATTGATTTCAATGAATACTGTAAAAACCCCTTGTATAGGCATCTGTTCAACCACCTCATTTGGTGACAGGATTTGTCGAGGCTGCAAACGTTTTGGCTTTGAAGTCATCAACTGGAATCAATACAGTGAGCAGGAAAAGCGTGCTGTATTAACCAGAATTGACCAGCTTACCAGTCAACGAATTGCCACACGCTTCCGTATATTCTCAGTAGAGAAATTGCAGCAGGCCCTTGATGATTATCGTTTTTTTTATGATCGGCAGATGTCGCCTTACTGCTGGCTACATAATTTGCTGCAAAAGCGGCTATACCGAATAAGCAGCCTGTCAGAGCTGGGAGTTGAATTGATGCCTGACTATGTCGACGTTCCTGTGCAACAGCTGTTACAGGACATTAATGAAGAATTATTTACCCTGAGCGAAGCGCATTTTGAAAGGTACTTTAATAATTTCAGATAGTGCCGGTTTTGGCAGACAGGAAAGGAGAAGGTGGGTGAGCAGGAATTTAGTTCAGAGTTTATTTGTACTCCTGATTTTACAATCTGGATTAGCGCAATCTCAATCAGCATACCAGGTAGATGCTGATTGGCCAGCAATGCTGCCAGATTCACAAATTATCGGTCAGGTAGCTGGAATAGCTGTCGATGACAATGATTCAGTCTGGGTGTTACACCGGCCAAAATCACTGAGTAATGATGAAAAGGGGCTGGTACTGAATCCGCCCATATCGCTTTGCTGCAAGCCGGCTCCTTCTGTACTGCATTTCAGCGCTAATGGGGAATTACTTGATGCCTGGGGAGGCCCTACCTGGGATCAGACAAATCAGCAATGGCTACAATCTGAATCAGACTGGCCCATGACGGAGCACGGTATTTTCGTGGATAGCGAAGGGTTTGTATGGATAGGTGGTAATCAGGACGAGGGTGGTCAGCATATAGTCGTGAAATACAGCGCAGAGGGCAGGCATCTGCTGACAATTGGAATTCCCGGAGAAACGGCAGGTAGTAATGATACCGCGAGGTTGGGCAGACCCTCGGACATCGCCGTTGATATCAGTACCAGGGAAGTTTTTATTGCTGATGGCTATGGTAATCGCCGTATTGCGGTTTTTAACAGTGATAGCGGTGACTACAAGCGCCATTGGGGAGCTTATGGCAACAGGCCGGATGACAGTTTGTTACCTGCCTATTCAGCGCTGGATGCCCCGTCACAACAGTTTCGGGGTCCCGTTCATGCCGTGGTTATTGGACCGGATGACAGACTTTATGTTGCTGACAGAACTGGTAATCGAATTCAGGTTTTTGAAAAGGATGGTACGTTTGTAAAAGAAGCATTACTTGCTCCAATGACATTGGGTAATGGCGCGGTCTGGGATATTGCCATATCCCCCCTGGAAAATTTCCGATGGCTTTTTATTGCCGATGGAACCAATCGAAAAATCTGGCGTCTTGAAAGAGAGTCATTGGAGGTGAAAGATAGTTTTGGCCAGGGGGGGCGTCAGGCAGGACAGTTTGACTGGGTACATAATGTCGCTGTGGACTCCCAGGGCAACCTCTATACATCAGAGGTCAATAATGGCCGTCGAATACAAAAATTCAGTCCTGCGCGTTAAGATTCTAAAAGTCTGGGTCAGCTGCATATTATTAGCAACGGGAAATTCTTCCTGCCCGGGTCGGCGTTCTGTAACATTCTTTCCAGACTTGGGTATTCCATAGACTTTTAATAATCCTCAGTTTATTCTCTTGCGTGTTAGGGGGATAAAAATGATAAGAACTAACTTCATCTTAAGTCTGCTTGTGCTTGTAACGGGGCTGGTGCACGCCCAACCTGAACGCATTTCTCGAAGAGCGGATGGCTCGCCTGATATAAGTGGTATCTGGCAATCGCTGAATAATGCTAACTGGAACCTTGAGGCTCAGGTAGCCGAGCAAGGCCCATTGGAGACACTGGGTGCCATTGGCGCTGTACCGCCCGGTCAAAGTGTTGTGACAGGTCTAACGATTCCTTATCTCCAGGATGCATTGCGTGAACGTCAGCAAAACTATATCAACCGGCGTACTGAAGACCCTGAAGCCAAATGTTTCATGCCAGGGATTCCACGCGCTACTTATATTCCTCAACCTTTCCAGATATTCCAGACAGACACAGACATCATGATGGTTTATCAGTTTGCCGGAGCGGTCCGCACGATTTATATGGATAACCATATGGAAGCGCCCATTGATAGCTGGATGGGCTGGTCAAACGGACACTGGGAAGGACAGACACTGGTTGTTGAAGTTAGCGGTTTAAACGCTAATTGGCTCGATCGTTCAGGTAATTACTATACCAGCGCGGCGAAAATTACAGAGCGTTATACGCCATTAAGTCCATATCACTTGCACTACGAAGCAAGCATCGAAGATCCTGCGGTTTTTGAGGAAGCCTGGACAATAGAAATGCCTCTTTATCGCAGAATGGAAGAGGGTGCACGCCTGTTTGAATTCAAGTGCCCCGAATTCGCTGAGGAGATTATGTATGGCCATTTGAGCCGGGAAAATTATTTCCGTAATCTGGGAATTGATATCAATGGAGATCAGGATGAGTAAAGAGCGCTCACACAATACCGCGATATTGGGAGGAATATTCCTGTTTTCTCTTTCCTCCTTTACTAATGCGCAGCAGGAAAGCTGGGAGATGCCCAGAACCAGTTGGGGTGATCCGCTTATTCAGGGTTACTGGACAAATTCAACTACGGTGCCACTGCAGCGTCCGCAAGCCTTGGGGACTCAGGAATTTTATGAGCCTGAAGAGGTTGCAGAGATATTGCGTCAACGACTGGATACAGAGTATGCAAACACTGAGCGTGGCACAGCAGCCGATGTACATTACCAGTTTGATGATTACAGCATGAATAAAACGCTAGACACAATCACCGCCAACATGCGTACATCGATTATTTTTGATCCCCCCAATGGCCGTTTGCCGGAGCCGACTAGCGACGCTCTGGCTCGGCTGGATGAATATAATGCATGGCGCGAAGAGCACCAATGGGACAGTGCCAAGACCCGCGGTCTTTCGGAGAGATGCCTGATCTGGGGACAGGAAG
>Ga0255763_1002636_pt1 | contig 16818 bp, 16 predicted proteins | sample 041ome_2_FD_179963 | JGI IMG/M metagenome (GOLD analysis project Ga0255763, IMG submission 179963) | Coastal salt marsh microbial communities from the Groves Creek Marsh, Skidaway Island, Georgia - 041406US metaG (version 2) | ecosystem: Environmental > Aquatic > Marine > Intertidal zone > Salt...
CCAGATTAAAAAATTCTTAGAAGAGAAGATTGAATCGTACTCATTGAATGGGACAGACTTAACACTATGTGTTGAGTTTGCTGTGTCTGATTTATATGAGAACCTTTGTTCACAAAATTTAATGACCGAAGACCTCCGCAAGTGGTTAGGTAAGGGAAAGACTGGCTCTACCGATGGAGGTGGTTGGGATAGATATGGTTCTGAAGGTCAAAAGCTGGGTAAGTGTGGTGATGGAAAAGAAGGAGATGCATACGCAGCATGTTTATCAAAAGAAAAAGCAGCTAAGTTAGGACCAAAAGGTAGAGCAGCATTTGTTAGAAGAAAACGAGCTGACCAGAAGAAGGCTGGTGATACTAAAAAAGGTGGTAACAGAACAAAAGGTAAAGCACCTACAAATAGTAAGACTGGAGCGTAATTATGAAGATAACTGTAAAAGCTGGTAGCGATAGATATACAATAGAGTTTGGAATACAACCAGGCCCTTCAAGAAGTACAACACACCTAACTGCAATTGCAAAATCAGGCGATGATTTGGATAAGGTACATGATTACATACGCAAATCAGGAGCTTCAGATAAAACATTAGGTACTGTTATAGCAAACGAAATAGAAAAAAAACTAAAAATTCCAGTTGAATTTGATTACAACTACGATGGGGCTGGATTCGGATTGAAGTTTGACTTATATTCGATATCAAAGAAATTAAAATAAGGTAGTAATATGGCAAATCCAAAATTAGATAAAAAAGTAAAAGCATTTTTGGATTCGTATCTGAAGGGTACGGATAAGAACTCAGCAGAATATCAGCACGCAATTATGTTGATTCTTAGAGGTGCACTAACAGACGCTAACTTTCACAGCGAAGCAAGGCAATTAGATAAATTCTTTCCAAAAGCAAAATCTTCTAAGTATGTTGGTACTGATATGGAAACTGTGATTGAAGATAAGGGTATTGATATCGCAAACGCTGCTAAATGGGATGGGTATGAAATTATTGATGCGTTTGCAGCATACACAAAGAACAATAAATTAGATTCATTAAAAGAAGCATTCTATTCAGATTTTGTATCTGAATTCTTAAAAGAGGTAACTCACTCACATGAGTACGAAGATATGAGTATGATGGGTGAAGATTCGGGAGAAGAAATCATTGTTGATGGGTATCAAACAAAATACTTCCACGTTTGTCCAGGAGCAACAAATCTATATAAAGATATAGAATCTAAAAATGTTGATATGGATATTGCTAAAAGAAGTGTGATGTTACAAGATGCACTTTTCTTTGTTGAGAAACATATTCAGAGAGATGGGTATAAGCCAGAGAGAGATTATGTGATGGTTGCTAAAAATCTCGCTAAGAACATTATGAGAATGGCTGAAATGATGGGATTGGAAGAAGAACACCAATACATACAAGGACACGTTGATACGATATCAAATGCAGTAAAAGAAAAGGGTTTGGAAGAAAGAGTAATGAAACTTACTGAAGAGAATGTTCCGACTGACCCATCTAAATGGTCTTACTACAAATCACAAGCAAAAGAAAAGTTTGATGTGTACCCATCGGCATATGCAAATGCATGGGCGGCAAAACAATACAAAGATGCTGGTGGTGGTTGGAGAACAAAAAAAGAATCAGTAAACGAGGGTATGGTTGAACCACGTAGAGGACACGCCTACTATCAACTAATCAAAGATGCACCTGTAAAATATATTGAATCACAATCAAACCCAACTGGTGCAGCTGGTGTTTTACTTCATAATAAAGATGGTTACCTTAAAGGTAAGAAGGGTGCATATGTTATTGATTACTTTGGTGCACATTTTTATGTTGATTTGAAATCAAAATTTGCTACACCAATCTATGGACTAAAAGACCAGAGAGAGTTAGCAAAATACATACAACCTATCGGAATGGCACCCGAGCATAATGATTGGAAAAAATATATGAGAGATATACCATTTACAAATGAATCAACTATCAATGAAGTTGATGCGGATAGCGTACTTAGAATTGTTTACTTCTTAGTACTATGGCAATTTACAAGCGGAGCTTTAATTGGAATCGGAAAACACATTGCTAAATTCTTCTACGGAAGAAGTAAGGTAAAAGATATTATCAAACGAATTGGTAAGAATAAAGAATTGGTTGCAGCTGCAAAATCTAAGGATGAAGAAAAATTCTTTAAGTTGTTAAGTAACACTTTATCAGATAAAGATTTTGAAGTACTTATGGATACGGGCGCATCTTACACCAGATTAAAGCGTAAAGTTGCTAAAGAGAGTATGGTTGAGGGTGTGATGAGTGAGTTGGATTTGATGGCAAAAGAAGCAAAAGATTTCAACGACTTCCTAAAAGATGTATTCAGCGTTCCAGCATATAGAAAACACAAAGGTAAGAAAGATGTAATGGATTTCTTATCAAAATTCTATAAAGATGTAAGAAACGAATCGCTTAAAGAAGCATATGTTATTTTTTACGCTAAGAAAAAAGGTGATAAACCATCACAAGCTGCATATAGAGATAAAGATATGGCGCTAAAGTTTGAAAAAGATTTAAAAAAAGATGGTTACATCACAATGGTTACTCAGAAGAAGATAAAAGGTGTTGATGAATCAATCAACGAAGAATACTACAAATCTGCATCCGATGCAGCTGATGCTGCGAGAAAGTACGCTGAGAAAAAAGGATTTGAAATCGATGAAGATGATTGGCAAACTCAAATCGCTATGGGTGGTAAACACAATCGTTTAAGACCGGGTGTTGGTAAAACACACTCATTCTCAGTTGGATTGGTAAAAAATGGTAAACCACAAAGAAAGATGTTACAGATTTCAATCTTTGGAATGCCAAGTGGTAAGTATGAGTTAACACAATATATCAATTAATAAAATGGAACTGAAAACAAAACTAATAAAATTCAGAATCGATACTGATACCGATGCTATGGGTATCATTGAAGATGAATGTTTACTTGCGTTTTCTCCCGATTCAACTGGAGTGTTTGAGTTGGGAGATGATGTAGAAAAGTTTTCAGGTCTATCCTTAAAGGATGCTAAAGCATATAACGAAACCCCAACAGATGCATACATCTATGGATTACAGAATATAATGAATGGTGGTAAAGACCTTTTTTTCTGGAATAATGGTAATCGATTAAAGGGTGCAGCTGACAAAAATGGAATGTGGCCTGCGTTGCTTGAACAACTATCACATGAAGGTTCTCACTTAGCACGAAAATTTATGGTTCGTGCAATTGCTAAAAAATTGAATGTGAGTACCGATAATGAAGATTGGATTAAGCACAATTATGGAAGTGGTGAATATATGTGGCCTACAATGGGTGAACACGACGATGATAAAAATCCGATGATAGTGGTTAGTGAAGAACAGTTTGTTACATTGGTCGGTATTGTTGTTCAGCAGCTAACTCCACATTTTTTAGAAATGGCTAAAGATTATTTGCCAGAATTAAAAAACGTAAATATAAATGAAGGCATTACTATGAACGAAGGTAAGTTTCCAGGAAGAAAAGGTGATTTCATCAAATTTAAAGGTGAATACTTTGATATAAAAAAGACCGCAGGTTCAACTGCATATGTTAAGTTTAAGCATACTGCGGCTTCGGCATTCTCACAAGTATGGGATAGTGAAGTGAAACTTTCCAACGAAAAGTATAAAGGTAAAAAGGTTTGGGTAATGGAGCAAAAGTTAAACATCAACGAAGGTATAATGTACAATGTGGATGCGGGAATTGCACTACACAAAAACCCATACAGATATGGTTCTACTAAATTCTTTGAGTACTATAACGATTTGAGGGCATTAAAGTTAGAAAGTGTATCTGAAGATTTAGATATGTTCCTAAGTTCAGATATTGGTAAGGTTGGGGTGTATGAAGGTAAAGATGTACTTTTGGATTTTCCAATGTTAGTAGAAGAGGAATCTGTTAATGAAGACCTCGCAGCTTGGTGGCCGGTTATTTTTACATTTTTACCACCATTTCTTCAATTAATTGGTTGGGGTGCTAATAGACTTGGTACGGCTGTTAACAAAGCTGCAAAAATTGTTAAAGTATATATGAAGGAACGTGGTGCTGTGGGTCAAGATATGACTGACCTTTGGCTGAAGGCTATGAATAATAAAGAACTACGCAAAGCTGCACGTAAGAAGGATATGGTTACATTTGAAAAAGAATGGAACAAAACCTATACTTCCAAAGAAAGTAAATGGCTTGAAGATTTATTAAGTGGTAAACGTGTAACACCACTTACAAAGAGGTCTAATTCGGTCGATGAAGCAGAGTATCAAGGTAAAACTGTACAACTATCAAAACCAATGAGAAACAATAGCGGTGGTGGTAAGTTCAAAGTATATGTAAAAGACCCAAAGAGTGGGAACGTTCGAATGATTAAGTTTGGTGCTGATGGTGGCGGTGGTAAGTTGGCGGTTAAGTTAAAAGACCCTGCTGCTAAAAAGGCATTTGCAGCCCGCCATAATTGTGAACAAACCAAAGATAAAACAACTGCATCGTACTGGAGTTGTAGATTACCTCGTTACGCAAAATCATTAGGTTTAAGTGGTGGTGGACAGTGGTGGTAATCCGTACAACGAAGTAAGTGAAGGAAACAACACTTACATCAGAGAGTTCTCAGTAGACACCGATTCATCAGAGTTGGTGTGGCATAGAGATAAAGAAGATAGAGAAGTTACAATCTTAGAGGGTAGTGGGTGGAAGTTCCAATATGATAATGAACTACCATTCGAACTAAAAGAAGGTGATACTATCAGTATTAAGAAATTTGAGTATCATAGAATCATAAAAGGTGATACCAACCTAAAAATACGTTTATTAAAGATATTATGATATTTATATACAACCTCACCACTAATGGTAGGGGTTATTAGTTTAATTTAAAAGGTAAAAATATGAGTGAGTTATTAATTGTTTTAGGTGTATTAGTTGGCGCAGCTGCTGCATATCTATTCTTATTGTACACAGGCAAAATCAAAGATGAAGATGGAGATTTTATTCCTGATGTAGTGGAGGACAAGGTAGACGATATCAAAGAGGATGTTGCTGAAGTGAAGGCTGAGGTAAAGAGACGTGTTAAGAGAGTCAAAGAAGAAATCAAAGACGTAAAAGAAGCAGGTCAGAATCTTGTCGAGCAGACAAAAGATGTTGCTGATGCTGTAAAGGGTAAACCACGTAGAGGTAGAAAACCAGCAGCAAAACGTGGCAGAAAACCATCGGCCAAAAAGTAATTTAATGTATGAAATCGTACAACGGTGATATCAAAAATGTAATAATTCTTGTCTTAATAGTTGTAATCATTCTATTGAGGCAATGTTCTGGTGACCCAACACCAATTGAACCAACGGTTATTACAAAGATAGAAACTAAGTACGATACAATTACAAAAGAAGTTCCAACCTACATACCAAAATATATTGATAGGATAGTCAGAGAAATCGATACAGTAAATGTAACGCAAGATATTGATACACTATCCATACTTGAAGATTACTTCGCTACATATGTGTACGAAGATATACAAGAATTAGATTCATTAAATCTACAGATTACAGATAGTATTTCACAAAACAAAGTTTTTGCTAGAAGTATTAAGTATGATTTAATCTACCCAACCACAACCATCACCGAAACCAAATATATAAACGCTAATGAGTTTTACATTGGTTTCGGTGTAAATGGAACTGGTAATCAATTTAATTACGTTGGTGGGCAACTTCTGTTTAGAACAAAAAAACAACAGGCGTATGGGTTGGGTATTGGAATCGATGAAAATCTACAACCAATGCTTTCTACCCAATTCCTTTGGAAACTTGGAAAGTAAATGGCACCATCAATAAAAGAACTTATTAAGGAAGAGTACGTTAAATGTGCTAAAGACCCAGTCTACTTTTTCAAAAAGTATTGCTACATTCAACATCCTAAGAGGGGAAAAATTCTATTTGATTTATTCCCATTTCAAGAAGATGTTATGGGTGAGTTCAATGAACACCGATTCAATGTAATCCTAAAATCACGTCAGTTAGGTATATCAACTCTATCTGCGGGATATTCATTATGGACAATGTTGTTCCATGAGGATAAAAACATTTTGGTAATCGCAACTAAGCAAGAGGTTGCTAAGAATTTGGTTACCAAAGTTAGGTATATGCATGAGAACTTACCAAGTTGGTTAAGAGGTGATACGGTAGAGGATAACAAACTATCACTTAGGTTAGGAAATGGTTCGACAATCAAAGCAACATCAGCAAGTGGTGATGCGGGTCGTTCTGAAGCACTATCGATGTTGATTATCGATGAGGCTGCATTTATCAAAGGTATTGACGAGATTTGGGCATCAGCACAATCAACTCTATCTACTGGTGGTAAAGCAATTGTGTTATCAACTCCTAATGGTGTGGGTAACTTCTTTCATAAAACTTGGTTAAAAGGTGAGCAGGGTGATGGTTGGAATCCAATCAAACTTCACTGGACTGTACATCCTGAACGAAACCAAACGTGGAGAGCAGAACAAACTCAACTATTAGGTGATAAAATGGCAGCACAAGAATGTGATTGTGATTTTATCAGTTCTGGTTATTCAGTTGTTGATGGTCAACTCCTACAATGGTTTGAAGAAACGCATGTAGAAGAACCCGTTGAAAAGAGAGGGTTTGATGGTAACTATTGGATTTGGCAACAACCTAATTACGCAAAGGATTATATCGTTGTAGCTGACGTTGCGAGGGGAGATGGTGCAGATTATTCTGCATTTCACGTTATTGATGTTGAAAGTGTAGAGCAAGTCGCAGAGTACAGAGGTAAGATTGAAACCAAACACTATGGTAATATGTTGGTAAATGTTGCAACCGAATGGAACGATGCACTTCTTGTGATTGAGAACGCAAATATTGGTTGGGCGGTAATCCAAGAAGCAATTGATAGAAACTATACAAATCTATATTACTCATACAAAGAGTTTGGATATGTTGATGAGGATATCCACCTACAGAAAGCATACGATTTAAAAGATAAAGCACAAATGGTTCCTGGATTTTCTATGACGAGTAGAACTCGGCCATTGGTGATATCTAAATTAGATACTTATATGAGAGAGCGAGTTCCAATCATCCGTTCTAAGAGATTGATTGATGAGTTATTTACATTCATTTGGAATGGTAGTAGAGCAGAAGCACAATCTGGTTACAATGATGATTTGGTAATGGCATTTTCAACTTCACTTTGGGTTAGAGATACAGCACTAAAGCTACGTCAACAGGGAATTGAATTAAATAGAAAAGCATTATCACTTACATCTAAACATTCTGGTGTTTTCAAAACAAATCAATCCAAAGCAAAAGATGCTTGGAAAGTTAGAACTGGTAGGGGTGATGAGGATATAAGTTGGTTACTTTAATTTGGATATTAAAAATATTTTTTGTATATTTATAAATTGTAGTGGTATATAAAAGAACAGGATTATGGCAGATACTTCATTATTTGGTAGATTAAAAAGATTATTCTCAACACAGGTTGTTGTTAGAAGAGTCGGCAGAAATAAATTAAAGGTAGTAGATTCATCCAGAATACAGGGTGATGGTAACCGTAGAGGGTCTGCATACTACGATAGATATGGTAGGTTACATGGTTCTAATTCAAGAAAGAATTGGCAAACATACAATGAACGATTTAACTACCACTCAAACAAATTAGAACTATATACAGATTATGAGGCGATGGATAAGGATTCCATCATTTCATCTATCCTTGATATCTACTCAGATGAGTGTACACTTAAAAACGATATGGGTGATGTACTCAGAATCAGCTCATCAGATGAGAAACTAAAGAAAACACTACATAACCTATTCTACGATGTATTGAATATTGAGTTTAACCTTTGGTCTTGGGTTAGAGGTATGAACAAATATGGTGATTACTATCTGTATTTGGATATTGATGATGAGTTGGGTATTGTAAATGCACAACCATTATCGGCTTACGAAACTCGTAGAGAAGAAGGATATGATTTAGATAACCCATATTCAGTAAGATTTGAGGTTGAAGAACAAAACACAAATGCAATCTCACAAAGAAACAACACTAAGTTCTTAGAATCATTCCAAGTAGCACACTTTAGGTTGTTAACCGATACAAACTTCCTACCATACGGCCGTTCTCTTTTAGAAGGTGCAAGAAAGACTTGGAAGCAGTTGATTTTGATGGAAGATGCTATGATGATTCACAGAATTATGAGAGCGCCTGAGAAGAGAGTTTTCAAAATTGATATTGGTAACATACCACCAACCGAAGTTGATTCGTATATGGCATCAATCATTGACCAGATGAAGAAAATTCCATATGTTGATGAATCCACAGGTGAGTACAATCTAAAGTTCAACCTTCAAAATATGTTGGAGGATTACTATCTGCCAGTTCGTGGTGGACAGAGTGGAACTGAAATAGATACACTAAGTGGTATGGAGTTTACTGGGATTGAAGATATTGAATATCTGAGAAACAGATTAATGGCAGCACTTAAAGTTCCAAAAGCATTCATCGGATACGAAGAAGGTGTTGAAGGTAAAGCAACTCTTGCACAAGAAGATATTAGATTCGCACGTTCAGTAGAAAGAATTCAAAAGATTGTTCTTTCAGAATTAACTAAGATTGCTATTGTACACTTATACTCACAGGGTTATACAGATGAAGAGTTGGTAAACTTTGAATTAGAACTTACCACACCATCTATTATCTACGAACAAGAGAAAGCAAATCTTTGGAGTGAAAAGGTTAATCTTGTTAGAGATATGAAAGACCTAAAAATGGTATCTCAAGAGTGGATGTATAAGCACATCTTTAATATGAGTGAAGATGAGTGGAAGCGCGAGCAGTTTAAAGTTATCAACGATTTGAAACTCGCATTTAGACACGAACAAATTGAAACTGAAGGTAATGACCCTGCTAAGACTGGTGAATCGTTTGGTACACCACACGATTTGGCAGCATTGACTCAACAAAGTGATGGTAGCTCCGCTGGTGGTGGTGAAAATCCATTTGGTGAGAATCAAGGAGGTTCACCAGAGGGTGGATTTGAAGGAGCGGGTAGACCTAAAGAGGGTGGAAACTATGGAACGGATGAAAATCCATTTGGTAGAGACCCGATAGGAAACAAATCCATCTCAGCATATAATGCGGCTTCTGTAATGAATAAAGAAAATACAGATGCCATGTTATCACAAATGAAACGTAAAGTAAAAACCAAAAAAATCATAATGGAATCTTTGCAAGAGGATACCAATGAGGAAACTTTATCACTATTGGATGAGAAAAACATATTGGATTCTTGATATTCCAATATTTATAACAAATATATAGCTGGTTTCGTGAAAAACGATGAGGAACACAATGAAAAAACTAAAGCATAGTAAGTATAAGAACACAGGAATATTGTTTGAGCTATTAGTACGCCAGATTGCTACTGATACACTAAACAATCGTGATTCAAAAGCTACTTACATTATAAAAGAATTCTTTGGTAAGAAAACTGAGTTGGCCAAAGAACTAAAACTCTATAAATCGTTTATAGAAGAATCATTTAATTCAGATTACAAAGCATCTGAGTTCCTAAACATCGTTTTGGCTGAAAGAAAAAAATTGAATGATACCGTTTTGAATAGACAGAAGTACAATCTAATCAAAGCAATTAAGAAAAATTTCGTATTGGAAGATTTCTTCAACTATAGAGTGAGTAACTACAAAGAAAACGCATCTGTATATAAGTTATTCGAACATAACAACTCAGATAACCCAAAAGAATATGTTGAGTGTAAATCATCTCTGATGGAACACTTAACGGGTAAAGTACAACCTACAGATACGGTAGTAACGACCATCAATGAAGATTATTCAAAGCAACCAAAAGAAGTAAGGTTGTTAGCATGGAAGATGCTAGTTGAGAACTTCAACAACAAATATACAAATTTAACCGATAAGCAGAGAAGTATTCTTAGAGAATACATCAACTCAGTTGATAACTCAGAAAAACTAAAAAAGTTTGTAGTAAGAGAATGTAACGTGCTGAGAAAATCAATCAACTCAGTCAATGTTACCGATACCGTTACTAAAATTAAAGTGAACGAAGTACTGAAGTTGATTACAAAGGTTAAGAACTCAAAAGTAATTACAGAATCTCAAGTATTATCATTACTTAGATATTATGAACTACACGATGAATTGAAAAAGGTATTCAAATGAAAAGCTTGATTAAAGAAATCGAAGATAAGTTTGACGAAATCGAAGAAGCTAATGTAACCGCCAATATGGATGGTGGTGAAGGCCCAATCAAAACCCCGCATGCGTTTGCTAAGAGTAAAGATGAGGATGATTTGGATGATGAGCGTATTGAGGTATTGGGATACAAAAAATCTAAGGAGAGTAAAATGAACACTAAAAAGTTAGAATCATTAGAACGTAAATTAGAGCAAAAAATAAATGAGATTTCTTACAAAGAATATAAGGGTGATGATTCAAGAAAGAATCACCAGAAGATAAACGATTCTATTAAAGAAATCAATAGCATGATGTTCAAATTAGAAAGAATCGTAAACCAGAACGCTAAGTTAAAAACCGAAGCTGATGTTCATAGTGGACAATACTGGAAATCTACGCAAAAAAGATTTGGAAAGATTTCTGAACGTATGTTAAATGTTGCAAGAAAGATAAAAGAGCTATCAGCATGAGTTCAAAAAAGAAAATATTAAAAGAAGAACTCACAAATAAGGATTTGGAGAACATTCGTCTACTTATAAGATATGAGGTAGCACAAATCATGTTCGACTTATACAAAAAACGTAAAACTTGGGGAGCGTAATGGGTAAATTACTTATAGATACAATTCCATTTAAGATGAGCAAGACTCAAATCAACGAATCCATGAAAGAAAACAATGGTAGGTTGGTTGTTGAGGGTGTTCTACAGCGCTCAGAAGCAGAAAATCAAAATGGAAGAATCTATCCAACTGAAATTCTTAAAAGAGAAGTTAAGAAGTACATTGGTAGAGAGATTAAAGAGAATAGAGCATTTGGTGAATTAGACCATCCTGAATCTTCTGTAGTCGAACTGAAAAATACTTCTCACATTGTAAGAGATGTGTGGTGGGATGGTAATGATGTTATGGGTAAGGTTGAAATCCTAAAAACACCAGCAGGTAACATCCTTAAAGAATTGTTAGAAGCCGGATGTACAGTTGGTATCTCATCAAGAGGTATGGGTTCTGTAAAAGAATCTTCGAATGGTAAAACTGTAACTGTAGAAGATGATTTTGATTTGATTTGTTGGGACTTTGTTTCTAACCCATCAACGCATGGTGCATTTATGAGACCTGTAAATGAATCGGCATCGGTTAAACCAACAAAATCATATAACAAAATTAATACGTTAGTGAGAGATATCATCTGTGAAATTGATGGTGTTTGTTCGATATAAGAAATAAGGATTATTATGAAATTAACAAACCTGTTAAAAGAAAATAAATCAGTAAACGAAGCAAGAGTATCTGCTAAGAAACTATTACAATCTGTAGTAGATGGCCAGACAGGTAGTGTAGAAGGTATCAAACTTTCAAAAGAAATGGCACAGTCATTTTTAGATTGGCAGAAATTATCACCTTATGGTAAGAAGTATGGCGATTTACCATTCTATATGTTATTCAAAGCAGCATTCAATTGGGGATTACATAGATACGCTGATAAAAAATCTAAAGAGTATAAAGATTTAGAAGCCAAAGCAAAGCAAATGGCTAAAGATAAAAAAAATGAATCAGTAAACGAAGGATTAACTCCATTCAAAACATCTGTAAAGGATGGTAATATGAAAGAGTTGATTACTAAGTACAAAGAATACCAAAAGAGTGGTGATATTCACAAGCGTAGAGAGGTTTACAAAGAATTGATTAAGTTGGGTAACAAATTCAACTTCAAAAGAGATGATTGGAAAACCACTGGTAGAGTAAGTGGGGCTGGTGAAAAGGCATTTGCACCTAAATACATCAATCTTTACAGCGAATCTTTAAATGAAGCTAAGTATGATATCGGAATGGCTCGTAAAGGAAATGGTATTACTGTTTACAACAGAGCTGAAGAAGAAAATGGTGATTACAAAAATGTAGCCCACATCGATAGCAAGGGTAAAGTAAAATATTACGATAAAAAAATACCATCAAACATCAAAAAAGAAATTGAGCAGAAGGCTGCTGAGATGATGGAAATGGCAACGGAGAGTGGTATGAAATTAACAGATTTATTAGGTGAAGATGCCTATGTTAAAAATAAAGAAACTGGAGACACATATTCTGTAAAGAATGTAAATCCAGAAAAACACACACCAATATCTGATGAAGATGAGGAAGAAGATGAATTTGGCGCAACTACGGATGATGGTGCTTATGGTGGTAACGCGTTCGATGATGATTTTGAAGAAGATGATATGTACGATGAGAATGTAGTTCGTGAAGGTTCATCAAAGCTAACAGATATACTTAAAGAATCAAACGTTCAGATTGGTAAGGTTTACTCAAACCCATACGCAAAGTCTTGGGTTAAAGAAGAAGAGGAACAAAGACCACAAGCTGAAGAAATGACTGAGGAGCACAGAGCAGCTTTCTTTGAAGCAGTTAAGGGTTACAAAACTTATGGAGAATCAGTTTACAGAAAAGAAGGATTAACCAAAGTGTACGAATCAATCAAAGGTATGGTTGAGATGGCTAACAAAGTAACTTTAGCAGAAACTGGTGATTGGTTCGATGGTGTTACTGTATCTCGCCATATGAAGAGAATGAACGAATCATTTAAAGTATTTGAGAAAACATTGAGAGAGGTATCAACTCTACAACAGAGATTAGAATCATCATATGATGAAATCGGTGAAGTGTTGGGTAAGTATTACGAAATCAATGAACTTGAAGAAGGAAATGAGTTCGGAGCAGCGAGAGCAAAAGCAATCGCAGCTGGTGATGATTCATTTGAGGTAGATGGAAAAACTTACAAAGTAACAAACGTTGATAAGGACGATAAAGAGAATGCTAAGAAATTTGCTAATGAATCAATGAAGCTTACTTCTCTATTGGAAGGTGCATCTACGGAAGAAAAAAGAATTGTTATGTTGGCAGTTAGAAAAATTGCTAAGTATAGAAATGTTGATATCAAAATTGCAGCGGGTGATGTGATGAGAGCAGCACAAGAATTAGAAAGAGATATCGAAAAAGGTAAGGTTAAGAAATGAAACTAAAAAAATCACTAAACGAATCATTTGGGATTGGCGAACTACCATCATCTAAATTGATTAAGATGAAAATAAGTTTAACAGAACTTCTGAATGAAAGAGATGATGCTGGTACTCATTTAGATAGACTTGCAGATTTAGTAGGTAATGCAAGTTCATTTATGAATGTTGGTAAGGAGTTAAAGAGAGCCAAATACAAATATAACTTTAGTACAAATATGGTGCCAATGTACACAATCGATGCAGATGGACACAGATTTGGTATCCTTAACAAAAAGTATGTTGATAAAGGTGATAGAGAAGTTGGTGATATCGCAATAGGTTTGTTAGAAGCTACACAAATCAAAGAATCATCTGAGATGGAAATCTTACAAAACTTTTCAGTTGAAGTATCAGCGGCAATCAAAAAGAACATCAAAGATATTAAAAGGTTATCCCCAAAAACTCAAAAAGAGTTGGGTAGACTTATTGGTGATTTCAAAGATGGATTAGATAATTTATCAGAATAGTTTTATTAAAGTTAAAACCATATTTATATACACCTATCATAGTTTTGGTAGGTGTATTTTTTTAAGATAGAATATATGCAGAATAAAAAACCTTACAAAAAAGTAAAACGAGAAGATATGGATATTCCAGGTTGTGCAACAGGTGTAAAAGTAGTAAACGGAAACATCGAACTAGCGTTGAAAGTTTTTAAGAGAAAACTAAAGGAAAGTGGTAAGTTGGAAGAGTTGAAAGAACGTAAAGAATATACGAAACCAACCACCAAACGTAGGAAGCAAAAGAAGGATGCCATTCGAGCCGAATGGAGAAGAAGAAACTTCGAACAATAAATAGTAAACACTTTTTTAGTGTTTTCAATAATACCACACTATTTATTGAAGATTAAATATCACCTCCCAATAGGTGATTATATACATTAGTATAACAATACTCTATTAAGATTCTCAATAATCTTATTTCCAAAACAAATTTTAGGAGAACAAAATGGCAAGAAGAAAAGACTTGTTATCTGAAGCTATCGCTGATGCTAAAGCGGTTAAAGAAACTGCGTTGGCAAATGCTAAGTTGGCTTTAGAAGAAGCGTTCACTCCGAAACTACAATCAATGATTTCTGCTAAGTTGGCTGAAGATGCTGACGAAGAGATGGAAGAAGAATTGGATTCATCAGACTTGGGTGCTGGCGATAACGCCCAACCAAGTGATGATGCAAACGATTCATCTGATATCGAAAACGATGATGAATTGATGGTAGCTGAAGAAGATGAACTTGAAGAAGATGAAGTTGAAGAGGATGACGACATGGAAGATGACATGGAAGCTGAATTAGATATGGATTCTGAAGAAGAAATGGGTGCTGACATGGATGATGACATGGAAGATGATGACGAAGATGAACTTGATTTAGAATCAGTAATCGCTGAGTTAGAAGCTGAAATGGAAGAAGATGAAGCACCTGCGGACGAAAACTATCACGAAGAAGAGATGGACGAAGAAGAGGACATGGATGAAGAAGAAGAAATCGATTTGGATGAAGTAATCAAAACTTTGAAAGAAATGGAAGAGGGTGATTACAACGAAGAAGAGATGGATGAAGAAGAGGACATGGACGAAGATGAAGATTTGGCTGGTGAATTGGAAGAAGCTTACAACACTATCGCATCATTGAAGAACACTATCAATGAAGTGAACTTGTTGAACGCTAAACTACTTTACACAAACAAATTGTTCAGAACATTCGACTTGAACGAAAACCAAAAGGTAAAAGTTCTTGAGAATTTCGACAGAACATCTTCTGTAAGAGAAGTGAAGTTAGTTTTCTCAACTTTAGCTGAAAACTTAAATGTAGCTAAAAAGAAAAGAACAGTTGTAAAAGAAGGATACGCTTCAAAAGCAACAAAAAGTTCAGCACCAAAGAAACAAATTATTTCTGAGGGCAACGAAATGGCAGCAAGATGGAAAAAGCTTGCTGGCTTAAAATAATTAATAAGATTCAAAGGAGAATAAAATGAATTTAAAAAACATCCTAAGTGAAGGAAGTTCTCACCAGCAAAGATTATCTGAGGCAACTCGTGTTCTTGCATCAAAGTGGGAAAAGACTGGTCTTCTTGAGGGAATCGACAGCGAAGTAGAAAGAGCTGGCGTTGCTACCCTATTGGAAAACCAAGCGAGACAACTCGTAAAAGAAGCTTCTGCTACTGGTACTTCAGCAAACTCTGAAGAGTGGGCTGGTGTAGCTCTACCATTGGTAAGAAGAATTTTCAGCGAAATCGTAGCAAAAGATTTCGTATCTGTACAACCAATGAACCTACCTTCAGGTCTAGTATTCTACTTAGACTTTAAGTATGGTACTGCTCAGCCAGGATTTACTACAAACTCTGGTAAAGATTCACAAGCTGATTCTGTATTCGGTATTACTGAAACTACTTCAGACCCATCAGGTGGTTTGTATGGTGCTGGTAGATTTGGTTACACAATCAATGACCAAGTATCAGCTACTCAAACATTAGGTTCAGTAGGTTCTAACACCTACGCTACTTCATCAGCAGCTGCTGCATCTGTTTGGAACTATGATACTCAGTTCTCATCTTCAAACTACGCAGATTTGACTTCTGGTGCTATTTCTGTAGTTACTGTACAAACTGCATCTATTGCTGGATTTGATGATAAAGGTATCAGAGCATTCAGATTGACTGGTGTTGAGGACCAATATCCAGAGTACACTGTATTAGATGGTGGTAACATTAAGTTTGTTGCTAAAGATGCTACTTTCGGTGATATCACTGTTAAGTACCACAAGCAACCAACTGATACTTCAAGAGGTGATTTCGAAGCTAAAGGTGCTGCGACTGGTTCAGATTCAAGCGCTAGTGGATACGATGTTGATATTCCAGAATTGAATGTAGAGATGAAGAGTTTACCAATTGTTGCTAAGACTCGTAAGTTGAAAGCACAGTGGACTCCAGAATTCGCACAAGACTTGAATGCATACCACTCAATCGATGCTGAAGCTGAATTGACTTCAATGTTATCTGAGTACATCTCACAAGAAATCGATTTCGAAATTTTGGATATGTTGATTCAGGACGCTAAGAGTACTGGTTACTGGTCAGCACAACTTGGTAGAGAGTGGAATGGTTCATCGTTTGGTAATTATAATGATGTACAGGCAGCAGCCGGTGCATTTACTCAGCAAGCTTGGTTCCAGACTCTTGGTACTGTAATCGCTGGTGTATCTAACAAAATTCACCAAAAAACATTGCGTGGTGGTGCTAACTTCTTAGTAGTATCTCCTGATGTTGCCACTATCATCGAATCTATCCCAGGATACGCTTCGACTGCAGATAATGGTGATGCTCAGTTCGCATTTGGTGTAACTAAGATTGGTGCATTGAATAGCAGATTCCAAGTGTACAAGAATCCTTACATGAAAGAGAACGTAATCTTAATGGGTTACAGAGGAACACAATTCCTTGAGACTGGAGCGGTTTACGCACCATACATCCCATTGATTATGACT
>Ga0255763_1002652_pt1 | contig 16744 bp, 17 predicted proteins | sample 041ome_2_FD_179963 | JGI IMG/M metagenome (GOLD analysis project Ga0255763, IMG submission 179963) | Coastal salt marsh microbial communities from the Groves Creek Marsh, Skidaway Island, Georgia - 041406US metaG (version 2) | ecosystem: Environmental > Aquatic > Marine > Intertidal zone > Salt...
CCTGTTTCTGCGTACCATGTCTCTAACAATTTTCTAAAGCCTGGACTATCGTTCTTGCTGACTGTTTGTACACGGCTTGTGCCATCAACATGTACAATAGCAGGAAAGTCTTTGGGCTTTTTACATGTAGCAACTACTTGCATGTAGGGACTATCTTCCCAAGCCATAGGCATATCAAAATAATCATGTACATGTTCAGCAAGTATAGCAGGAGCAAATGGTCTGAATAGTTGTCGCTTTTTAATTTTATTAACAGCATCTTTTATTTCTATACCTCTAGGGTCTGCTAACAGACTACGATGTCCTAACGCTCTAGGACCAAATTCTGCTCTGCCACTGGCTACACCTGCAATCTTATGTTCTTTAAGATAATTTACAAGTTCTTTTACAGGGTACTTACCTGGTATGTCAGTACCCAAATAGGGGTGTTGCCAATTTAACTTAGTTCCTTGTAGTATGGCGGCGGCACCTAGACTACTACCAGCATCACCTGGATTGGGCATAATCCAAATGTCTTCAAAGTATTTGCCAATGTTCCTGTTTGCTACACAATTTAGTGCTACTCCGCCCATAAACACAACACTAGATTCGCCTGTTAGGTCACGAGCCTTACGGAATACAACATCTAACAGTTCTTCCGTTAGTGTTTGTACACCTGCGGCAATATCAGTGTCTTTAGAGTCTTTTAAGTAGTCTTTTTCAATGCCCAAGTGCATATTTTTGCTAAATTTAAGTCTCCGAGGATCACTTATTAGGTCACTCTTGATAGTACTACTAAGTTTGCCATCACCAAATGCACTCATGCCCATTAGGATATATTCTTCATCTAGTGGTTTTAGACCTACTCGTTGTGTGAACGCAGAGTACATTAGTCCAATACTATGGGGATACTTGTTTGACCAAAGTTTTTCGTATTCTACTTCTCCATCAAAGTCTTCTACAGCATGCCATATACTCATAGTATCCCACTCGCCTATAGCATCTACTACAACAACTGCGGCACTTTTGAATGGGCTTGTCGCAAAGCCTGCGGCGGCATGTGACTCGTGATGATCAGCGTAGTATACTGGACAGTTTAGTCCTGTTAGGCTTCGTAGTTCTTTCTTTACTCTAGGCCATTGTAGTGCATCGTCCCATTGACCTGCAAAGGCCTGACGTAGTTTTTTGTTCCAAGGATTTTCGTAATAAATTATCTTACTAGGAGTGCCGTAGTTAAAGGCTTCCTTAAATATTGCAGGATTGAGCCCGCTGTCGTGTTTACTTTTGCTGTAACGCTCTGAATGCGCCGCAAATAGAATTTCTTTATTATCGATTAACGTTACGCCCGCATCATGAAATCCGTAACTTACACCTAGTATCATATTAAATAGTTGATTATGAAAATTAGTTTTTGGCCTAATGCCGTTGCTCTTAACGGCAAAGATATTTATAAGGCATTCGAGGACCACGTATCATTATTCGACACTGTAGTGCAAGAAGATATGAACGCAGATGCGGCTTGCATCTGGAGTGTATTGTGGCGTGGCAGAATGCAAACAAACCAAGCAGTGTACAACCACTACCGTAGTCAAGGTAAGCCTGTTATTATCATGGAAGTGGGTGTACTAAAACGTAACCATAGTTTTAGAATAGCAGTTAACCATATTAACAATACCGGATACTATGGACACACAGACAATCCTGTTATCCCCGGCAGGCACGAACGTTTTAACTTTGAAGTTAAAGACTATCACGAATCAGGAAATAATATTGTTATTTGTTGCCAAAATGAGTCAAGTGAGTTGTGGCGAGAAATGCCTACTACTGAGCAATGGCTAGATAATATAATACCTAAACTAAAATTATATTACCCCCATAAAAACATCGTAGTTAGGCCACATCCTAGATTCCCTATATCAAGACATGTATTTGAAAAATATAAAGTAGAAAAACCTGTTACAAAAGGGAATTCAGACGATACAGACTTTGTTGATATACTTAAGGATGCATTCTGTGTGGTAAGTCCAACAGGCGGTGCCGCAATAGAAGCAATTATAGGCGGAGTTCCTGTAATTGCAAGTCCTGAAAGTTTAGCAAGCGATGTTGCTAGAACAGACTACCAAGTAATGGTTCCTGACTTAAGTCTGCGTAAAACTTTTATAAAACAGATTAGGAATACAGAATGGTTTATAGATGAGGTAGTTGCAGGAGAACCCTATCGTAGACTTAGGCCGTATGTGCTACATCAAATAGAGTCCCGTCTATCCACCTAAGTAACAAGTGTGGTTGGTTACTTACGTGATTGACTCTGTCTATACTTTCTTCAAAACTTTTTGGTAACAGTTTCTTTTCCCTTAGGTCATGCCAGGAAGTGGTCATAGGATCCATAGGCTTGTGCTTGCTTTTGTACACAACTGCATGAAGCCAAGGATCATGTTGTCCTTTGTAAAATAGCCCGTCCTTGCAGTCAAAGCCTGCACATGCCAGCATATAAACTAGATTAACAATGTTAAAGTTATAAAAGTGTCCAGGAAAGTGGTTGCAATGTATTCTATTGTACTCTATATTATGTGTCTGTGGCAGTATGCAACAAAGCATACCGCCCGCTTTCATTTGTTCGTTCCAGACTGCAAGTGTTTCGTATGGATTTAGAACATAGCCTAAACTGTTATGACTCCATATCAAGTCTACCTTGGTAGACAGAAACGGACCTTTTGTAAAATCCTTCTTCAATACTGAAAGATTTTTAGGTATGTCATAATTAATTTGTGGATTTAGGTCAACTGCATAACATTTGTAGTTGTGCGGAATAGGAACGTCGTCTCTGCTTTCACACTCTGCCCACCACTTGATATCTAAGCCTGTGCCACAACCAACATCAGCTACACTCTTAATGCTGTCCATTAAGTCATCGTGTTTGTATAGTGCTTCGAGTGTAAACAAACTTTGCTGGTGACTTTCTTCTGGTGTTAATTGTATCATATGCTTACATCTTCCATTCCTGCTGTTCGCAACCTTGTTATGTGACCTAGTTGCCACTGTTTGGCTTCTAAGCCTTTCATAATACCTAGCCAACGATTACGTAGTAGGGCGACTTCATTTATTAGTGTTTCAAAGTCTACTACTTCGTCCTCGCCATCAACATACTTCTCAGCGTCTCTGCTGGTTAATGCACGAGCATATCCTTCTAGGTACTTCTTAAACCATTTGCGTCTAATACGTCGTAGTTCAATGTTGAGGTAGTTTAGTACTGCTTCTATTTCTTGTAACTGATTAAATCTGTGTTCAGTTACACCAGGCAAGTTACTAAGGCTCTTTTCCACGTTGCCGTAAATTTTAACCTCAGACTTGGCTTCGTCTAGTTCATTGTTATAGTGTGCAATGAAGTCAGGCAAAAAAGCCAAGTCTTGAACTACTTTATTATACCACATTAATCTTCAAATGCTAGTTCGTCCGTGTCATCATCACCTAAATCATCGTCTAGGTAATCTTCACCTGCTCTTTTTAGATAAGAGTCAGTAGCGCAAAACTTCTCAAACTCTAAGTCATTAATACCCATGTCTACTAGATTGCCTACTAATTGATCTGCGGCTGTTTGTCTATCTTTACTGGGCACATACTCTTTCATAATCAAGTATGTTTCTGTTAATACGTCTAATTCAACTGACATTTAATTTTCCTCGCTTAAAAGCATATCTAATTCTGGATAATAATCTTTAAAATGTGTTGCTCGTTTAAAGTCTTGGGTTACCAGATATTCCCGTACACTACTTATACCTTCTTTAGAATACATTATATCTAATATAGGCTGTATTTGTCGCTTAAACTCTATGTCATTGACAGACATCAACTTAGTTCTAATAGACTTTTTAACTATACTAGGTAAATTTGTAACTGTCAACTCTTTAGGGTCAGACAATGCACTAAACGTGATGCCCATTCCTAATTTGTTAGCCAATTTAAATACTTCATCGCTATACATTATGTTTATATTAGTTACAGTTGCATAGATATTACACACATAGTCAGTGTCCTTATACTTCTGTAAATTAGCAGAAACTGTTTCCCATGTAGAACCAAAACGTTCATACATAAAACGGTTGCCTACAGCATCAATACTAAAACTTAGCTCAACAGTCTTAAACTGGTCCCAATAATCAAAGAGAAAATCTGCAAATACTGTACCATTAGTATTATAATGAAGTGTAACTTGGTCGCTGAGACCTTCATCAATAAAGTACTGTAATAGTTTCCTATGTGTTTTGTCCAGTAACGGTTCACCGCCAGCAAATGTAATATACCTAACATCCTTACTTACACTAATAATGTCTGACCAAAATGTACTCGACTCATTATCTAACCAGTCAAATGTTACAGACTGTGCTTTTTCATAGCGACTCCAGGTACTACTACAACGTGAACTACAAATCCTGCATGCTAGGTTACACTTATTGCCTAACTTTATGTCTAAGTTTAGTATCTTACTTGAAGTTAGGTCATTGTAATCAATATTAAACTTATGTTCTCTAAACACATACTCATCGTTAAGACGTTTACTGATACCACCGTTATCTTCTACTCGCCAACATTTATCACATGCAGTAGGCTTATTTCCTTCCAATAACTGTTGTTTAAGTTCTTGTTGTTTGTTACTACTAAAGTAATCTATAATGCTTATAGCATCTTCACCTAACTGTCTGTCCCACAAACAGCAACGATGTAAACTACTGTCTACATCTATTTCTAATCCAATCCAGGGTGTCATGCATATTGTGTCTGGTATTGCATAGTTTGTAGGGTTTACAATAGTTTGACTGCCTCTATTAACAGTCACAATAAAAAACTTATCTATGTCTAAATGATCTAATAACTTATCTAAATAGTTTTCTAAATTAGTCTTAGCAGAGTTGTCTTCTATGTCATCAATAAAAAGAATGCGTTCGTCATCAGCAAACGCATCCTTATACACAGCCTGTAGTTCAGTGTATATTTGATTTACAGGCTGTTGTAGTAGACTACTGTAATTCTTCTTGAGCAGGTACTTCATCTACAACTTCTTCTTGAGCAGGTTCTTCAGTAGCCTTTTCAATTTTACCCCAGTTGCTGATGATAGCATCTAAACAACCACCTTCGTTACGTTCCCACTCCTTACGGTACATTTTAGTCTCTTCGCCTTTAGAGTCTACATGCTTGAGTCTGTTGCCGTCTTTTTGTAGCAAGTTCTTTTTCTCAAACAAGTCTACTAAGCCACTGTATGGATTCATACCTGTCTCATATGGAATCTTAACTTGTACACCTTCAAATGGTTTTGCGTAACGAGTCTTCATTACTTTACAACCTGCTCTAATACCTTTTACTTCTGATATCTTGTTACCATCTTCATCTTCTTTAAGTTTCATTTTCTTCATAGCAACTACAATACTCGAAGCATAGATAAAGCCTTGTCCACCTGATATTTTATCATCTGGATCAAACATGTCTTGACTTGCGTAAGTGTGGTTAGTTGCTACTAGTCCTACATTTGCATTACCAAACATGTTAACACAGTTACGTACCAGTGCAGTAAGTGCTTTAGGCTTACGTCCCATGTCGCCTTTAAGATCGCCTTTACCAAACTGATCAACGTCTGTAGGTGTTAGTAACATACCTAAACTGTCAATTACAAACAATACTTTGGGACGGTCATCTTCCGGCAGTGTTTTATATTCTCCCATAAAGTCACTTACTGTTTTAGCAACATCATCAATCATTGCCATGTTTAGTTTTAACAGTTTATCTTCTGATGTGTCTACATTAAGTGCTTTTAACCAGTCTTCGTCAAGTGCGTTCTCGCTATCAATTAGGATAACAAAAATGCCTTGCTCCTGTGCTGATTTTACAATATTACCAGAACAGATATAACTCTTTCCTGCACCTGACTCTCCAGCAAATACAGTTACTTTGCCTAGTGGGATGCCTTTTTCAAAATCTCCACTAATAAGATAGTTTAGTGCATAGTTACCTGTGCTGACCCAGTCTGTAGGATCATTAAAGCCAAAACTAATACCGCTAATGCTCTTAGTTAAGCCTTTCCTAAATTTTGATACGTCAAAGGGTTTTTGTGCCATATTATTGCCTCATTAGTTTATATATGTAAGGAAATAGTTTTTCGCTGTCTGTGCCTCTGCGAGCATCTATTGCCTTTAAAAAATCTATAGTGCTGTTTGGATTCTTCTCAAACGGCTCTTGTATATATCTCAATAAATTCCTGTAACTATCTTCTAGTAAGTATCCAGGTTTTTCGTTAATCTTCTCTTGTAGTATAACACTAATCCTGTCTAGTGTCAATTTAGGAAGATGCCGAACATTAAGTGCTTCGGGTTGTAGTACAGGTCCAATTACAAATGCATTTGGATGAAAGTTCCAGTCATTCTTAAACTTTTCAATAAAGTAAAACACTGTAAATGCATTAAGACTAAAGTATAACATATTAAATGTTATCTTGTGTCCTAGGTCTTTGATCCAACGCAAGTTATGGCAGAACGTTGCCCACTGCCCGCCATAACGTATATACTCGTAGTCATCTCCCATGGTCTCAGCACTAACTGTCCAGTGTACGTTCTTAAACTTACATGCCAAATCAAATACTCGAGTATCAGTGTGACTTAAGTTAGTATTGATACGTAAACTTACATCTGGATTATGTTTAAGCAATAGCTCTAACAGTTCCTCATTCTCGGTCATAAGCATAGGCTCACCACCTGCTAAGTAAACATTTTTTAAGTTCTTAACATTGTCAAAAACATAGTTACGCAAGTCTGTGTAGTTGTCTTGACTTGGTTTAGGTTGATGTACGTTTAATTCCTGTGCCCATTTACTGCTAAACTCTGGACCACAATATATACAAGTAAAGTTACATGTGTTTTGCCAGCGCACATCTATTTGGTGTAGTTCGTGTGTGTTATGATCGTATATACCACGGTCTACATTGCGTAGTTCTTTAATATAGTATTTCCTATCACTTACAATGTTAAAGTCTGTTTTTTGTTCTTCCAATTTATGACATCCTTGACAACTTGTGTGTTTGTTATTGTTTTGGTGAGCTTGTTGTATTTCCGTATTTTTACTGCCCAACACAATATCACGTATTGGTGTAGTCTTTAAGTCGCCTATGTCCTCGTATGCTCTAATACAGTTCTTAACTTGCCCATCATGGTTTACCATTATGCCTGTCCAAGGCACAGGGCATCGTATTTCACTAGTAACGTATTCTTTTGCGTCCATTATGCTAGACTGATGTCGTATACTTCCATGCCAACTTGGTCATGGTCCAATATGTTAGTAAGTTTTTCTACCCATGCTGTAACATTAGCACCACCTTCACCTTGTGTGTCAACTTTGCCTGGACGCACAATAACTAACTGAGGCCAAGTCAAGTTGTTACGCAATACTTCTACTGCGGACTCTAGTGTACGTTTTTGATGATGATACTTTATCATGTCATAACCTTCTAAACAACTAACAGGCATACCTGCCATCATACTACTAATGTTAATAATCTTTTTACCTGGCTTGTCTCGCCAGTATTCGTAAACATCAAATAGCAATTCTGTTTGTGCGTATCCTTGTTGAGCATTGTTAAAGAACCAATCTGCTTGTGCAACACGTTCTGCTATACGATCGTGGTGTTGTATATCCCAACCATTACGCTTACTATAATCTAATACGGTATGTCCTTTTTTAACATAATGCTCTACTATGGCTTTACCAATACCGTTAGTGCCACCTGTAATTGCTATCTTCATAAGTAGTCCTTATAGTTAATCTTTCTAATAGTGTCCTGAAACAACAACCATTCAGACAGTTTATGGCTGTTGTCCTGTTCTGTGCCCACTACTTCAAAAAGATCCTTAGCAGGCTCTGTTAAAAAATTAGTATGTCGTACACTTAATACATCTGGAGATTCTAAAAATGCCCATGCCCAATTTACTTTTTTATCCTCGCAAAACTTCTTAATGTTAGGATAGTCTTGCAAGTTTAATGCACTTATTGTTGACCACACATCTAAATGAAAGTTATCATTTTTAAATTTGTTGTAGTAGTTAAATTGTTTTAACCATGTTTTCCAAGTAATAGGCCAACGTAAGTAGTCGTGTACTTTTTTGGTACCGTCTAAACTCATAGTTATTGTAACATCAATACCACGCTTTAACAATGGCTTTGGATCTATACGTAGACTGCCGTTCGTGTTTATTCTTATGTAACGTACATTTTGTGGAGGATGTTCTAGTAATTTCTTATAGTTAGGACTTGCTGTAGGTTCGCCACCGTTTATGTCTAGTTTAAGTATGCGTTCTTGTGGAAAGTCATAAAACTTATCAGTATTGTCAACGCTAATTTTATTATTTGCTATTGCGCCAAACTTTGTACTGAGATGTGGGTTGCAATGTTGACATGCTGAGTTGCAGATGTTATCTAATACTCCGCCTATTATGAGATAGTCTTTGCGTATGTTATACAGTTCTTGATGTTGCTTTTCAGCATACTGTCTTATGCTTTCTTTGCCTTCGTTTTCACTTACTCGACATCTGATACATTCGTCTGGCCAGTCTTTAAGATTTTGGTTCCACTCGCTGGCATTCATAGCATTGAACGATTCAAAACGTGGCGGTCTAACCATATGACCACAACGACTAACTGTGCCATCTGGATTTAATCTTGCAAAATGTCTAAATCTCGTACAATTCATTTATAGGTTCATTAAAAAATGTTATACTTAAAACTATACGTGGACCATAAGAAACCTTAACACCGTGTGGTATCTGACTGTTAAACACAATTGGTTTAGTAAAGAGCTTATGTGTAATTATGTCTGAGTTTGCTACCCATCCCTTCAAGTCATAGACTTCTCTATCAAATTTGTCCTTAACTCTGGGTCTATAACTAATATCCTCATCGTACCAATAGTTTATATTGCCAACACAGTTTTGTATGGGTATGTTAAGTTTAGCAACTACTGGTTTTGCATCTACATGCAAGTCTAGATGCCTAGTAAGATAGGTACATGCAATATCTCTAGGATGCCATTTCTTTTCCTTCACTAACCAGTTCATTAGCGTAGAGCAACTACGCAAACAGGTAGCTTCATCTATGTCGTTCCAGCCTTCTTCAAGATTATAGTGTGCAAGATGTTCCATAACTTCTTGCTGTATACCAATGATACTATGACACTCAATCTCTTTAAATGCTTTCATATATGCTCTTACTATGTTCAAAAACTTCTTTATAGTATTCCTTGTAGTCAGTTTTTAGTACACTGATAAGTTCGTCCCATTGTACTATTGCACCCAAGTAACGCTCCCATATCATTTTATCACAAGTCATATAGAACACTGCTTTATCTGTTACAAGTACTTCCGTCGTTTTGTACGGTACTTCGTGAAAGTCTGTTATGTCTTTCACTTGGTCTATACTCCTAAAACTAAAACTAGCAGTCTTATTCATATAACGGCGTAAGTTAATCAACGTATAAAACTGTGGTGCATAATGTCTATTTAAAAACAAGTACTGCGATGCATGGTTAACTGATATGTTGGTTTGTTGTAAAAAGGTGCTTAGTCCACTTTTAAACCTTGCAATAGGTTCTCGCCAGTATACTGTGATACTTGATGCTTGATATATTTCTTCCGTTGTTGCTAGTTTGTAGCCTTGTCTGTCTAAACTACTAGATGCGTTCTTAAGTACCTTAGCCACAAGGTCACCTGACGGTAACTTATATACCTCAGGATTATCTGGAAATAGTTCGTAATCTAGTTGTGTAAACATATCGAGTGTAGTATTAAAGCAGGTACCCACCTGGGTACCCGCTTCTAACTACTTACTACTAGGAGGTATTACTTCTGTCTATTTCTAATCATAGCCAAAATATCTTCTGCTCTCTGGCTACTTGGTTTTGCATCTTCTACCGGTGCAGTTGCTTCTGTAGGTACCTCTACTGCAACAGGCTCGGGGGTTGCTTCTACAGTTGGTGCTGGTGCAGGAGCAGTCTGTGTTGCTGGCGCACTTTCTCTAGGTTGTGCGTTAGCAATTTGAACGCCTGCTGGTCTGAAGTAACTTCCCCATTTTTCTGCATCATATGGTTGTCCATCTACTGATGCTTCAAACATCTCTTTCATAACTTTAAGAGCTGTCTCGTCTGGACGCTTGGGCAAGAAGTCTGCTAGATTGAATAAACCATATTGTTCTATAGCCGCTGTTTCTGTTGATGTAAGTGCAGACTCTCGCCTTGCCCAATTACTTGTAGAGTAGTCACTGTAACCACCTTTTGTAGTTTTAACTACTCTGAAGTCTAAACCTTGTGTATAGTCAGTTGGCAACTCAACCATGTCTGGGTCAAGTAGTGCTGACTTAATCAAGTTAAAGATTTGTGGACTAATTACAAATCTGCGAATTGGGTTTTCAGGTGTTGTATCTTCCTGCATTGGATTCTCTCTAACAAAACCTTGAAACAAGTAACTACGTTTTTTCCAGTACTTACGACCCATGTCCTCAAGACTCTTGTCTTTAAACCATGTTCTAACTTCTGCTAGAATAGGACAGGATTCTCCCCACATCTCAACACAGGGTACTTGTACCTGTACAGGTTTGCTGTCTGCTTGTCCTTTAATACCCTGGAAAGGTAAACGGATCATAGCACGTTCTACCCAGAAAAAATCGTTTTTAGTATCTCCATCAGGAAGGAACCTGATAGTTGCGGTCTCACCTTCTTTTATGTTCCAGTGTGCAAAGATAGCATTGTCGCCACCTCCACTTGAACTACCACTTGATCGTGTTTCTTGTTGTTGCAGTCTTGCTCTGATATCGGCCAATGATGTTGCCATAATGTTTTCTCCTTAATAAGTTTGCCATAATGTATGCCTAATATGCACACACCACTTTAGTAGTGTATACAATTTTATTTATCTAGTCAATGCTAAACGGTTAAATTTACTATTTAATTCCGCTTAATCTTTTAATATCTTCTGCCGTTGTTTCGCCGTGTTTCTTTTTCTTTTTGTCTGTAACTGCATCGATGAAATCTTCACTAGCATCGCCACCCAGTGTTTCCATTGTCATGTCACCAAAGTCTAATAACTTCAATAACTCTGGGTTTACGTCTGACAAGTACTTGTGTACTGCTGGTCTACCACAAGTGTCAGGACCTTTTTCGTCTGCCATCTTTTGTATATCAGCATTAAGTCCTTCATCATCTATAATACCTTGTAGTGCTGTAATAGCATTACTACCGTCTTGTCCTACAGGAAAATGCTGTCCTACTAGTTTTTGTAACTTTTCGTGTGGTGCTACATCACCTTCGTTAACATCCTCGTCTTTCTTAAACGGATTAATTTTATCTATTGCACCTTTAATAGCCTTACCAACCTTAGTAGCACCTTTAGCAATTTTATATGCAGGCATTGACTGTGTTACTGGGTCTTTTTCTGGATCATATCCTGCTGGTGCGCCTTCCATTTTGTTACCAGCCTTTAGTTCTTCGTGCCAATTATCTGCTAGTTCACTTGCAACTGCTCTACGTACTGCTGGTGGGAACATTTTAAAGCCATCATTTGCACCATGTTCTTTGCCATACTTCTTAGCACCAGTATCTGCATAATACTTCCATAATGTTTTTGCTTTATCATGGTCATATATACCTTTATCCCACTTGCGTGAAAGGTTACGCATGATAGGCTCGCCTTGTTGTTGGTATAGTTGACCATCATTTTCAATATACAATGCAAGTTCACGTATTGCATCTTCGTCAACTTCATTGTCTTCAACCATACTGTCTGCCCAGTCTGCATATTCATCAGATTCAAATGCAACGTCTTGATATGTTTCAGCATCTTGTTGTACTATCGGTTGGCTTTCCTTGATCGACTTAACACCCTTAATATACTGCTTGGCAAGTTGTACAGCCATACCGTATTCTTCTTTTAAAGATTCATCAACATGCTCTTCTAGTGTGTCAATTCGAGATGCCCATTTAGTTGCAAACTCTTTGATTGCTCCGTCTGCTTGTTCTGATACTTGTTCTAGTACTGTTCTTAATAATGCTTTTGTGTCAACAAAACTTAATGATTCAAAGTAAGCCTTGTCACCACATGTTCTGCCCAATTCTACAGATTCATCTGTGCGTACAAATTCATGTACTTGTTGTAACTGCTCTGACATATTTTTACTCCATGCTTTGTGCGCACTATAAACGTGTGGTAATGCAGACTCTAACTTTTCTGGGAAGCTCTTTTGTACGAATTTTTCTTTAAGTGTGTCTGCATCAAAATCATCTAACTGCTTTACTTCAGGCTGAAATGCCTCTACATACTTTGCGTAGCCTTTTGGTCCCTGTAGACTATTGAGCGTGGCTCTCACACCTTGGTAGCGTTCAACTGCGGCTTCCACCATTTCTTTAGTCTCGCTGTTTTCCCAGGGTTTGTTTTTCATTAGTCTAACAAATTGACCTAAGTCTGCCATTTCTTCAACTAGTTCTGATATGTGAGTTGATAAGTCATCGCCAACACCGCCACCGTTCATTAAGTGTCTAGCCATAGCTCTTGCACCTACTAGTTTAGTAAATGGTAATTTGAATCTTTCACCTGTTTGTGTTTCTAAAAAGATTGCACTAATATTTCTTGCTCTTGCCCCATGCTTTTCTTCATCAACTTTCTTAGCATGTCTTACAATAATTTTAACAGGATTTTGTCCTTCTTTAGCAACTAACTTCTGGTAACTGCTTTTACTGCTACCATATAATTTGCTTTCATTAGTCTTTATTTGATTAAGTTCTGTTTTGTCGTAAACGTCTACGTTGGTGGCCATATCTTTAATCTCTTTTTTCGTTAATGCGTGTCTTGTAATATCTCTTGTATCGAACCTTAGCATGTTTCTACGTGAAAAACTACGCAGTGCCTTTAAAAACTTGTACCATGTTGGACGGTCTTCCTCATCCATCTTGTGACTGATGCGTCTGTTAAAAAATATCTTTAGACTCTCGCCATCATTTATACTGATAGTGACGTTACCGTAGTTTTTGTTGCCAACATTATAATCAAAGTTAAAAAAGCGGCCCTGCTCTACTTCACTAGTAGGCTTGGCTGACTCGTCAGATATAGCGATATCGCCAAATCTGTTCTTCAACTTGTCATGTAATCCTTGTGCTATGGGTTCAATTTCGCTCATGTTTGTATTTATGCTAGGGGCATTAAAAAATTACAAATGGCATGGGTTCAACAAATGAGTCATTGTGGTCTCTCATTGCTGTGTCTAAGTTAGCATCAAAAGACTGCAGGCCCTGCATCATACGTGTAATTAACACCAGACTCATAACTAAGTCGTCAGTTTCTCCCACTTTTGCCGCATAACTGCCCCCATTTGCTACAAAAGTTTTAAGTTCACTAATTAGGTTTTTGCTGTGTACCTTAAGTTTTTTACTTTCTACTAGACTCTTTAATTTAGCACATGCCGCTAGTTTATTACGTTGAGTCGTGTTAAACCCTTTTCTAAAACGTCTTGAGTTGCCATGGCTCTTTGATTCTGTTAAGAACGTACCTGGTATGTTCTCTTCCCCTATCTCCGCAATACTAATTAAAGCGGCTTCTCCTATAGTATTATTCTCAATACTGTAGTAAATGTTATTCTTGTCTACCGTTTCTGCTAGGAAACTTGTTATCTGTTGTAGTAGTTTAATTTGTTGTGGAATAGGCGTTTTGTTATGTTGCCACTCGCCTGCTTGTTCTAACGAAGGTAACTCGTATATTTGTATAGCACTAAAGTCTCCGCCTGTTCCTAAACTAGGATCCAAACTTATAACATAAGTCTTATCCTTTTCAGGCTGTTTAAACCAGCGTACTTGTCCTTGTTTAAACACAGGCTCTCTAGGTTCTAGCTCTAGCAAAGTAGTTGCATTTATAAGTGTTTCATCGTAGATCAAAAACTCTAATCCATGTTCACGTCTAAATCTATCTTCGCCAATACGTCCTATCTCTTCTGCTTTCCATTTGTCGTCTCTGTCTGGATGCTCCCACCATTCTGCTCTAAATGCTCTAAAGCCGTTGATACCAGTCTCTTGCTCATTACCAAACTCATCAATGTTCTTGTTTGCTTGTTTCCAGATAAACGCAAATTGATCCTCGTCACTGTTTGGTGTTGATGTTATAATAGCCTTACCACCAGTACTAAGTGTTGGTGATATCGAAGTCCAAAACTCACGGGCAATAGTAGGCCTAACGAATGCAAACTCGTCTGCGTATAGTAATGAAATACTCATACCTCGACCAGTGTTCTCAGTTGTGGTCATTGCAACAATACGTGAACCATTATCAAAGTCTATGCTACCTTTGTTATAACTTGTTACACCAGCACGTATATAATTAGGCACTGACTCGTAAGCATAACGTACACGTTGCATAATTTCCTGAGCACCTGCATACTTGTGAGCGGCTACTAGTATTGTGCTATCAGGTACAAACATTGCGTACCACAATAGGTATCCTGCCGCTGATGTGGACTTACCTGTCTGTCTAGGCAATAAACTAATACTAAATCTATGATTGTTATAGGTATCAATTAACCGTTTTTGATAGTCAAAAGGTTGGTACAACATTTTACCTTTTGTTGGGTGTTGTATGTAAAAGTAGTTGCTTAAAAAGTGCTGACACCCTGTTTTAGGATCCATGCACATTGCCAGTGCTCTTATCTGAGACTCTGTAAATGTTTCTTTTTTGTGTGCGGCTTTAATTAAAACACCGTCAAGTGATTTACTCATACTAATATTTAACAGTTTTCGTGTGCCTTGTTAAATACTTTTAGAAAGGTTTAATATGTCGCATACCTTGCTTCTTAACAAAGACTACAATCCAATATCAGTACTGCCCCTCTCAGTAATTAACTGGCAACACTCTATTAAGTTGATGTTTTTAGGACGTATACAGGTTCTCGAAACATACAACGACTGGCATGTACGCAGTGAAAAACTTACACTAAACGTACCCAGTGTTGCTGTAACTAATGAATATTTTAATTTAAGACGTAAAGTTAGATTCAGTAGACACAACATTTACCTACGTGACTTATACCAATGTCAGTATTGTGAGGATACGTTTGACTTTAAGGACTTAACTATTGACCATGTTATACCTAGAAGTAAAGGTGGTAAGTCTAGATGGGATAATGTAGTAACTTGTTGCAAAAGGTGTAATCACAACAAAGCAGATAAACTTACTCCAAAGCCAATACACAAACCCTACGAGCCAGACTACTGGCGTCTAGCATCAAAGTGGCGCAATAGTCCTATTAAGATTAAAGACCCTAAGTGGGAAAAGTATTTAGATGCTGGTAAGCAGGTTGCTTAACCTACAGAAGATGCTGGTTTTTACTTTACTGTGAAATTACCGTCTTTATAACTAACCTTTATTCCCTGTACGTCGTACAGCAGTTCTTCCTCGTTGTACTCGAGATAGGCGCCAGTAAACTTGCGGTTAACGGCCCAGGAATAAACAGTTGCTAAATCACCAAGCACAGGCACTTCTTCTGACGCATCATAATCCTCATATTCAGATGCTAGACCTCTGATCTCATCTGCTGACATTTCAGCAACTTCACGTATACTACTTGCCCGATCGTTCGCGATTGAGTTAGAAGAAAGCAGGGAATCAACTATTTTTCCTATGTCTTGCCAAGCAGATTCCAATTTGTCGTCGTCAGGGAAAAATTCTACGTCTTGAAATAAATTTTCAAAATTAGGAACTGTTTTGAACAACCAGGCTTTGAAGTCCTCTCCAAAACGATCTATTATTTTGTGAGGGCTCACTCGCTCATCCTTTTGGTTCATAAACTGTCTAGATGCTGTATGTATCTGATATTTCTCTCCGTTGTATTGTGGTTTGGTAGGTATCAGTATGTACATAGGGCCGTCTTTATTATAATAGTCAAACAGGTTTTGTCCTTTAGTAGCCGCTGTACACCAACGTGTTCCTTGCCCGTAGTAACAAGCCGCTTCTTTGTCCTCGGGTGATATAATACGTACATTAGCATCTTTGTAGACTTCTTTAGCCTCGCCCTTAGGCATGCTTTCTTTTTCTTCAAGATCAGGATACTCATCAATAACACTGGCAAAATCACCAAAATTCGCATAACGATTGATATCATTACGTGGCGACGGTATCATCTTCTTTGCTTTAAGTTTATGGAACTTAGTCAAGTATTCTACAGCAGTACTTGTTAAATCTTCTAACTGTTCGCCAGCAATATAAAACTTAATTAAGTTTTGTACATATTGTTTATTTTTAGTAGGGTCTGCTTGTTCAAGTGGCTTAATAATAAAGTCAGCAACAAATTCATCAATCTGTTCTGGTTCTTTTATGTCTTTAAAATTAGATGATAATGTACGGTCTTGTTGAACCCTGGCGGCAATCTTTTTGCCCCAGTTTTGAACTGTTTTGTCTCGGCTGTATTCTCTGAGAAATTCGTAGTGTCTCATAGTATTATTTAGTCAGTGGGTTTTTCACCAGTCAAGTACGGTTTTGAGAACCATAACTTAAACCATTCGTCAGTGCCAGGCTGGATATTTTTCTTACGCATGATTTCAGCCTTTTCAGTACCTGTATGACTTATGTTTTCCATATCCATACAAGGTGACTTTTGTTTAATGCCCGCTAGTGATTTAAGTTCGTCTAATGTCATTATTTTTTATGTAAAGATTTGTTTATGATTTTACCTAGACTACCTATACGACTAAACGGAATTGGCT
>Ga0255763_1002654_pt1 | contig 16740 bp, 9 predicted proteins | sample 041ome_2_FD_179963 | JGI IMG/M metagenome (GOLD analysis project Ga0255763, IMG submission 179963) | Coastal salt marsh microbial communities from the Groves Creek Marsh, Skidaway Island, Georgia - 041406US metaG (version 2) | ecosystem: Environmental > Aquatic > Marine > Intertidal zone > Salt...
CTCTAAAATGCGTCGAAAACGACGTACGAAACGCCATCATTCGAGCGCGCGTCGAATGATGGCGCTAAAATGCTCTAGTAAGCGTCGAAAACGACGTACGAAACGCCATCATTCGAGCGCGCGTCGAACCCTCGCGCCGCGCGCGGCGGCGCGCACACGACGACGCGCGCGACGCGACGCGCGGTCGCTCGAAGCGCGCGCCTACGGTCGCGAACGCGTCGGGAGACGCGCGCGCGCGGGTTCGACGCGTCTCGAGACGCGCGCGCGCGCGATTCGCGGCTCGACGATCGCGGCTTAGGTTTACTCGACCGATCGCGCGCGGACGCGCGATGTCGATCGCGCGAGGCGCGACGATCGCGCCGACGCGCGGCGCGATCGCGGATGGACTCGGACGACGACGCGCGCGCGTCGCGCGGGCGAAGGCGGGCGCGCGGTGGGGACGAGGGGTGCGATGCGGCGTCGGCGGCGACGAGGCAGCGGGACGCGCGGCGAGGGACGCGAACGCGGACGACGGCTGGGCGCGCGCGAAGCGGGCGACGAAGATGGGCGCGATCGCGGCGTTGGTGATGTTGAGCGCGCCGAAAGCGGCGGGCGCGCTGGAGACTGGGGCGCGCGAGGCGAGGCGGGAGGGGGCGAGGAGCGCGGCGACGGCGAGCGCGCGGCGCGAGCCGTGCGTGGGCGAGGTGGCGGGGGTGGGGATCGACATCGCGCCGGTGGATTCCGATCCCAAGGATGAAGAGGACGAGACGGCGAAGTTGTTGGAAGAGCTCGACGCGATCGCGGAGGATAAGCCGCGCGTCGTCGAGGCGCCGACGAAGCAGAGACGACGACGACGTCGCGGGACGGTGAAGAAGAAAAAAATGAATTTAGAACACCAACGTAGGGCCCCCAAACAGGGAGGACAGGTGGATAAGGTGAAGGTGATGGCGGACAGGGTGAAAGAACTCGTTGGGTTGAAAACTGGTGAGCACACCGAGAGTAGGAATAGGCAATTGAGCGCGGCGGAGGAAAAGGTTTTGAAGGACATCCAGCGGTACGAAAAGTACGAACAGGAGAAGAAGAATCCCGTCAAGAAGATTTTCTCCAACCGCGGCGAACGATTCGTGCGCAACGTGAACTTGGCGTACTTGCGCGATCCGTACTCAACCATGGGCACCGATAGATTCCCCACGGAGACGTCTTACACGTCGTTCCACAGATTACTCGACGTCGGGCGCGTCAACCGCGTGGTGTACCGCGCCAACGAGACGAGCATTAGATATTACATCGACGACACGGAGGAGGTGTTCGGTTGCAACCTTCCGTACGATCCGGTGTTGTTCAAAAAGCTCGTCACCGAAAGACCGGGTAATGGAGGGGTCATTCAGATTGAGATGGAGAAGTATCCTCGCTGGCTCGAGATTACGGCGTTCCTGTTCAACGCGTTGACGCCGATGGTGATGGTGTTCTATGCGTGGCTTATTTACGAAGGCACGTACAAGGATAGCTCGGAAGACATGTTCGGTAACATGACTACGCGTAACTACGACTCGAACGTTCGCCAAGGGATGACGTTGAAGGACATCACCGGCATCGACAACGTCAAGGCGGAAATGTTTGAACTCATTTCCTACTTGAAGGATTTCGAAAAGTACAACTCCATGGGCGCGCGCATTCCCGCAGGCGTGCTTTTGTGCGGTCCGCCCGGTACGGGTAAGACGTTGCTCGCTCGTTGTGTCGCGGGCGAGGCAAATGTGCCCTTCTTCTCATGCGCTGGTACGGAGTTTATGGAGATGTTCGTCGGCGTCGGAGCCGCGCGTATTCGCAACTTGTTTGATCAAGCCAAGAAGGTTGCGCCGTGCATCATCTTCATCGATGAATTCGATGCCGTCGGCACGAAGCGTACTGAGACACAATCCGGTCAGGTTTACGGTAACGACGAAGCGACGGCGACGATCAATCAAATGCTGACGGAGATGGACGGTTTCTCGACCGCCACGGGCATCATGGTGTTGGCGGCGACGAACCGTCCGCAAGTACTCGATCCTGCGCTCATTCGTGCCGGTCGTTTTGATCGCATCATCGAGATGGGTCTGCCGAACAAGAAGTCGCGTCAAGAAATCTTGTTCTTGCACTGCAACAAGCCATCGTTCGCGTCGAGTGTCGATCCCAACTTGGACTACGAGTACCTCGCCAGACAAACTGCCGGTTTCAGCGGCGCCGACATCGAGAACCTCACCAAGTCGGCCGTCATGCGCTGTGCGCAAGGCGAGAAGGCGCTCGCGTCTACGGGTGACTTCTTGTTTTGCATCGACGATATTCGACGATCGCAAGCGTTCGTTCGCAACGGAAGTGGCAGCGGAAGTTTGGCTCGCGATAGAATGCTCGAAGATACCCTCATCGCGCAACTCGACGCGTACGAACGAGACTCGGTGGTGAATTATTACGCCGCGCAGGCCGTGGTCGCGATGCACATGCCTTCGTACGACGAGATTAGCAAGGTGACGGTGTTTAACGGTGGTGTAGCCACGGGTCAAATCGTCTACGTGCCGGATGAAGTCGACTCTCCCGCGGCTCGCACGGTGCGCTCCATGGAGTATTACGAAGCCAAGCTGTGCGTACTCCTCGCAGGCCAGATGGCGGAGCGTTATTTGTACGGTCCCGAGAACGTAACGACCCGCGGCATGCACGATGTCGCCGCTGCGACGAATTTGGCGTGCGAAATGGTGATGCAGAACGGGTGGAGTGATTTAGGTCCCATCGCCCTCGCCGCCGAACCTACGCGCGAAGAAGGTTACCTGCGCGTCGGCAAGACTGAGCACATCGAGGTGATGAGGCAGTTATCGCCTGAATTGGATTTATTAGTGTACAATGAGGTGAGAAAGACGTTGATTAAGGCGGCCCAGCGTACGGTGGCGATTCTTCACGAGCCGAAAAATAGAGAGATGCTCTTTTCGCTCAAGGAGTCGCTCGCGACGGCGCGAGAAATCGGCGGTCGCCAGCTTGCGCAAGCCTTCGAAAAGGCTGGTATCACACGCGATCGTGGCATGGGGGTTTGGGACATCGCGTGGGGTGAACAGCAAGAAGTGTATTGGGACGATTTGATGAGCGCAATTTGGTCGGACGACCCTTCCAAGGGAAAATTCTGGGGGCTCGTCAAGGACCAAATCCACAGCATGGCCTCTGCGGAGGAAGGCGTCCCGCTTCCGGATTGGGCCGAGCACTACCTCACCCAAATGTCCGATGAAGAGCGCTTGGACGTCGCCATCGTACTTCCCGACGACGCCGCGCGCAAGTGGCTCGAGCAATCCGGCGGCATTCCGCCCGAATACGCCAACCTCCGCGCGCAAGCCGACGAGCTCGCGCGAAAAGACGTCGAGCGGCGCGCCGCCGCGCGACAAGCCGCCATCGAGCGCGGCGAAATCGACCCTTGACCGCGCACATCGCACACATAGCTAGAACACAGACGTTATTAATCATGCGTCACACGAACCGATCGTCGACCCGCGCGCTCGCGCGCATCGTTTCCGATCGAGCCGCCGCGCCGCGGTCGCCGCTCGCCGCGCGCTGGATGTTCAAGACTGCCGCGACGCGTCCATCGATCCTCACACGCCGACTCGCCGCGCCCTCGCGCGCGCGCGCCCGACATGACGCGCGATGTCGACGCACCGCCGAATCGCTCGTTCGATCCCGCGCGCTTCGCGACGATCGTCAAGCACGAAGCGCGCGCCGTCGTCGCCTCGATGCGCGCGCATCAACGCTGGAGCGGTCGCTCGAGCGCCTCGAGCGCGCTCAACGCGTACGGATTGTACGGCGCGAGCGACGCGTACGACGAAGACGGCGTCGAAGACGCCCTGTTGGACGCCTTCGTCGCGCTGCGGACGGCGCGACCGCCGGAACGGACGCAAGATGCGGACGCGGGGACGCGCGCGCGGGGACGCGATCGAGCGAGCGCGAGCGACGCGAGCGAGCAAAGCGAAGAGAGAGACGCGGAAGAGGACGATGCGATGACTCCGTTGCGATATCTCGAACCGTTTCTGGACGTGATACGGAGCGTGGAGACGGGAGGGATGATCACGGCGCAGGCGCTGAGCGCGATCTTGAAGATTTTGAAGAGCGAAGTCGCGACGAGGGACGCGCCGGGTGGCCCAGGGGTGATCATGCACGCCATCGCGGACGCGGTGACGCTGTGTAGATTTGAAGCGACGAGTGTGGACGATGACGATGCGGTGTTGAGCCAGATTATGTATGTGCTGGCGGCGTGCGTGCGATGCGACTGCGGTTACGCGCTGAGCGACGACGATTTGTGCGACGTGTTTCAGGCGTGCTATCGTATTGGACATCAGAGCGGGAAAGAGACGCCGTTGTTGAGAGAATTGAGCAAGCAGACGCTGAGCGAAATCGTGTATCACGTCAGTCGGCGCACGGGGGAGATCGCGGCAAAGGCAAAGGCGACGACGGGGGAGAAGGGACCGCGACTGACGTCGCCGAGGCAAGCCATCGTGATCCCGGCTACGCCCCCGGCGGTCGTGAGAGGCGATGCGGGCGTCGATAGTCCGCATGCGACCGGACCTGGAATGGATGTCACCGCGCACGAGCACACGGATGTGGCGAAGGGGCCGTACGGGTTGCCCGCTTTGATTGAAATTTTCCGGTTCGCCACGAGTCTCATTGCCCCAGACACGCACGGTCGTGGTTCGGAGGATGCGAATAGTTTGTTTGGGCTAAAACTCGTGACGATCATGATCGATGCGAACGCTGAGTACTTCAGAGCGAATCATGCGCTATTGAATTTGGTTTTGGATGATCTTTCGCGCGCGTTGTGCGGAGTGGTTACGTCGTGTTCGCCGCACGTGTTGGCGGCGTCGACGTCTCTCATAACGATCATTTACAGTGAGTTCCGAGAAGAACTCAAGTTACACTTAGAAGTGTTTGTTCGCATGGTTCTCTTGCCGCTGTGCTCGAGTCGTAATGGTGTGGAAGAGGAGACGCAACGCGTCGCACTCGAGGCGCTCGTGGATTTGTGCAAGAACGACAATTTCGCGACGGATTTGTACATGTACTACGATTGCGAGCTCACAAAGCCTAATGTGTTTGAAGAGGTGACGAGTGTTTTGGCGCAAGCATCGTATCCAGGAGATGCGACGCTCGCGCCCGTGCATTTGTTGAGCTTGGAAGGGTTGTTGTCCATTGTGCAAGCTGTGTCCAACCGCTCTCCGGCGGCGACTACGCGACCGACGTTCGAATTCGCGAACACCGTCGTCATGGACCCATGGTCGCTGTCTGATGGCTCTGATACCACTGGTCCAAGCCGGTTCGAGGCTCGCGCAAGGACTAAATACTTCAAGCGACGTCTATTGAGCGCGGCGGAACATTTTAATCGCTCGTACAAGAAGGGTTTGGCGTTCATGCAAGAGATTAAACTTTTGGCAGATCCGCTCGAACCCGCGGCAGTGGCGAGATTCTTGAAATTCGCGCCCGCTTTAGATAAGGAAGTCGTCGGCGACTACCTCGGTGAGCCCGCGGCGTTCATTATCACGGTTTTGGATGAGTACACCAAGCTCTTTGACTTTCGAGATGTCACGCTTGATCGAGCTCTGCGATCCTTTTTGTCTGGATTCAAGCTCCCCGGAGAAGCACAGAAAATTTCTCGCATACTCGAATGTTTTGCTGCGCGTTATTATGAAGCGAACCCGGACTCCGTAGCGGATGCGGACTCGGCGTACGTGCTGTCGTACAGTATAATTATGCTGAACACCGATCAACACAATGCGCAGGTGAAGAATAAGATGACGCTCGAACAGTTCATCCGCAACAATCGCGGAACAAATGGCGGTAATGATTGGCCCGCCGAGGTATTGGTTAACATATTCGATTCCATTGTCACGGACGAGATCAAGCTTGACGACGGTGGGGCGATGAGCTTGACGCCAAGCCGATGGGCGGAATTGTCGCGCGACGTCGGGGCGGGCCAAGGCAAACTACCGCCGACGCCCAATCTCGCTGAAGCGGCGTTGTACGACGGCGAATTATTCGGCATCGTTTGGGGCTCGACGACAGCCGCGATTGCGGCCGTGTTTGAGCACACGGCGGACGATAAAGTGTTGCAATCAAGCCTCGGAGGTTTCCTGTCGGTGGCAAACATTGCGGCTGCGCACGGCATGTCTGAAGTTCTCGATCAACTCGTCGCCACGCTATGCAAGTTTTCCAATGAAAGTTTGGCTAAGGACGCGATGTCGCCGTCAGGCGAACGATTGCGACCGCTCGTGGTGTTCGGTGAGGATATCAAGGCTTGCGCGGCGACGCGGACGATTTTTGGCATCGCACACAAGTACGGGGACACGCTTCGTCAAGGATGGTGCAATATTCTGGACACAGTGCTGCGCATGACTAAGGTTGGTTTGGTTCCAGAGGATATATTTGTAAGCGGATCCGACTTCACGCATCGATCGGAAATGCAGACGATGCGAGTACGAGAGATCGCTGCGGCGAAGCGGAACCAAGGTTCTTCTTTGCTGCGGTCATTTTCGGCGATGATTTCCGGCGACGACGGGCGCGACTCGCCATTACCACCGCCGTCCGAGGCGGAGCAGAGCATAGAGGAACTTGCCACGGCGTGTGCGACAGCGTGTCGCGTGAAAGAACTTTTCGCCGACACAAAGTTCTTGGAGCTCGAGTCATTGACACATCTGATGCGAGCACTAATTTGGGCCGCGGGGGACCCCGGACTCGTCGCCGCCACCGCAGATGACGAAGACGCCGCGCTCTTTTGTCTCGACGCCATGTTTATGGTGACTTTGCGCAATTGCGACCGTATTCGTGCCGTTTTACCCATACTATTGAGCTACCTCAGAGCCGTTCTCCAAGCGTCAGAGAGCCCGTCACCGGCGTGTGAAATCGTCATTTTTGACTTGATTCGAATGTGTGCCAAGCTGATTCCTACCGACGAGGACGTCGCCGACGATTTGTTAGATGCGCTGCCCGTTTTGTTCACGCTCAAACCCGCGGTCGCAGACGCGTTCTTCGGCCGCATCGTTGCCGAAATCGATTCTTTGATCAGCAACGGCGCGGACAAGATTAAAACGCGACAGAGTTGGGACACGGTGTGCAAGCTTCTCATGGCGAGCGCGAGACATCCGGAGGCTGCGGAAACAGGATTTGCAGGACTCACGCGAATCATGCGAGAGGCGGCGAAAGTGAACGCCGCGAACGTGAGATCGTGCCTCGAAGCGGCGAGCGCGTTTGTCGACAGCGAGCAAGGTGGTGACGAACGAAGCGTCGCCGCGTTGCAATTGCTCTCGGACGCAAACATGGCGATGTGCGCGTGGGCAACGAGCGCATCCGTGACTGATGAGGCAAAAGCTGAAATTATAGCCGGCGCTTGGGGCGATTTAGTCCGCGAACTCGGTCGCATTAGCTTTGAAGATACGCGCGCCATGGTGCGCGATGACGCGATTTTAACGTTGCAACGCGTGTTGCTCGGCGCTGAATCGCTCGACGCCGGCGGCGACTTGTGGCTTACCACGTTTGATGCGGTTTTGCTGACGATGCTCCAGGAGCTGACGGAAACCGTACGCAAGACGCGCGCCAAAGATGGTGGCGCCGCAGAAAACACGGCGCGCATCGCGGTTTCTTGCGTATCAAAGACGTTGCTCCAATACGGCTCAAAGATGCGAAACGAAGACGCTGCGGCGTTTGCGAGCGTCCTGCTCGCCATTTTAGACGCTACGTCTTTACTGCGCAAGCACGCCAAGACGGAGGAACTCGTGGACGCGATCCCTGAAGCCATAAAGAATGTTCTCCTCGTCCTCTGCGCGAGCGAAATCGTCCCGAGAGACGATCCGCTGTGGGGCAAGATGTGGGGTAAAGCGAGCGCGATCGACTCGGAGCTAACGCCCGATGCACTGGGCCTTCTCAAAGAAACGGAAGAATCCCCGCCTTAGATTGTAACGTACAGTACATGTGCTAGAATTCCTCTCTAATCGAGCGCGTCGAGAACGCCGCACCCCGCGACGACGACGGGCACCTTCGGTTCCTCCGACGTCCCGCCCGCGTCTACCGCGCACTCATCGTTAATTCTCTCCAGTACGTCCATCCCGCGCACGCATTTCCCGAACACCACGTGTTTCCCGTCCAAATGCTTACACGCTCCGAGCGTGACGAAAAATTGGCTCGAATTCGAATTCTTCCCCGTGTTGCTCATCGAAAGCACGCCCATCGCATCGTGCTTCAGCTTCAACCCTCCCGCGTCGTCCTTAAACTTCTTCCCCCAAATCGATTCCCCCCCCGCCCCGTTCCCGTGCGTGTAATCGCCGCCCTGCATCATAAAATTCCTCACGCACCGATGCATTCGACTCCCCTCGTACGTCCGCCGCCGCCCCGTCGCTCTCGACGTCCCCATCCCCGCGCACAGCGCTCGAAAATTCTCGCACGCCCGCGCGCTCTTCGCGTCGAACAGTTCAAACACCACGCGCTCGCGCGTCGGCGCGTCGATTCGAATCGCCCCGCGCGCGCCCCACTCGCGATCCGCCTCGTACAGCTCGACGATTCGACTCCGCTGCGCGCCGCCCAATCCGTCGAGGTCGTCGCCGTCGAACCCGTACCGCAGGTTCGTCGCCGCGACGAAGGCGCGCGCGCGCGCGTGTTTCTCTCGGTGTCCGTCGACGTCGAGGTCGAGGTACGCGTGCGACGGCGCCATCGCGTCGACGAATGGCGACGCGACGACGCGACGCGCCGCGCGCGCGTCGAACCGCAGACCGACGACCACACGACGATGCGCGCGCGACGATGCGCGAACGGCGCGACGCGGGACACGCTCGGACGCTTCGTGCGCGACGCGCTGCGGCGCGCGGACGCCGAGCGCGCGGCGGTGACGACGACGGGCGCGAGCGGGACGGCCGCGCGCGACGCGTGGACGTACGGCGAACTGCTCGATCGCGCGCTGACGTTCGCGCGCGCGCTGGAAGACCTCGGATACGACGCGTCGTCGAGACCGCTGGGCGTCGGGACCGGGAACGCGCGAGAGAGCGTGGTGGCGTACCTGGGGACGGCGCTCGCGGGGACGAGCGCGCGAGGCGCGAGGGCGACGGATGATTTGCGGGAGACGTTCGGCGATGGACGCACGCGCGGGACGATGGTGAGACGCGAAGACGCGGAGACGGCGGGAGGGCTGATCGGGGCGCACGAACCGATCGCGGTGGGCGGTGGGACGGTGCGGGATAAAGTAATCTTGTGGGAGGTGCTGCGCGCGGCGTACGCGAACGGCGAGACGGCGAGCGACGCGATGGAGACGGCGAACGATGCGATGTATTATTTCGGTGGCGCGGACGCGCCGGTGGGAGGGATGACGTTCGCGGACGCGGCGACGCGCGCGGTGCGGGCGTTGGAGATTAGGGAGACGGATTCGGTGTGCGTGCCGGTGCCGCTCGGGCACGCGATGGGCTTTGGATTCGGCGCGTTGGCCGCCTTCGCGGCGGGCGCGCGTTTAGTGCTTCCGCCGACGATTGGAAGCGCCGCCGACGGTGCGGCGGCGCGCGAGGCGATGTGTGCCGCGACGCTCGACGCGATTCGAAGCGAAAAGTGCACGCTCGCGGTGGTGGACAGTCACGTGACGCGCGCGGCGGCGGAGCGCGATTTAGGCGCCGACGCTGGCTACGACCACTTTCGCGGTGGTTTGATCAAGGTTGGTTCGGGCGATGCCATCGGCGTCGCGGAATCGGTGAAATTCTTAGGCGCCGAGCTGTTGACCGTGGGCAAGCCCAAGAAGACGTGACGCGCGCGCGAAAGCACCATGTAGTACGGAGCGCGACGCCACCACACTTTTCAGCGCGCGATGCGCATCGCCCTCGCTCCCGCGCGCGCGCGCGCCGGCGTCGAGCGCGCGTCCACGTCGCGTTCGCGCCGCTCGCCGCGTCTCGCGTCGCGCAGCGCGACGACGACGACGCCGTCCCTGTCTATCCGTTTCGCCCTCCCTCGCGCCTCGCGCGATGGTTTCGTCGCCGCGCGGTCGTCCACGGACGATCAAGGGCCTCTGAGCGACGGTTCGGTGAACGCGCGAACCGGAGCGATCGACTCGCGCGGATTTCTTCGCGCGTCGGTGGCGTTTTACGCCGGCATGGCGGTGGGCTCACAAGTATTGACGCAGTTCGCGGACGTGCACCCGGACGTCATCGACGGCGTCGCCGCGTTCAACGTCGACGCGGCGGCGCTGTACATGATACCTCTGTTAGCATCGCTGTCGTTCGCGGTGACGCAGAGCGACAAGTACGAGTATTTACGAGAGGTGAGGAAAATGTTTGAGGAGAGCGTGCTCCCGGCGGTGGCGCCGCTCGGCGTGCTCGGGATTTTGGCGCTGAGTTGCGGCGCGGGTGTGGGTGAGGAAGCGCTGTTCCGTGGCTTTCTCATGCCATGGGTTGACGCGCGGTTGGAAGGGCTCGGGGCGGGCGCAGACGTCGCGGCGATGGGGTCGTTGGCGAGCACTTCGCTGGTTTTCGGCGCGCTGCACGCCATCACGCCGCAGTACGCGGTGTGGGCCACGTGGGCGAGCGTTTTGTTTTCGATCGAGAGTGTGCGCGACGGGTTAGGGAGTGCGATGTTCACGCACACGTTGTACGACTTTTTGGCGTTTTTGTACGTCATAGTGTCGTGGATGCCCGATCGAGAATCGGACGACTAGGAGAATAGCACAGCAGTTGATCGTAGAATACAGACGAATTTCATTTCCAATGTTTTAAGCAGGCGCGAGAATGGTGAGATCGTTTTCGCGTATAACGCGCTCTTTGTTTTCCTCCCACCACTGTTTGGCTAATTCGTTGCTAAATATGCGCTTGCTGAAGCGCACACGTTTGAGAATCGTGCGATCGCCGTGCGTTCGCAGCGTCATGAATACGCCGTTTTCAACCTCGTCGATCCATTCGCGCGCTTCACCGATTGGAATGCTCGCGCAATCCGCACGTCGCATGGCACTCCGACCAACATTAGCGATCACCGTTCGCGTCGCCTTCGAAGGCGACTGCGGAGGAGCGTTTCTGACCACCTTTGACTTGGTGGCGATGGCAGCTTGCATCGCGCGCTCCAACACGGCCTCTTCTTCCGCGAGGCGTATGAGCTGCGCTTCTGCCTCATTTGCGGTGCGGCGCGCGCGGTCCATGAAGTATTTATCGACGTCAACGTCGCGCATATGGTCGCTAGACGTTACTGGTGATGGTGCTGGCGGCGGTTCAGTCGGCGGCGGCTCCCTCTCGATCTGCGGCGGGGACGGCGCCGGTTCAATCGCGGGCGACGCGGGCGTCTCAGGAAGGACAACTTCCTCGACTCGGATCGAGTTACGGAACTCCAACTTCATCGGTTGCACTGCTTGCGCCAAGACTGCGTTCGGCGACGCGGGTGTCATACGATGCGATGACTGAGGTGTGGCTTTCGTGGTTTCGCCGCCGGCGATTCGATTCGACGTTTTCGCTATGTTCTCAAACGTCGGGCTCAGCACGCTCATGATTCGATGCGCTTGCTTTTCGTTTCGCAAGCCTTGACTACCGCGGCCACCGTTGCGCGATCTGGTACCACTACTTCGTTGATCTCGTTTCGTGCTATACGAGGACGTTGAGCCGGTATCTACGTTGCTAACGTCGCCATCTCTTCGTTCGAGAGCTCGCGTTGAAGTGTCGTCTGCTCTGAACGACGAAATCGCTTGCTTCAGGGAAAACGTGGACAAACGCACCATGCTCGCTTTTTGCTTGGTCGTCATGCGAGCTGGTTTGAGTACACAAGCGCTCGACGTCGGGCCGCACGCTATTCTCAGAACGGTGCGCCCGCGCAAAGACTCAATCTCTTCTGGAGCGGCTTTGTCACGGTCGTTTTTGCCGTGACCGAGCCGTCCGTTTTTACCGACGCCCCACGAGAAGACTCGTCCATCTCGCGTCGCGGCGACGACGTGATTATCGCCGCTCTCTACCGCACTCACAGATCCTGTTTCGAAATTCGGTAATCGCGTAAACACTTTGACGCGGAGGGAATTATCTACTTTGCCCACGCACCCGGCGAGCCACACGTCACCCTTTGAAGTCAACGCGACGGTGTGATGCTGTCCGCAGCTCACGTTGCAGACTTCGCTACCTGGCTTTCCTAACTGGTCTGAAGTCGCCGTGGGCACGGATGCTTCTTCGACGCCACGTATACCGAGTTGACCGCTTTCTCCGTCGCCCCAGGTGAACAACTCTCCATCCACGGTGTCGAATTCGTCGTCGTCCGCGACGACGGGCACTTTGCGAATCGTGTTTCCCACGGCGGCGACGATTGCAGCCGTATGCCAGACGCCGCACGCTACGCGAAGCACGACGCGGTTATCGCGGCGAAATGTCTCTAATTCCCGGGGAGCGCGCTGGCACTCTCGATCACCGTGGCCGAGGGCGTAGAACGAACCCTCTCCCCACGTGAAACACGCACCCGTCTCCGTCACGCACGCCGTGTGACACGGTCCGCAAGACACTTGTACCACCTTCACGCCACCCCCCGCGGAAATTGAATCCATCGCGAAAGATATTTTACCCGGGAAAAACGTCACGGCGCGCGCTTCCGGGCGCCCGAGCAGCCCCGGTGCCGCGTTCGGATCGCCCCAAACGCACGCGTCGCCGCCGTCTCCGTCTGAAGACGCGTCCGCGTCTCGCACCACGGCGAGCGAGTGCGCGACTCCACACGCCAGCGTCACGGCGCGACCGTCGAGCTCAACGCGCGTGGGCATCTCTGCGTCTTGAGCGGACGGAAGTCCGAGCTTACCGCCCGCGCCCTCACCCCAGGAATACACGGCGCCGGCGCGCGTGCGCGCCAAACCGTGCCGCGCGCCGATGGCTATTTCCACGACGTCCAAAGTATCCGTTCCCTCGAGCACGCGCGGCGCGTCCACGCGCCGCCAACGCGCCGTTTTCGTCGCGAATCCACCACCGGCCGCGCTCGCCGCCGCGCTCTCGCGCGTGACGTCCGGTTCCCATCCCCACGCGTACACCTCGCTCGGAATCGCCTCGCCGAACGCGTCCGTCGCGCCGTCCACCAACCTCTCCTCCCGCTCCCTCAACGACGGCGAACGCATTCCTCGCTGCTTAAACTTTCCAACCGCGCGCGCCACCGTCACCGCCGTCCCGATCCCACCCCCGCTCGCGCTCTCTTCCCCCTCCGCGCTCGCGCCGCCGCCGCTCGAGCTCGCGTTCCCTCGTCGCGTTCCCTCATCCTCCTCCTCCCTCGCCGCGCGCGCCGCGAGCTCCACCGCGAGCGCCCACGCATCTCTCTGACTTTCGCTCTCGCACTCCGCGTCCCACGTCCGCTTTCTCTCGCTTCCTCGTCCCTCGTCGTACACGATCGAAAAGCATCGCGCGTCGTCCCGCGCCCGCCCACCCCTCCGTCGAAAATTCTCCGTGTGTTTCCCTCGCAGCACGCGCTCGACGCGCGCGAACGCGATCCGTTTCTCGCGCCCGCGTCCGCCGACCCACGTGAGCGCGTCCGCGCGCGCCTGCGCGAAGACGACGCGCGGCGCCCCGCGTCGTCCAAGCTTGACCAACGGCGCGCCGCGCTTCGTCGCCGTCGCGGCCTCGTCCGCGGTGATCTCGCGCATGGCGCTACGCGGTGGACATGCGTTATGCGCGCGTCGCGCGTCGCGCGCGGTCCGAGCGCGCGGCGGCGAGTGACGACGCGACGCCGCGACGGCGCGCGCGGCCGGGCTCTACTCTAAACCCTTGTATATAGCATTCAGACCCCTTCAATACGTAAAACACACACACACATAAACATACGTATACGAACACCACCGAACGCGAAGAAGATTCGCCCGAAACGCCACGTCCCGCCCGACGCGATCGCGGCGTCGCCGCGCGCGCCGTCGTCGCATCGCGACGCGCGCTCGACGCGCTCGACGCTCGACGATCGCCGTCCGACGTCCGACGCGCGACATGTCGCGCGCGACGGCGACGACGACCGTCGCGCGCGCGACGCGAACGACGCGTCGCGCGCGCGACGTCGCGGCGACGTCGCGGCGGACGACGCGCGCGCGCGGAGGCGGCGACGACGCGGGACGCGTGTTCGCGCCGGCGCGCGACGGCGACGACACACAGCGCGACGCGTTCGACGGCGCGCACGTGGGCGCGCCGGTGGTGAAGGCGTTTCGAGGCGACGACGCGACGCGATGGACGATGTGGTACGCGGCGACGAACGCGCGAGGCGACGATTCGATCGCGATCGCGACGTCGGAGGACGGCGTGACGTGGCGGCGAGGGGACTCGGACGCGGTGATGTACAGGAACGACGTCGACGGGCGGTCGATCGACGTCGGACGAGTGTTCGGGGCGAACGGCGAGGACTGGTGGACGTTCGACACGAGAGGGACGCAGTTGGGCGACGTGCAGCTGATCTCGAGCGATTCCATCTCGGGAGGGTCGGTGTACTGGATGTTTTATCACGGGTACGATCACGGGGCGGCGGCGGGGGCGGCGGCGGCGACGACGACGACGCGGCCGGGGCTGGCGTTTTCGCAAGACGGCAGGAACTGGGCGCGGTTCGAGGGCGAGCACCACACGGGGGCGGTGTTCGATCGCGGCGAGGACGGGGCGTGGGACGCGAGGGGGGTGCGCGATCCAAAGGTTTTGCTCGCGGGACCGAGGGACATACGGGTGTACTACGCCTCGATCGACGCGCGCACGGGGAAATCCGCCGTCGGTTTGGCGCTCACGGCGGACGGGTTCGCGTACAACAAGCGCGGGTCGGAGGCCATCTTCGGCCCCGGGCCGAGCGGTTCGTTCGACGACGCCGGCGTGGCGGCGCCGTGCGTCGTCAGGCTCGGTCGGGACGAATTCATAATGTTTTACGAGGCGTACTCGTCGAGCGCGCCGGGCGTCGCGAGCGTCGCCGTGGCGACGTCCCGCGACGGCGTCTCGTGGACTCGCCCGAGCGCGCCCGCGCTCGAGGCCGGCGCCGCGGGCGCGTGGGATCAAGGAGGCGTCGGCAAACCTTACGCCGTGCCCATGGCGGGCGATCGCATTCGTTTATACTACGAAGGTCGCGCCGCCGCCGGAGACGAGCGCGGCGCCGGCGTCGGCGTCGCCCTCAGCACCGACGCCGATCGCTTCGTCTTCGCGCGACGAACCTCGGATTAACGCTTCTCAACCGCGCTGAAGATCGCGCCTTCATTTAATCGATGCATTCATTCACGCGTCGTTCGTTCGTCCCGCGGTTCGTCGCGCTCGCCGCGTTCGTCGGCACTCCTCGTCGCGTCATGTCGTCGCGCGCGCTCGCGCTCGCCGCGAGCGCGCGCCTCGACGCGCGCGAGCGGTCTTCGCGTCGCCCGCGTCGCTTCTGCGCGCGCGCGACGCGCTGCGCGGCCGCGAAGCCGCACGTCGTCATCTGTCCCGGTCTCGGGAACGCCGGGACGGATTACGACGCCTTCGCCGCGCTCCTGCGCGCGCGCGGGCACGGCGCGACGATCGCCGACGTGCGACGCGTCGATTGGCTCCGCAACGCCGCCGGCGCGGCGACGCCGGCGTACTGGCGCGGGACGCTGCGACCGAAACCGACGGTGAACTGGTATTTAGACGCGCTCGCGAACGCGTGCGAGGAAGCGACGCGCGACGACGACGACGTCGCGCTGATACTGTGCGCGCACAGCGCCGGAGGATGGCTCGCGCGCGTTTTCATCGACGAACACGCGAGCGAGGCGATCGTGGGGCGAATCGCGCGACTGGTGACGCTGGGCTCGCCGATGAAACCGGCGCCGCGCGACGTCCCGGGCGTCGTCGATCAAACGCGAGGGATCCTGACGTACGTCGACGAGAATTGTCGCTCGGCGAGCGAACTGACGCGCGATCTCGGCATCGAGTGCGTGTGCGTGGCTGGGAAATACGCGCGCGGCGCGGAGACGCTCGACGGCGTCGCGAGCGCGGGCGCGTTCGCGCTCGGCCAGGGATACAAGCAAGTGTGCGGCCGCGCCGCCGTCGACGGCGACGGCATCACGCCCGTCGAGTCCGCCCTCATGGACGGCGCGCGTCACGTCGTGTTGGACGACGTCTATCACACCCCTCTCGGCGCCGACGACGCCGCCGGTCGCGCGTGGTACGGCTCGCCCGCCGCGTTCGAGCGTTGGGTCCCCCTCGCCCTCGACCCGTCGTGACGAATCCATCTTCGTTTAATCATTAAAAAAAATACATCCCATTCGAACCCTTTTCGCGTTGAGAATCTCGACGAACGACCTAGAGCCCTCGAAAGTAGCGATTGTAGCGCGTCACCGCGCCGCGCGCTTCGCCCTCGCCCCGTCGTCCCGCGTCCCGCGGTCCCGCCCATCGCCGTCCGAGTCGTCGCCGTCCGCGTCCGTCGCGCTCGGTCGTTTCAATCGCGCGCGCGCGTCGCTCGCTCGCCACGCGTCGCTCAGCACCGCGTCCGACGGCAGGCGCTGTCCCGCGACGTAGATTTGAAACGGCATGTCGTCGCGTTCGAGATCCCGCGTCCGCGGCGCCGTTCGCGCGACGTCGGACGTCGCGGACCCGCGCGTCGACGCGAGACGCGCGCGCCGACGCTCGACGCCGCGCCGCGCCGCGCCGGTCGCGCCGCGCGTCGGGATCCGCGGCGCCGCCGCGCGTTCGCGATGCGCGCGCCGCGCATCGAATGACGTATACCTAAAATACGAGACTCAGTACCGCATAAAACGCCCCGCGACACCCATCAGTGGGAGCATCCGCGACTCTACGCGGATCCGCGACGCGCCGCGCATCGAATGACGGTTACCTAAAA
>Ga0255763_1002667_pt1 | contig 16691 bp, 7 predicted proteins | sample 041ome_2_FD_179963 | JGI IMG/M metagenome (GOLD analysis project Ga0255763, IMG submission 179963) | Coastal salt marsh microbial communities from the Groves Creek Marsh, Skidaway Island, Georgia - 041406US metaG (version 2) | ecosystem: Environmental > Aquatic > Marine > Intertidal zone > Salt...
AAGGAAATCCAGAAGATTTGGTGGTTAAAACTCCAGCTGGATCTATTGGAACTAGAGGAACAGAATTTCAAACAGTGGTTGATGATGAAGGTGATAGTAAAGTTTTATTAATTGGTCCTGGTGAAAACAACACTTTAGGCTTAAGACCGGGTGCAGTTGAGGTATTTAACGATCTTGGAAGTGTGACTTTAGATAGTCCTTTTGCTTATACTGAGTTTGGTATTAATCAAATTCCAACTCCACCGGTTACAATCTCCAATGAGCAATTACAAGAATTTCAAAGTTTTTTAGCTGCACGAACACAAGGCCTGGATCAAGAGAGTGTGCAGGAGGCAATCAAAGAAGGTCTGTTTGACGATAATCAAATTGGTGGCAATGAAATTATAGGCCAAATAGTAACGGATGCATTAAACTTAAGTGATGGAGGTTTAACCTTTGATCAAATAGCAATTTTACTTGGGACTTCAGTTGAACAATTGCTTGGGGAAGATGCAACTGAAGAGTTTGAAAATGAAAGTGCCGAAAACCAAATTATTATGGCAAATGCTGAAGGAGGTGATGGTTTAGCTTATGTACTTAGATATGGGGGAACTGATTTAGGTGCAACTACTGGAGGAGATTTTCATGGGATTAGCTCTGGTACTTATACTTATACAGCTAATGATGTGAATATGGTAGCAACTACTGGAACTGGATCAGGAACGTTTAGCGCTACTTCAGTTGTAAATTTTGCAGATAATACGGTTACCAATACTTTTAGTGGGTCTGTCATTCTTGGATCTAAAGATGAAGTGAGTTTTTCTTATGCTGCCGATGCTAGCTCAGTAGCTGATAATTCAGACGAAGTTTTAATTGCAGACTATTTTTCGATTAATAGTTCAACTGGAGCAACAGCAGTGGATAGTAACGGTTCCAGTTTTACCCAAACAGATTATGAAGTTGATGATAGTCAATATATAGCGGCTTCAGAAACAAGTTATTTTAATATTCAAATGAATGGATCTTCTAATTCTCCAACTGCATCTGTTGGAACTTTAGCTCTAAATATTTCAAATTATACTACAACAGATGGAACAACCAGTGTCACAAATAATATTAATGGTCAAAGAGTCGGGATCATGCCAGTAAGAGATTAAAGGCTTATCTATTATTCCAAGATATTGGTGTTACTGTTACAGCATTTCTACTCCCTATAGCTTTAACAATACCAATCTCTTGATTTAAATTAGTGTCACCATATACAAGTTTAATTTTTATCTTTCTGTTTCCAGGAGTAAAATCACTTGTATCAATATTTTCATAATAAACTTTTGCAAGTTCTTGCCGCCATTGTTCTATAGTGACAACTTCACCTGCTGGAGAGGTTATCCTCATTGGTGTGTTAGTTGATGCAACAAAATCTACTGTTTTAGACCATCCGGTTGATAATGCTCCATCCCCTGAAGTGTTAACTTTAACAGTATCTTCATCGCTAATGAATATACTGTTATCACTTCCATCGTTAAAAAAGGATATCTCTGCTCTTACAGGACCTAAAACAACATTGATATCATTATCATCTTCTTCTATGTCAGCTCCGGTAAAATCTCCTACACTTCCACCATATCTTATTATAAATCCCTCTACATCTGAGCTTGCCATTCCATCTCTAGTTAGAATACCAGTAGTAGCTTCTGCTGTAGTTTGTTGGAATGCAAGATAATCATTTGTATTTGCTGCTGGGTGTGAGCTAATCCAGTTTGCAGCCGTGAACGGTCCTACTCGTACACTTGCTTGACTTGACCTTGTAGTAGAAAAATTACAGCTTGCTTGATTTTCAATATTGTCAATCACTTCTTGATTGGTGCCGACAGGCACATTTAATCTAACTCTCCAAAACTCTTTATCTTTCCAAGGACCAGAGGTGTATCTCCAAAAACCAGATCTGTAAATTCCTCCTTGGCATTCATCAGTTCCATTTACCCAAGCTTGTTTGTTATTTGTTACTCCAAGATCTTCAATTGCATCAAGATCTGCAGCAGTAGTTACATTTGCAAGATATCCTTGGATGCCGCATAGGTTTTGGTAACTCGCTTGGAAATTTGCTTGATTATAACTTAATTGGCTGTCTTTTAATTGATAATAGTGAGTTGCACCACTTGGTTTTTGTACATCTCCTAGTAATACTTCTATTTCTCTAGTACCTGCAGTTGAAGCATTATGTTCAAAATACATAGATTTGATTAAATCTAAATAATTTTTACAAGTCGCATCACCAGTTAATGTAACTTCTGAACTTTCATTGTTTGAAGCTGTTAAACCAACGGATGTTAATTCATCAGAACCAGCAACAATTTTATCACCACTTTCAGATCCATCCTTAATTCTTACAATTGCTTTGGTTACCCTTCTATCATAAAGATTGATTACCCTTTTTGTTGCTATTCTTATAATAGGATCTTCGTCATTTTCCATTCCTCCATATTCTATAATCAATCCTCTTATTGAGTAATCGTTATAAGAGTCGCCTGGTCCGTTATTCCAATTATGCAAATCATTCCATGTCAACTCTGCGCTATCTGGAAAATGAGTTCCTAATAAATGTATTCCATGTTCGGTTTTTGCAACATTATTTGGCTCCCCTGTTCCATTCCAATTTCTAAATGGCATTCCATCAACAAAAACTTCTCCAATTTGTTGTCCTTGTGGATCGTTTGAAGTATAAGTTGTGCCATCAATAGTAAAAGTAGTTCCTCTCTCCCAAGTTCCATTATTAGCAGCTGTGCCTGTTCTTGCTGGAGCAAAAGCTAAACCTCTACCATTCCACAACATTCCTTCAGGACCAGTCATCCATCTCCATACCGGACATTCATCATTGTCCACTGTGTCATCGACGTTGCTAAAGGATGCGGTAAAAAATAATTTTGTATTGCTACCAGTGATAGCGGCATTTGTAGCTAAAGCTATTTTAGGGTCTTTATAGAATAATGTTAAACCAGATTGTAATTGGGGGTTAGCATTAGACGCGGTGATAGAAGTGTTACCTTTTCTATAAAATTCATTTTGAATACCCTCTAATACCCACATTTCAGCAGAGCTTGCTGTGTAATCTGAAAAAGAGGTAGAGTTAATATTTTCCCTGGTATCTAAATCCACAAGACTAAATGTAGTATTTGAAATAACTCTTACTCTATAAAATCCAGTTGCAAGTTGAGTCATTCCATCAAGATTCATTTGATTAGCAGTACTGATATCTGCAATCTTAATTATATCGTCATGAACTAGACCATGAGAACCATTAGTTGTTATCACTGCTGGATTTGCTTTAGTGATGGCTGTTATATCTCGATCAGTTTTAGTTTGATATTTCTCAACTATGTTTCTGATATATCTAGTGTTTGCTCCATAAGTTTGGCCATTTCTATAAAATGGAATGTTTTCAAAATCTCTTAAAGCTTGAAAGTCTGCAGTGGCTTGAGCTCTGCTAGACCTCTGTCTAAATCCTCCACATTTATTTAAATGCGCAGTTGTATTTGAATTGTCTGAAAGTGCTAATCCACCCATCCAACCGTTACCAACTGCTTTTTCAGTTATAATTGCATTTTCAGATTCACTGGTAATTGTTGCAAGATACCCACTTTTTCCAAAATAATCTAATTGCCTTGAAAGAGAAAAAGCTTCTCCCATTCTTCTATTATTGTCATTATAAATATCATCATTTGAATTTCCAGATGCTCTTCTTGGAAATTCATAAAATTCGTAAAAATGATTGTAACCATCTCTATGCTCTTCAACATGCAAAGGGCCTAAAGAAAATAAAATTGATCTTTCACCTAATGAAGGTGTTAATTCATCATCTAATTCTTCTTCTGTTCCATCAGTACCATCAGTACCCTCAACTGCATATGGATTTGAACCATCCTCAACTGAAACTTCTTTTGAATTAAAATATTTTATAGACTCAAAAGCTTGTGTCCAAACATCTACATCTGCACATGGTGCATCAGACTCATCACCCTCATACATCGTCCATACTTGAGGGTTGTAAATTGTTGGAGTTTGAGAAATATCTAAAGACGACCCTCCAGTTATAGTTCCTCCAGAAGTATTTTTCCAAACTCGATTATTAAACCAAACAAAATCGTTAGCAGAATAAGTGGTTGCAGCGCTCCAGTCAGCAGGTTTTCCAGAATGCACCATAGTTAAAACACCTGTATATGCATTCCAGCCAGGATAATCATCGGAGGTATTGTGATCTACTGCTGAAGAAGAGGTGTCGCCAGTAATTGTCGATGGATAATCTTCAGCTGTGGTATCAAGTTTCAGATAATCTTCTAAGATATCTGGATTAGTCTCTGCATCAACATCATTTAAATCACCATCGTTATTACCATCTATCGGCGCAACATATGTATCAGCTTCAATGGTTGCTCTTGCTACACAAAAATTATGGTCACTAATATCAATTTCGTCCGCATCATCAGTGTCACCGTCTTGATTAATATCATGCTCCAAACTGAAATGATCAAAACCTCCATATTCAACTACATATCCAGTAATACAGTCTAGTCCCCCCGTATTACAATTTGGTATTCTTCTTAAATCATTCCATCTACCATCGGTTCTACCTGATCTATTAATTTCCATATCTGCATAAGGCTCTGCTGAATTATTTGGTTCACCACTTTGCCAATTCGTATACGAAACACTCATTCCCATTAAAGGGCCAGACTCTGATTGCATATTTGCAGCATTAGAGGTTGGGTTTCTCCAGTCTGAATTTGACAGCCAAATATAATGTTGATCACTTGCAGCATCTAATCTTGTTCCATAATAATTGGCTCTAGTTTCGCCAGCTGCAACATGAAAAGGAGTAACTCCAGTACATCCAGATTGAGTGCTGCTATTACACATTACTGCATCTTTGATAAATTCATTTTCAGCAGCAGTTTCTATTGAAACTAAATATCCACGCATTCCTCCACAAGTTGATTGTTCAGCTCTTCTTTTTGCTTCCCACCAATCGATAGAATCTCCATTGTAACCAAGGTCTGAAGTTACGTTTGGAGCAGTAGAAAAATACTTATAATAATGTCCATAACTATTATCTCCTGATGTAGTTGTAAATTGAACACCATCACAATCACTGCCTAATACTTCTGACCAATCATCTTCAACAAAATCTACATTGGCAGCTTTTCCATCATCATTTTCTAAATAATAAAGTTTATCTTCAAACTCTGCACAATCCTCATGATTATAAGAGGTTGAAGCTGAAAAATCAGTAAAGCTAGTTGTGTTGTTACATTGCTCCATTGATCTTTTAAAAACATAAAAATCTGTATTAGTATTATCTTTAGTTTGTATCTTAATGTCTCCATCTACATCTTGCTGACCAATATAATTACTAAGCGGTGTGATTAATGGAGTACCTTCTTGTCCAGTTAAGTTATCTAGATCCTCTGAAGTAAGTGCAATTTTTCCATCTCCAACATCACCTTTTTGAACGGGCGCTGAAACTATTAATTCTAAAGGAACAATTTGACCTTGAGGACCATTTCCACACGACAAAATCTTATAATAAACAACATCTTCTCCTGGTGGAACATTAATCGCTGGTGCATCATCAGTAGTAGAGATTACTGGATATTTAACAATTTCTGTTTGCCATAAAGTTCCTTTATTACCTATTCCATAAATCGTTGCATCATTAGTTCTATCTGATCCTCTTGAGGTATTATAATCAACTGCAGTATTACCAGAGCCTTCATTAAATTTATAATAAGAGACAAGTCCGGGCTCAGAACCTGTCAGTCTTCTTCTATTGTTATTTGCAATATCTGTTTCAGATCTTGAAATATTCCAAATTCTCATTTCAGAAATATTTCCTAGCCAAGGAACACTTTGAATTACAGGAGCACCAGACAAGTAACTGCTAGGTGAAAAACCATGTAAGCCCTCACCTATAGCAAGTGGCCAAACATCCATTTCAGGTAATGTTTCTGGGGGATTTTCATAACCTGATTTACTTCTTTTTCCAATGTCCGCATCAAAAGTTCCTACTAAAGATCCATTTTGATAAATCCTAACATTGCCAGTATCCGTACTATCAGGATCACCTCCATCCCAAACCCAAGCAATATGAACCCACTCATCTTTCACAGGGGTTCCAACATCACCTTGATTATCTAATACTACTTCACCTAACCTTGGTGACCACTCATCGTTTAAAACTTTAAAGACTAAATCCCACTCTCTCCCCCATTCAAATGCGTGCATATTATATGTGGATGTGGTTTGCATATTTTTAATCCACATCTCAATCGTAAATTGTTCAGTTGGAAAATCTTTAAATTTTTCTACTAATGCAAATGAACGGTCTGTGTAAGTGGTGTCGCGATCATTATTTCCTGAAGAACCTTCCGCTGAAAAATATATTGATCGAACTATATCTGCATGTCTTTGAACATAGACTTCATATGACATGTCTTCAAATTTTTTGTCATCAGTTCCAAGATTAGCAAATATTCTTTTTGCATAATAAACATCTTCACTAGAATTTGTGAAACCATGTCTATTTAAACATTTATTGTCTGAGTCTTCTACACTTAAAGTGTTTTGAATATCTACTAGAGAAAAACTGTTTGAATTTAATTGATCTGAGATCCATTTTTGTCCCTCTTGAAGTCCTGTTTCAGCAGCAAGGTTAACTTGTTGCATCACAGAATTTCTTGAAACACTTTTTAAATCGTTATCATAATAAAAAAACATTGCTCCTGTCATAATTGATAAAGCAGACACAACCGCTATTACAAAAACAAGAACAAATCCTTTTTGTTTATTATGATTTTTCATAATTATGAATCGCTCCATAATTGTTGTCGATCAATAAAGTTATGAGTATCTTTGCAACGATTTGATAACATTCCTATTGTTACATCTTCCCCATCAACAGTCACGGTTTGTTCGGATATTTTAACTGAAGGCTGTACATTTCTTTCAGGAAAATCAAAAGTAATTACTGCTTCATCTAAACTACTAGTAAAAGGTACTGTTTGTCGTCTAAATACTTTTTCTCCACCTTTCCCTTGAATGTAGCCCTCAATAGTCATCGCAGCTTTTGTTTTATAAACTTGAATATTTTCCATTGCTGTTTCTGAGCAATCAACTCTATCAACGTAAACTTTTTCAGTAGTTGCTAATTGATTTCCTCTTAAATCAGTTGCAATAATTCTAACTGAAAAATATTTTTTATTACTTGGTAGATTTGCCCATCTGATATCTGAGTCATCATTGAGCACTAGATAAAACTTATCATCCTTTTGATCTATTCTAAATCTTGATCCATGATCAACATCACTGTCAGCATCCATTTCTGGCACTTCTCCTAAATTAAATCTGACAAAATCATGAGTATCAGGTTCTTGAGTGCTATTTGCAAAAATTTCTCCAATTACGAAATCCTTATCAGCATCTTCTGCCATATCAAAATCTGTGTTATTAGTGATAGCTGTTCCATCCTCTTCTTTAAAAGACACACCGGTTGGAGTGGTGTTACCTATGTTAAATCCAATGTAGACTTTCTTAATATCTGATATTCGATCATTGTCTGTATCTTGAGTTTGAACTGCATAATAAAAAGAATCTTGATGAGGTTCACCGTCATCAAAACCTGTTGGTAACGTCTCGTATCTAAAAGATCCATCAGCAAAAACAAAAATTGTTCCACCCGCTTCTGTGGTAACGGATGCTCGAGCTCCACTGTAACTTGATTTGTTCATTGTATCATACATTTCACCAATATTAGGTAATTCAGTATTATTTGCCCAAACAGCTGTAGTTGCCCGCCAAGTTCCACTTAATCTACAATTCATTGTTCTGCTCGATCCATCAACAGTTTGAGTTTTTACATCTCCAGACTCTGCTAAGTCATTAGCAACACTTCCAATTTGAGCGCAATTATTGGTATCAGAGTTAGACTCTACTAAAACTTCTAGATGCTCTCCTTGAGGATCGTATGATTTACTCAAAAGTCCATAAATTCTATTTACGGTGTAATAATCTTCATCCATATAGAAATAAAGATTTTGTGCCTTAGGCATTGGCTTATTGGTTGCTGTTTTTGTTGGAACATACCTAGGTAATCTTGCAATTTGAATATTGGAGTATCGATTATCAGGTTGAGAAAACGAAACTATAGCAACTGAACCACGCTGAAATCTTTGAAACATTGTAGATTTTAATTCGTCTGTATCTTGTGATCTTCCAGGTAATGAAACCTCTGTACCAGAGGTATTTTCTGTAAAAGGAAAAGTTGAATTAGTATGGTCGTTTAAAGTACCAGATGTGTTAAACCTATAATCAAAAGCTGTAAAACGTTGGCTTAAACTATTTGCAACATGAGGTTTATTTTCAATATTTGCTCTAAATTTATTTGGATGATAGGTCAAAGTAACAGTGTTTTTAACTCCAGTATTTTTTCCATTACCGCAGTTCCATTCATGGGTTGCACCAGGGTTGTAGCTTATTCTAGAAAATGATTTTGATTGATTAGAGCAATTTCTTGTACCTGTGTTATTAGGTCTAGTATTGTCAAATCTTGCAAATAATCTGTCATATCCAAGAGTATTATAATTCATAAATTGACTGGAGCTTGGTGTCGACCAGCCAGTTAAATGACTCATATTTGCATGAGATAGATACGAGCCTTCTGTTCTTCCACAATTTCTTGTATGTTCAAATTCATATCCTTTAAAGTGATGAAGATGAATTGCAGATTGATTTCCTCTAGCTCCCCACCAAGACCATAAATACATATCATAAGTCATGTCTGCAGGTTCGCCCCACCAATCATTTTTTTCTGCATCGGTTAAACCATCCCATTCGGTTCTGTCTACTCCACTTAATGAATTTCTCAAATTGGTTGAACTAAAACCACTTGTGCCATCTAAATTTTCATAATCTATTCCTGCACAAGCTCTTATTTTTCCATCTGGCCATTTTTTTTGAACGACACTTGGTCTTTGATAGCCTGCTGCAAACCCAAGCATGTCATCATCCATCCAAGTTGACATTTGAGGGTTACAATCTGGAAAACCTCCAGAGCAAATCATTCCTTTTAAAACAAATGAGTCATACTCTTCCTCAGAAACTAAAAATGATGGTGAGGCTAAATTTTGCTGTATATAAAATGATCTACCATCATCTGTTAAATCATAATCAGGTCCACCAAACTGGCTTGCCGTTCCTCTTCTCTCATAGTTTTGATCTCCATAAGTAAAACCTTTAGGATCCCAAGTATGCAAATTAACATCAGAAAATTGTGGGGCACTAAATTTCATTACTCTTACTGTATAATCTTTGTAAGCTTCATTTTGGTCTTCCCAACCTTCACTGTCACAATTAGTATCTAAATTAGCTTTTAATCGGATATTGAAATCTTGATAGCCATCTGCATTAAAAGTGTAACTACTATCAGAATTATTCAAAGTACCTGATAAAACTAAACTTCCATTCCACTCACCTGCATCAGCTGAGTTATTATTATTGTTGTCGTCATAACTTGATGTCGCTGTAAGACCTGGGGGAATTACTGTGTCAGTTGGTACTGTTTCTAATTTAAGTCTCATTTCATCATGACTAACACTTGGTATTCCTGTAATTGCTGGAGGTTTTTCAGATGAAAATCTTATTTCTTCAAACGTTCTATTCAAATCAGATGTTCCAACTTTTTCCCCTTGATGAAGAATAATAATGTCATCAGCTGTTACAAAATTTGCTAGCTGAATATCTCTTGTTAAATTGTTGGCACACTGTACTTTTAAACTTCCGGTAAAAGGAATTACAGGGGTTCTGTTTTCATGTAAATCTTCCTCATTATAAACATAATATGTAGTTCCTCCAAAATTTAAGTTTCGCATGTAAGCTGAAGCAGAATAGGTCTCGGATACTTTTCCGTCTTTAGACTGTAGTTGGATTTCAAAATCGATATGTTTACTTCGAAGTCTAATACCTAAGGTATTAAAAAATTGAGCAACTGGCATCCAATCCAAATCAACTGTGGTGCCACTATCTGTTTCATCACAATTGTTAGTATTCCATACCTTTTTCTTTAAAACAGTCTTTTCTGTTAATGGCGAATAAGGAACTTGCAGTTCATACTTAATTAATTTTCTTTGAATATTTCCATCATCATCCTCTGTATCAAAACAAAAGGAAACTGCTTCTCCATACTCAGTGTCGTCAGCTACTTCTGTACCATCATCGTTTAATACTTTAACAGGCTCTTGAACTTCACCATCAGTACTGTCAGGGTGTTTATAGCCTGCCATTTTACTGTCATGCTGCAAAACATGAAGGGCAAATCTTGCTTCTTGTTTCATGTTGTTGTGATTAATTTGTCTAACAAACGTTCCCTGAAAATTACTGTAAATTGTATAAGTTGCACCCATAACAATTGTTGAAACAACAACCGCAACTAATGCTTCTGTTAATGATAATCCTTTTTGAGTTATAAATTTTTTTAAATTCATATTAAGTGCCTGCTAAGAATAATCTTCTAAATTTTTCTTCAATCTTATCTTGTTTAATAATTATAGTGACTTGTTTTTTTTTAACTGTTTCATAAACATCTTCACCATCTACCTGATCAGTGACACCGTCGTTATCTTTATCTACTGGAACATCTTTCTCAACATCTTCAATTTCTAGTAATCGTTTGTCTCCATCTCTTGCCGGACCTAGATGTTTTTTTAACAACGCTCCCCAATTATCTAAATCTGTTAAAACTTTTTGATTAGTGATACTAGCTTTATAGGTAGTGTCTTCAAATTTAGTCATATCTAAATCATCATATGGGTCCAAACTTCCCTCAGAATTTGAAATAAAAGTAATGGGTGCATTTAAAGTTGCATCTGATGCCATATTTTTATTTGGAGTGTCATCAGGTACATCAGATCTTTCTAGAGATAATGTAGTATTATTATCACTATCAAAAGCTGTTGAAGCTGTTATTTCGTATCTACCTCCCACTCCTTCAATAATTATTTGATCACCATCGCCTGGCAATTGCGCTAGTCCTTTAACCTTTAAAGATGCGCCAGCTGTAGTATCTTCGAATACTCTTGGATTTCCATATTGAGCTGCAACTGGATTATAAACAGCGGCAAGCTCCTCAAACATTAATTCAACTGCATAAGCTGCTTTGTCAAATTTTCTTAGATTAGCAAAATCTCTTTCTTGATATGATTGTAATGTCATAAAAACAGTTACTGCTAAACCTAGAACACCTGCAGCAGTCATTCCTTCTACTAAAGAAACTCCTTTTTCGAATTTGTGTTTTATATTCATTACATTCTTGTGCCGTTATTAAAAAAGCCTGTTTGATAGGTGTGTAGATAATCTTTTTTAGATCCCGCATTATCCGATGCTTGTATTTCTCCTCTTGCATTTTCTGGTGCAGACCCATCAGGTAAAAAACAAAAAAAATTATTTGCAGCTGAAACTGCTGTACAATTTCCTGTTGTTGAAGAACATCTTTTGATTGTCATATGCTGAAGCTTTTTTGTTAAACTTGCAATTTTTGTTCCTTTATCATTAGTACCATCAAAGTCTGAGCACTTTGTGGATGTCGATTTATGATACTCTACATTATATCGGTTCAGACCTTGAGCCTGCCAAACTTCTAAATCTGCAGTATTATTTGTCGTATCATTTACAATTCGTATAGTGTAAGCGTTTCCATCTTCTAAAGAGAGTTGTCTGACATAATTTATCTGACCTCGTATGGTTGCAAGATCATTTTCATAATTTTCTTGATCACCGAAGTTGTCTATTGCTGGAAAACCAACAGCACCAATAATAGCTACGATTGCGATCGTGGTCATCAACTCTAAAAGACTGAAACCTTTTTCCTTAACTTTCATTAAAGATTATCCTACTGCTTGACCAATACTGAAGATTGGCATGTACAAAGCTATCATAAGAACACCAATGATTGCTCCAATAATCACGATCATGAGTGGTTCTATAATTGAAGATAAGGCAGCAACTACACCATCAAATTCTTCTTCATAATAATTTGCAATCGATTGAAACATTTCTTCCATATTACCTGTCCGCTCACCAACAGCTGTCAATTGAGCAAGTGCAGGTGGAAATATATGTTCTTCTTTTTGAAGTAAGGCCGATAAGGTTTGACCGGTTACAATCTGTTTACCAATTCTTTCCAATGCATATATAAAGACAAGGTTGGTTGTAACAGACTTTGATATTTTGATTGTATCAATAATGCTTACACCAGCTCTAGTTAAATTAGCCATAATCATACACATTCTTGATACGGTGGCCTTTACAATTAAATCTCCAAATAAAGGAAATTTTAAAAATCTTTTATGCATTACATGTCTAAAACCTTCAATATTTTTGTACATAAAGTTATATAAAACTCTGATGATGATAATTGTTCCAATAATCTTCATAATGTTGGTTGGGTTAGCTATGAATTGACTTGCATTTACAATCACTAAGGTAGCAGCCGGAAGTTGAACCCCCATGGCACCATACATCTTCTCAAATACTGGTACTACTTTCCATAACATGAAAATCGTAATCACTGTTGCAACCGTTAACAGCATTACCGGATAAAATAATGCACTTTTAATTCCTTGTCTTATTTTGGCATTTTTTTCCAGTAGTTCTACAAGCTTAATTAAAAACTCGTCTAATTTACCACTGGCTTCACCAGCTGAAATCATATTTAGATAAATGTTATCAAAAATAGTTGGATGCTTAGCAAATGCATCTGTTAAATTCATACCTCCATTAAGGTCTTTAATAATTGTATGTGCTGTCATTTTCATTTTCATATGAACTGTTTGATCTCTGATCATCATGATAGACTCTAAGATTGGCAAACCTGCCTTGATCATGGTGGATACTTTTTTTGTAAATTGTAACAATTCTTTTGGAGGAACTTTCGCCCAAGGACCAAAGTTCAAATAAATATTGCCTTTAGCAATAATAATTGGTGCATTACTTAATGGAATGTCATCTAAAGATGGTGGGCCTTTAGTTTCTGATTTACCGTTACCTTTTTTAATTGAAGTAACGATTATTTTTTTTTTTCTAAGTTCAACTGCAGCTGCTTGAGGATTAGAAGCAGAAATTACTCCTGTTATTTTTTTTCCTGCTTGAACGCCTGCATATTGAAATGATGCCATAGATTAAACTACCAAGATTCTTGAATATTCTTCAACAGATAATATACCTTTCTTGATAAAATTTCTGCCTATTACTTGCATAGTTTTAAATCCATCTTTAACCGCAACCTCCAGCATCTCATCACCTCTAGCATCTCTTAAGATTGCAGCCTCTAAGTTTGGAGTTTTTTTCAAAACCTCATAGATACCTTGTCTGCCTTTATAACCTGAATTGTTACATTCAGGACAACCTTCACCCATTTTGGGGGTAAATGTATTTAGCTCTTCTTCGGTAAAACCAAATTGTAATAAACTTTCTTTAGTTACTTTTTCATCATCTACTAGACAAGCGGAACAATTTTTTCTAGCCAACCTTTGAGCAACAATCAAACTCAATGCAGAGGCCACCATGAAACTTGGTACTCCCATATTCACTAATCGAACAACTGTAGAAACTGCATCATTAGTGTGGAGTGTACTTAGCAATAAGTGACCCGTTAATGCTGCTTTGATTGCAATATCGACTGTTGATTTGTCTCTTATCTCTCCAACTAAAATTACTTCTGGGTCTTGTCTTAAAAAAGATTTCAAGATGGCTTCAAAGGTTAAACCAATTTCATTATTAGCTTGAATTTGCCCAACACCCTTTAAATAAAACTCAACTGGATCTTCAGCGGTCATTATATTAGTGCCTGGACTATTTATTTTTTTAATACATCCATAAAGCGTTGTACTCTTACCACTTCCTGTTGGACCAGTTACTAAGACCATTCCTTGAGGAGCAGTGATTGCTGCAACTAAATTATCATAATCTTCCTTGTCTAAACCAATTTGCTCTAGACCTAAATCAGGTCCTGCAGCAAGTAAACGCATAACCACACGTTCACCTTCTTTAGCTGGGATTACTGAAAACCTAACATCAATATCAACATCATCTTCATTTTTAGGTGTTGGATTTTTAAACTGTAGTTTACCATCTTGAGGTAATCTTTTTTCGGAAATGTCACATCCAGACATTATTTTTAATCTTGTGATGATCGCATTATAATTTTCCATCAAAAATTGTTTAAATTGAAGTTGTTCCTGAAGAACTCCATCTTTTCTAAATCTTATTCTTGCCTCACCTCTTCTAAAAACTTCAATATGAATATCGCTGGTGCCGCTTAAGAAAGACTCATTTAAAAGTTTATCTACAAAATCAACTACTGCATTACCACTGTCTACGGTTTTAGTGTTTGGAACTTTTAAATTTAAATTGGGCTTTGAAACTTTTGGCTGTGCAGCTGAAGCATTAGCAGACTCTTTTGTTGCCTCAATAACGGTTTTAAAATTTAGAGCTTGATCTAAGTTTGATGGTTTTGCAACGTATAATTCTACATTACAACCCGTCATACTTTTTATTTTACCAGCTAAGGTAGATTTAGTTGGATCAAATAAAGCTATTTTTAAAATCCTACCATTTAATTCAAAAGGTAGCATTTCATTTTCCATTATAAAATCTTTTGGAAGTTTTTTTACAGCATCCTTTTTAACAGTTTGCTCAGTTAAAATAATTTTTCTTAATGCATAATTTCTTGAAACTGCTGCAACAATATCATCTTCACTAACAAGATTATCATTGATTAAATATTCTAATACACCAAGGGGTGCTTTACCATTGCCGTCATATTTCTTTTTGGCTTCATTGAAATTAGCTTCAGATAATTTACCACTAGTCTTTAAAAGATTAGATATTTTGATGCTTATTTCTGGATTGATTGATGGCATGTATAAAAATTATAATAAAAATTATAACTTATACAACATTAGCACTTAAGAATATCAACAGTTGAGTTTTATTGTCTTGGTCTGTTTTTTGTTTAAAAAATGCTCCTAAAAGTGGAATTTTTGAGAAAAAAGGAACATAGTTTTCACTATTTTCTCTGGTATTTTTATACACCCCACCAAGAACAGCAACATCGCCTGCATTTATTTGAACGATTGATGTAATCGATTCTTCGTTTGTTGTAACACTACCATCAGACAATGATGCGCCAGGAGTATCGTTAGAAAGGGTTAACTCCATTTTAATTCTATTATCACCAATTACCTCTGGTGTTACCGTAATACTCAAATTTTGTGGTATCTCTTCTGTTGATCCTGCTGCATCTCCTGAAGCTGGAATTACTTTAACTAAAGTTGTTCCTTGAGTAAGTTGAGCTTGCTCGCCATCCATTGCAAATAATTTTGGATTTGAAACTGTTTCTGTGTTCGAGTCGTTTACTGAACTTGATATGACAGCTTTCATTTTATTCATGCCTATATTGCCCAATAGAAATGCTCCACCTGCAAGATTCACAGCATCACTACTAAAACCTGTGTTCGATATTCCAGCCGTAGAAGTATTAGATGGTGTAAATTCTGTTGTATCACCTGGGTTAGTATCAATTCCTGTGTAAGTAATTCTATCTCTGCCCTCTTGAACATTTGTAATATTTACTAATTCTAAATTTGCACTAAAATTTTTATTAAATCCATCTGTTGCATTTACAATGTAAGCTTCGATCATTACTTGTTTTTTCTCTAAATCAATTTTATTTAAAATATTCTCAGCTTGATTAAGTTGAGCGTACGTTCCCGTAATTATAATTTGATTATTTTGTTCATCATCAACCATTGTAAAACCTTCTGCTTCACCCATGATTTCTCCGAGTGACTCGACTAAATCTGAAGAATTTTGATAAAAAACTTTAAATATTTCTGTAACCATAGGTCCAGCACTATTTTCATCAGTTGATATAGATCCGCCAGAGTCTAAAGAGGCTAAATTATTATTTGCTTCGATTGTATTATCTATTTTAGATTTTTCTAATTGCGCAAAAAATTCTTTAGTATGAACTCTTAATAAACCAGAGTCTTCATCCACAGTCATAACTAAACTATTGATATCTAATATAGCGTAAACTGCAGAGCCCCATTTTATATTTTCAAAATCGATAGTTATTTCACCATCAACTTCATTGCCTATAATAATGTTTCTTTGAACTAATCCAGCAAATAATTTTAAAGCTGATCTTATGTTCATATTGTTTAACTTTAAGCTAACTTCAGTATCTTCTAATTTTTTGATCTTTAAATTTCTATCAATAAGTTTAAGTGATTTTTTTTCTGGCTCTTTACCCTCTGTTAAAGAAATTCTTCTAACTAACTTATCTTCTTTTTTATTCTTATTTAAAATCTCTTTTGTATCTTGGCTAAATTGTTCAGATGTTTTTCTGAAATTTTCCGCACTTGCTTTGACATTAAAAGCTTCAATTTCTTGAACAGCCCCTTTGTCTTTTTGATCATAAGCCATCTTTGGCCTTTTTGAAGTACTACAACTAGCTAATAAAACAGAAACTGTAATTACCAAAAATAATTTAATAAATTTTTTCATTAATTAAATAAGTCCTCAACATTGGTAACTGTCTCACTGTCGTTATCATTATTATTGTTTTCATTATTTTCTGTTTGATTATCAACGTTTGTATCATT
>Ga0255763_1002710_pt1 | contig 16554 bp, 20 predicted proteins | sample 041ome_2_FD_179963 | JGI IMG/M metagenome (GOLD analysis project Ga0255763, IMG submission 179963) | Coastal salt marsh microbial communities from the Groves Creek Marsh, Skidaway Island, Georgia - 041406US metaG (version 2) | ecosystem: Environmental > Aquatic > Marine > Intertidal zone > Salt...
TCCATCGGGCTTCAGTTGGTTCGTCGCCACCCCGGCATTCAAGACGGCCAGATCGAACGGCCCGTGATGTTCGACGAGGGCGCGCCATGCGGCGGGGTCACCGACGTCCATCATCGCGACGGTGCCATCGATTTCGCCGGCGACGCTCGCTGCCGAGGCCGCGTCGATGTCGGCGATGACGCATGTCGCGCCGGCAGCCGCCAGCATCCGCGCCGTGGCGGCACCGATACCGCTGCCGCCGCCGGTGATCAGCGCTCGCCGACCGGTCAGGTCGACCGTGGGTGTGCTCATGCGAAACCGTCCTCTCCCCAATCGGGATGTTCGAATTCTTCGATACCGCGCTCCATCTCTGCGAGGACGGTTTCAATGACGTGGACTCGTGCCCAACGTTTTTGTTCTCCCGACACGATATGCCACGGGGCCAGCGGGTGGTCGGTGTGAGCGAACATATCCTCGATGGCTTCGGTGTAGCGGTCGGCTTTATCGCGATTACGCCAATCCTCATCGGTCAGTTTCCATCGGCGTAATGGATCACGTTGCCGCCGTTCGAACCGGCGCAACTGTTCATCGGGGCTGATGTGGAGCCAGAACTTCACGATGATGATGCCTTCGAGGACGAGGTTCCGTTCGAACTGCACGATCTCGTCATAGGCGCGGCGCCACTGAGCGGTCGAGGCGTAGCCCTCGACCCGTTCCACCAGGACTCGGCCGTACCAACTGCGATCGAAGAGTGCGAAACCTCCAAGGCCGGGAACCTCACGCCAGAAACGCCACAGGAAATGTCGGCGTTTTTCTTCATAACTGGGTTTGGCAAATGTGGCCACCCGGTAGTGGCGCGGGTCGAGTGGTTCAACGATGCGTTTGATTGCGCCGCCCTTGCCGCCAGCGTCGGCTCCCTCTAGGACGACGAGGACGCCTGGTCCGGGCTCGGGGTTGTTGAGATGACCGCCGGTGTGCAGGCGCATCTCCAGCAAGCGGCGTTGTGCCGTTTGGAGTCGCTGCTCGTACTCGTCTCGTGACAGCTGCGCCGTCATGTCGAGGTCGTCGAGGCGGCCCATCAGCTGTTCGAGCCGACGCCGATAAGGGCCTGATGCAGCGTGTCGACCAATCGGTCGATCTGCTCATCGGTGATGACCAACGGCGGGCAGAACGTGCAGGAGTGGCCGGCGATTGCTCGGGTAATGGTGCCGTTGGCCAGCATGTGATCCCGCACAGCTGCAGCGTCGGTCCCGGGGTGAAGGCCGGCGGCCCATACGGCACCGTCGCCGCGGACCTCGGCGATGAGGCCGTCATCGGCGATGGAGCGCAGCCCTGACGAGAGCCGTTCGCCGATGTGCATCGCGCGCTCAAGGAGTCCTTCGCGCTCAATGATGTCGAGGTTCACGTCGGCAGCGGCGCACACTGCGGCATGGCCCGAGTAGGTGTAGCCGGTGGTCAGCACGTAATCGCTGTCCGCTTCGAGAGGTGCGCGAACTGCGGCCGCGACGATGACCCCGCCGAGTGGCTGGTATCCGCTGGTGACCGCCTTGGCAAATGTTGTGAGATCGGGCACCACTGAGTAGCGATCCGCGGCGAACCACGATCCGAGTCGCCCGAAGCCCGTGATCACCTCATCGAAGATCAGCCAGGCGCCGTGCTGATCACAGAGGCGGCGCAGACCCTGCAAGTAGCCCTCTGGTGCGGGCCACACTCCTCCCGCACCCTGAACCGGTTCGGTGATGATCGCGGCGACGGTATGGCCGTGCTCGGCCATGAACGAGGCCATTGCCTCAAGGTCGTCGCTCGGCATCTGGACGACATCGGGAAGCAACTCCCCCCAGCCGATTTTGTTAGCTGGAAGCCCTTGGGCGCTGGTTCCACCGTAGTTGGTGCCGTGGTAGCCGCGTTCCCGACTCACGATCACGCGACGCTCTGGTGAGCCGGCGCGGACGTGGGCCACACGTGCGAGTTTCATTGCTGTATCGATCGCTTCAGAACCCGAGCCGCACAGAAAGATTCTGGGGTCCTCGACGGGGGAGAGGTCGGCGATACGGGTTGTAATCCGTTCCGCCATCGGGTTGGTGAACGGATCGAAACAGGAATACGTCTCGAGGGTAGAAATCTGGCGTGCCACTGCCTCGCCGATCTCGCTGCGACCGTGGCCGACATTGCAGTACCACAGGCTGGCCATCCCGTCGATATAGCTGTGTCCGTCGGTATCCCACAGCACGGCACCATCGCCGCGTTCGAGTTGGATGAACGACTCGCGACTCGGCTTGGCAAACGGATGCAAAAAGCGCGTCACGAGCGTCACCGTAGTCGTCTGATCAGCGTGGGAACGGCGTCGGTGTGGTGAGATGGGCGGGTGCGTGGCAGTGGTGACGGTTTCCTTCAATGTTCGGACGGCAGGGTGCGCTGGGGCATGTTTGGGGCTGCGGGCGTGGTCTTCGTGACTCAAGAGCCTGAGGGGGTTCGCGTGATGGTGCAGCGCCGGTCGGCATTTGCACATGAAGGTGGTACATGGTCATGCGCTGGCGGTGCGCTCGATAGCGGAGAGTCGGCACTCGTGGGCGCATTGCGTGAGGCGTCTGAGGAGATCGGGGCGATCCCGGACGGGTGGCGTGAATGCGGTCATGTTGTGTTCGCTCCCGCATCGAACTGGTCGTATACGACGTTCGTTGTTGAGGTCCCCGAACGCTTTGGGGCGTCGATGAATTTCGAGACCGACGATGTTGCGTGGGTCACGCCGGCGGATATCGAGGGCCTTGAACTGCATGCCGGATTTGCCGCGGCGTGGCCAGATCTGCGATCGATTATTCATGCTGAATTCCCCGCGATGAACTAGTTCGGCGACGTCGATGCGAGGAATCTAAAAGTTCACCTTCGCGAGGGAACAAACACGCTGTTCACATGGTTGTCATTTCCGATGGAAGAAATTCCGTCATGTCGAAAGGACAACATTCATGAATAACGTCACTCTGACGGGGGACAACTACACCCTCGTCTACAACGCATTGTCATTCGGCACCGCCGTCATGCTCGGTGCCTTCGTTTACTTCCTCACCCAGATCAAGAGTGTGTCGAAGCAGTTCCAATCTGGCGTCGCGGTCTCGGCGATCGTCGTTGGTATCGCGGGCTATCACTACTACCGCATCTGGCAGGGCTTCTCTGAAGGGGTCATGAACGAGGGATACCGCTATGCCGACTGGCTGATCACGGTGCCCCTATTGGTGATTGAACTGTTGATTGTGCTCGGTGTTGCCGGTGCGGAACGCAAGGCGCTCATGTGGCGTCTGGTTCCAGCGACCGTGGCAATGATCGCCCTCGGCTACCCAGGCGAGGTATCAACCGACAACGGCACCAAGTGGCTGTTCTGGGTGCTGGCGATGATCCCATTCGCCTACATCTTGTTCGTGTTGTACGGGCAGCTCCAAGCAGCTGGCCAGCGCGAATCTGGCGCCGTGGCAGGGGCGATCAAGTCAGCGACCTATGTGTTGCTGATCACCTGGATGGTGTACCCCATCGCCTACCTCTTCCCGGTGTTTGATGCCGATAGCGAGGGCCTCGAAACGCTCCGCCAGGTCGGCTACACCGTGGCGGACATCACCGCCAAGGCGTTGTACGGCCTGATGATCCTCGGGATCGCCAAGGCTCGTACCGCTCAGTCGGAGAGCTGAACCCGTAGTGGTGGTCCCGGCCCATGCCGGGACCACCACTCACCGCGCTACCGTTCGCTCCGTGACCTCAGTCGCCTCACCAACTCTTGCTGTCATTGGTGACTTCGCGTGGGACGTACTGATTCGCACCAATACCGAATTGCTGCGTGGTGGTGACACGTTCGGTGAGGTCATGCTCCTCCCCGGTGGGTCGGCCGCCAACGTGGCCGTATGGGCCACCCGCTGCGGTACCGATACTGCGTTCGTGGGCAAGGTCGGCCGCGACCGAATGGGCCTGCTTGCACGCCAAGACCTGGATCGCGAAGGTGTACGGCATCATCTTGTCGAGTCTGATGCGCACCTGACCGGGTCAGTCGCGGTCTTCGTCGATCACACCGGTCAACGTTCGATGGTGTCGGGTCACGGCGCCGACTTCTATCTCCTCCCGAGCGAGTTGCCGCTCAGCCTGATCACAGCTGCTGATCATCTCCATATGACGGCGTGGTCGTTCTTCGCGGATCCGCCCCGCACCGCGGTGCGGGCTGCAGCACGGGCGGCCGCGGCCGCGGGGCTGACCATCAGCCTTGATCCGGGATCGTTCCAAATGATTGATGAGATGGGCGTGGATGCTTTTGTGGCGCACACCTGTGATCTCGGTGTCGGCCTGTTTCTGCCGAACAAGGAAGAGGCCACAACTCTGTCTGGTTGCGCCGATACCGAACATGCCGCTGCCGCCCTTGATGCGTTGTACCCGGAGGCGTTAATCGTTGTAAAACTCGATGCGGATGGGGCGCTCGTCTGGCGTGACGGCGTGGGCCATCATGTGCCGCCATCCTCAAACAAGCTCGTGGATGCGACCGGCGCCGGAGACTCCTTCGCGGGGGCCTTCCTCTCGCGCTGGATTCACGGAACCGATCCCGTGGTGGCGGCCGAATACGCGGTGGCAGTCGCCGAGTGGGTAATCGAGCACCCTGGTGCGCGACCGAGTGGTGATGCGGCGTTGTCAGCGGTGCTCGCGCGGCGATGACCGCTGCAGCGCGCGGGGTGGCCTACGTCCCGACGCCGTTTTCAGCCAAGTCGATCAGCGCGGCGATGAGCGCATCGTTCGTCATATCGGATTCCGCTGACCAGAGCACCGCCATGTTCAACATGCCGACGATGGCATGTGCCCACGCGGTTGCCACCTGAGCATCGTCGACGCGGCCGGACTCGAGGAGTAATCGGACGAGGGGTTGCGCGGAACGGCTGGCGAGGCCAAGCCGGTGCGATGCGTCGGGGGTGTGCGAATGGGTGACGTATAAGAAGAGTTCACGCTCGTGCTGCAGCGCACCAACTGTGGCCGCGATAACGGCGCGCACCCATCCCGTGGTTGCGAGGTCGCCCGGTGTGACATGTGCGATCAGCCGAGCAACCATGCGATCGGCGAGTTGATCAGCGAGTTCGGTGCGGCCACCGACGCGGTCGTACAACACGGGCTTCGTCACGCCCGCCTCGGCGGCGATCTCATCAAGTGTGGCCGAGTGCCCCACGCGGCCGATCACGGCCTCGGCGGCGTCGAGCATGGCATCCCGATCGGGGAGTTCGGTGCCACGGGGCGGTCGCCCGGGACCTCGACGGCCGGAGGGACTCGACTCAGGCGCCGTGGCCGGCGTTGATGGCATCGTTCGTGAAACTCGAGAATTTCGCCGTGTCGAATCCCACGACCAAGTTGGCTTCGGTTTCGATGATGACTCGATGGGGGGAGTCGAGGAACTTGAGGAAGCTCTGGCGATAGGGGTCATCAGGATGTTCGTCCACTCGTGACAACGCGCGATAGAACCACGACTTCAGGTCGGCAAAGTCGTCATCGTCGGGTGTGTGGATGATCGAGTCGCCACGGAACGATGCCGTGCGGCCGCCTCGGTTCACGACAACGCCAGACTGTGGCCGTGCCCGCAGTGCGGGTACCCGCTTACGACGAGCCGCGCAGGTGGTCCAGAACTTGTTGTCGCGCCAGACGTAGGCCACGACAACACCGACGGGGTAGCCATCGCGGTTCGTCCAGTTGAATACGCACTCTCCGCCGGGTGAGAGCAGATCGTCGAGTTCCGCCGGGCTGAGTTGCATGCCGCCGAGGTCTTCATAGTCGATGTTCTTGTCGCTCATGCCGACAACTTACTTCAAGTAGATATTCGCCCGTGAGTCAAACTACTCTGCCTGCGGATTCGGGATGAGGGGGAACAAGATGAAGTTCGGATTGGCGTTTGCCAGCAGCGTGGCCATTGATGGAACATCGGCACTCGACATATGCCGCGTGGCAGAGACATCGGGTTTCGAGTCGCTGTGGGGCGGCGAGCATGTGATCTTGCCGTCGAGGATCGACTCCAAGTACCCGTACCGGGCTGACGGAAAGATTCCTGCGGAGAACGACACACCGATCCCTGACCCGCTGATCTGGTTGGCCTTCGCCGCTGCAGCAGCGCCAACGCTGCGCCTCGGCACATGCATTCTCATCGTGCCGCAGCGCAACCCGCTGGTGCTGGCAAAAGAACTGGCCACCCTTGACGTGCTTTCTGGGGGACGCGTTGAACTGGGACTCGGTGTGGGTTGGTTGCGCGAAGAGTTCGAGGCCCTCGGCGTGCCATGGGAACGGCGCGGGGCGCGCAACGATGAATATGTCGCGGCTATGCGTGCATTGTGGTCTGGGCCCGAAGTTGAGTTTCACGGAGAGTTCGTTGATTTCGCCCCGGTGACGTGCAGCCCGCGCCCGGTCAACGGCACCATTCCCGTCATCGTGGGTGGCGATACCGATGTGGCGATTCGACGCGCTGCTCGGCTGGCCGATGGGTACTTTCCAGGCGAGGGCGATGCCGAACGGCTCGGTTCCCTCATCGAGCGGGTGCGGCGTGCGTGTGAGGAGAACGGTCGAGACCCCGCCGAGGTGGAGATCAGCGCCATGTTTGGTGCGCATCTCTCCGATCCTCTTGGCGGAGTTGAACGCCTCGCAGCGATCGGGGTGGATCGCATCATGGTGCCGGCCTTTGCTTTTGCCGGCCCCGGCGGTACCGAGCGCCTCGAGCGCTTCGGGGCCGACGTGATCGCGACGGTCAACGCTTAGTCCAGGCGCATCGACATCCCGTCTCACAGCTCAACAGCACCATGAAGGAGAACAGAATGAGCGAATTCGAACTCGACGGCCGTGTTGCCGTGGTCACCGGTGGTGGCCAGGGCATTGGCGAAGGCATCGCAAAGGTCTATGCCCAACGCGGGGCAGCGGTTGTTGTGGCCGCACGACATGCGGACCGCATTCAGCGGGTGGCCGATGAGATCACCGCCGCCGGCGGGCGCGCCATTGCGGTGCAGACCGACGTCACCGACCGCGCAGCTCTTGAAGCGCTTGCCGGTGCGGCCGTCAACACCTACGGGTCGCTCGACATCTGGGTGAACAACGCGGGTGGCTCGTCGGTACGTACCCCGCTCCGCAACCTCGAGACCACCGACTGGGATTCATGTATTGCGGTGAACTTGACAGCGGTGTGGGTGGCATCTGTGATCGCTGCCGATCGGATGAATGGCAGCGGGGTCATCATCAACGTCACGTCGCCCGCCGCCGAGCGAGCCGCCCCGGGGAGTGGTCACTACTCAGCAGCGAAGGCCGGTGTGAATGCTCTGACGCGCACGATGTCGGTGGAGCTTGCACCAGACATCCGGGTGAACGGCATTGCGCCGGGTTACGTACCGACCGAGGTCATGATGACCGCGCTCGATATGGATGTGCCCGCGTTGGAACGCATGGCCGAGTCGCGCATTCCGATGAAGCGCTTGGGCACACCCGACGACATCGCGGCCGCAGCGGTGTATTTGGCCAGCGACGCCGGCGCATGGGTGACCGGCCAAACGCTCACGGTGTCGGGCGGTCTCTGATAGCGAAACGGGCCACCGGATGATCCGGTGGCCCGTGGAGCGGGTGAGGGGAATCGAACCCCTATCGTCAGGATGGAAGCCTGAAGTTCTAGCCGTTGAACTACACCCGCAGAACGCCGCGATTCTACTGCGCGATAACCCCGGCTCCATCTGGCGTCTCGCGGTGCTTTTCGAACTACCGTACCCTCATGGAACTCGATGAGGTCATGCGCACGACGTTTGCGTGTCGCGAATGGACTGACGAACCAGTTGCTGACGACCTCGTGTTCGACATCTTGGATGTTGCCCGTTTTGCGCCCAACGGAGGAAACCGCCAGGGCTGGCATGTAATCGTTCTGCGTGATCGGGCAACTCGTGCAGCACTGGTGCCACTGGCTCGTCCGACGACGAACCAGTACGCGGCGCAGGTCGCAGCGGGGGAGGCGCCGTGGAACACCGTCGTGGCATCGGAGCTCGACCTGGTGGCGGAGCGCGACGTCGACCGACCTTTTCCCGGCCTTGATGCCATGGTGGATGCGCCGGTGGTGCTGGTGATCACGGTCGATCTTGCGGTGGTCGCGAGTTTCGACTCCGAACTCGCCCGGGTCGGTGTCATCAGTGGTGCATCGATCTACCCGTTCGTCTGGAACATCCTGCTGGTTGCTCGCGCCCGTGGCCTCGGCGGTGTGCTCACCACCTATCTCGCTGGTCGTGAGTCAGACGTGCAAGATGTTTTGGGTATCCCACGACAACACGCCGTTGCGGCATTGGTGCCACTCGGTTATCCGGTGCGTCAACTCACCCGGCTCCGGCGTCGTGAGGTGCACGAGTTCGCCACGATCGACCGCTTCGATGGGCCGGTCTTCGATGATCCGGCGCCGTAGGGCTCAACCGCACCGTTGGCAGCAGCATGCGAGAATGACGCGATGACGTCGTTTGTGGTGGCTCATGGTGCCTGGTCTGCTGGGTGGGCGTGGCGCAAAATGCACCCGATGCTCGGTCGCCTCGGCCACCAACTGTGGACGCCGACATGGACAGGAATCGGTGAGCGGCATCATCTGGCATCTCCGCAGGTGTGCCTGAGCACCCACATCGATGATCTGGTGCATCACATGGAAGTCGAGGACCATCGTGACGTCGTGCTCATCGCGCACAGTTACGGGGGCATGGTGGCCACCGGGGCGATGCCGCGGTTGTCGTCGCGTGTGCGCAGCGTGATCTTCTTGGACGCCGTGCTGCCAGATGCCGGCTGTTCGATGTTGGACATGGTCGGTGCTGATGCAGCTGCACATATTCGCGCAGCTGCGGATGCCACCGGTGATGGGTGGCGAGTACCGGCCAACCCGATGCCACCAGACACCTCCGAGGATGACCTCGCCTGGATCGCATCGCGTCGTGTGACTCAGCCGTTGGCCACGTTCACCGACGCGGTAGCCACAGGTGTCAATGACATCAGTGTTCCACGGTCGTACATCTATTGCTTGCGCGCTGGTCCGGGCGACATGTTCGGACCGTTTGCTGCGCGGGCGAAGGCCGACGCCACGTGGACGTACCGTGAGATCGATGCCAGCCACAGTCCGAACATCACGGCACCCGATGAATTGGCTGGGCTGCTTGTCGAACTAGCAGATCGATGAGAGGCGAGATCGCCCGCAGCGTCCGGCGACGGATGCTGTGCATATCCAGACGCGCATGACCTCCAACGACGGTGCCTCAGCCTCTATTGCCGAACGGGTGCGGAAGCTCTTGGCGATGGCTGAGCGGACCACTAACCCTGATGAAGCGGACGCCTTCTCGGCGAAAGCGGCTGAGTTGATCGCTCGTCACCGGCTCACCCCCGAGGCGCTGCGTCCTCCAGATCCAGATCAGCTGGCCTTGCGGGAGGTCGTCATCGGACGCGGTGCCTATGTCCGCGCCCGACTTGCGTTGCTCGTTGCGGTGGCGACTCCACACGGCGGTTTCGTGACCTTCAGGTCAACCGATGCGGGCACCGTAGCCACCGTGTGCGGGCATCGCAGCGATCTCGATGCCATCGCGGTGCTGTACACCTCGCTGCTCGCACAGATGTCCGCCCGCGCCGCTCAGCGGCACCGGGCAACTGGTGCGGCGACTCAGCGTTGGCGCCGATCATTCATGTTCGGTTTCGCGCACCAGATCGAAGAGATGCTGCGCCGTGCTCATGCCAATGCGGTCGCCGACGCCTCCAGCGATGATCTGCTGCCTGCGCTGCGGGCGCGTGACGCCGCTGTGCGGGAGTTTGCATCTCACGAGCTCGGCCCGATCGTGACCGCACGTCGCGCTGCTCCGGTGGGCGCCGATGCGGTGCGGAGCGGTCGCGCGGCGGCCAATGACGTCGATATTGGGCGGTCGCGCCTGGGTGGTCGACGTGCGATCGGATCGGGCCGGTGAGTCGTGATGATGCGCGCAGCGAGGTGTACGCCGCGGAACTGTCCGCGACGGCGGGGACCAGCCTGGAGGTGACTCGAACGCTCGATGAATTACGCGCCGCCGCCACACGGATAACCCATTCACCGTGGTGGCCAGGTGTCGACGTTGCGGTGGTCGCTGCCCGCGCCGATGCGCACAGTTCACGTGCGCGGTATCGGGAGGGAAGGATCGAAGTTCGCTTCGGTGCCGGCCAGAAGGATATGGCGACCCTGATCCACGAAATGGCCCACGCCCTGGCGGGCCTCGATGCTGCTCACGGGGCGCTGTTCCGTCGAGCTCACATCGATATTGCCTCAGCCGCGGTCGGCGCGCAGGCCGCCAAATGGGTGGAACGCGCGTATCGGGCTGCTCGGCTCGACATCGCCGAGCGGTGCTGGCCACAACCCAGTGCAGTCGGGGGGCGTGACGAACACGGACGTTTCGTCGTGTGAGTCGGGAAGGCGGGATTCGAACCCGCGACCCCCTGCTCCCAAAGCAGGTGCGCTAGCCAAGCTGCGCCACTTCCCGTACCGATGACACTAGCGGCGTATGGCGGTGTCTCAGCGGCGCTTGGCCAAGCGCTTGGCCGCACGACCGATTGGTTCGAGGTGGCGGTGATCGAGATCGCCGATCTCGACACCGTTGTCGAACAGAATGCGGTGGCGCAGCCAGTTGAAACCGTTGGCGAGGAGCACAACCCCCTCCGTACCGGCCGGAACTCCGCGAAGGTCAACACTCGCACGCACCCGTTCCCCGATTTTCAGATCGAGTTGGCCTTCATGTGGCGTGGACAGCGAATGCGGTTTCCAGATCGGCACCCCTCCATCTTGCCCGATCGTGGTGCCTGGTTGCACCATATGCGCGCACACGACGAGCACGAATGCGTGCTCACGGGGCGCGACGACAGCCCAGCGGTACACTCGTTGCCCTGTGAAGAGCTCGGTGGAACCCCTCGAGGGGAACAAAGTCAAGGTCTATGTCGAGGTCGATGCGGCGGAGTTCGCCGGCGACATCGATGCGGCGTTCATCACGATCGCCAAGGAGGTGAAGTTGCCCGGTTTCCGCAACGGCAAGGTGCCGCGGCGAGTGCTCGAGTCACGCATCGGTCTCGCGCCGGCGCGCGAGCAGGCTTTGCGTGACGCGGTCCCGAGGTATCTCACCCAGGCCGTGCGCGAGCATGATGTTGATCTCGTGGCTACGCCACAGGTGGAGATCACCGCGGGCACCGACGACGGCGATGTTGAGTTCGAGGCCGAATGTGAGGTTCGTCCCGAGATCAGCATTCCTGGTTACGGCGGTCTCCGCGTCGAGATCGACTCCCCGGTGATCGATGAGTCCGCGATCGATGAGGCTGTCGACCAGCAGTTGCGTGCCCATGGGACCTTGGCCGATCTCGACCGCCCGATCGCCGACGGTGACATTGTCACGATCGATATGACGGCCACCCGCGACGGTGAGGAACTTGCGGGCCTGAACATCGACGACTGGTCCTATGAGGTCGGCCAGGGATGGGTCGCGGAGGACTTCGATGAGCAGTTGCGCGGTGCCAGCAATGGCGACACATCGACCTTTACGACGACGCCTAAGGGAACCGATGCTCCCGCAGATTTCACAGTGAAGATCACCGCGGTATCAGAACTGGTGCTCCCCGAACTCACCGATGAGTGGGTGCAGGAAAATCTGATGGATGCCGAGGACGTCGCCTCATGGCGCGACTCGATCAGTGAGCGGCTCACCGAGGAACGGCTCGGCACGATCCGTCAGACCCTCGTCGGCAAGGTGACGGACTCACTGGTTGAACTCGTTGAGGAGGACGCACCCGAATCGATGGTGGCGGCCGAACAGCAACAACGGGTCCAGAACCTGCTGCGTCAGTTCCAGGCGCAGGGAATGGATGTGGCGCAGTGGATGCAGGTCACAGGCCAGAGCGTCGAGGATTTGATGGAGTCGATGCGTGAACAGGCAGTGACCGCGGTCAAGGCCGACTTGGCACTGCGCGCAATCGTTCGTGCTGAGTCGATCGAAGTCACAGGCGATGATCTCGACATTGAGTATCAGCGCATGGCCATGCAGTTCAACGAGAAGTCCGACGCGATCCGCAAGGCTTATGAGCGCAATGATGCGGTGCCCGAGTTGATCGCGCAGATCGCAAAGGGGAAAGCGGTCGACTGGCTATTGCACAACATCGAGATGGTCGATGCCGACGGAACAGCCGTCGACCGCGATCTGGTCCTTGGTCACGATCACGACCACAATGACGACACCGACGCCGATGGCGGCGATGATGACGGCACAGCCATGGAGGAAGGAGCCTGAGATGGACCTCGAGGCAACGAACTACCTCGTCCCGAACGTCGTCGAGCAGACCAGCCGCGGGGAACGGGCCTACGACCTGTACAGCCGCCTGCTCAAGGACAACATCATCTTCTTGCAGACCCCAGTCGATGATCAGATCGCCTCGCTTATCTGCGCGCAGTTGATTCACCTTGAGTCGGAGAACCCCGACAAGGACATCAACATTTACATCAACTCGCCCGGTGGCGACATCACTGCGTTGTTCGCCATCTACGACACGATGCAGTTCATCCGTAACGACATCGCGACGATCTGTCTCGGACAGGCGGCGTCTGCAGCGGCGGTGCTGCTTGCTGCGGGTACCAAAGGTAAGCGCCTTGCCCTGCCACATAGTCGCGTTCTGTTGCACCAGCCGTACGGTCAGGTCGGCTACGGGCAGGTCACCGATCTCGAACTGGCGGCGAAAGAAATCCTTCGGATGCGTGACATTCTCGAGGAGATTCTGTCGATGCACACCGGTCAGCCGCTCGAGCGAATTCACGCCGATACCGACCGCGATTTTGTTATGGAAGCTCCAGCGGCTCTCGAATATGGCATCATCGATGAGGTGATTCAGTCCCGGTCGGGCGTCGACCGCACCGGGCCTATCCGCTAGGGCACCCGTCCGAGCGGGCCAACGACGAATAGGGGACGCACGTGGCGAAATTTGGAGAGGGCACAGAGTTACTGAAGTGCTCCTTCTGCGGCAAGTCCCAGAAGCAGGTCAAGAAGCTGATTGCCGGGCCCGGCGTGTACATCTGCGACGAGTGCATCGACCTGTGCAACGAGATCATCGAGGAGGAACTAACCGAGTCCTCAGAGGTCTCGTTCGAGCACCTGCCGACCCCCGGTGAAATCGCGTCCTTCCTCGACGAGTACGTGGTTGGCCAAGATCACGCGAAGCGCATTCTCTCGGTGGCGGTCTACAACCACTATCGCCGTATCCAGAATCAGCAGTCCACCCAGTTGGGCCGTCGCGACGATGTCGAGTTGTCGAAGGCGAACGTACTGCTACTGGGGCCGACAGGGTGCGGTAAGACACACCTCGCGCAGACCCTTGCCCGAATGCTGAATGTTCCCTTCGCGGTTGCCGACGCAACCGCGCTCACCGAAGCTGGGTACGTGGGCGAGGACGTCGAGAACATCCTGCTCAAGTTGATCCAAGCGGCCGATTTCGACATCAAGCGCGCGGAGACCGGCATCATCTACATCGACGAGATCGACAAGGTGGCGCGTAAGAGCGAGAACCCGTCGATCACCCGTGATGTGTCTGGTGAGGGTGTACAACAGGCGCTGTTGAAGATCCTCGAGGGCACGCAGGCGTCGGTGCCACCCCAAGGTGGTCGCAAACACCCGCACCAGGAGTTCATCCAGATCGACACCACCAATGTGTTGTTCATTCTGGGTGGCGCCTTCGCTGGTCTCGAGGAGATCATCGAACGTCGGGTCGGCGAACAAGGGGTCGGTTTCCACGGTGTCGTGCGGTCTCGTTCTGAGCGTGACCCGGGGGAATTGTTTGCCAAGGTGCTCCCCGAAGATCTTGTGATGTTTGGGATGATCCCGGAGTTCATCGGACGCCTACCGATGACCGGAGTGGTCAACAGCCTTGATCGCGAAGCTTTGGTTCGTATTCTCACCGAGCCGCGTAACGCGCTGGTGAAACAGTTCCAGAAGGTCTTCGGCTTTGAAGATGTTGAGCTCACGTTCACGGCTGAGGGTTTGGATGCCATTGCCGATCAGGCCATCGGGCGCGGTACCGGTGCGCGTGGTCTTCGGGCGATTCTGGAGGACCTCCTTCTGGACATCATGTTTGAACTTCCTGGTCGCGACGACGTGGCCGAGGTGGTGATCGGTGCCGAGACGGTGATCGATCGTGAGTCGCCCACGGTGGTGACACGCAAGCCCACCCGGCAGCGTCGCGCAGCGAGCTGACCCGCTGACGTGGATTTGTCGGCCGCGCTGGCCTACCTCGATGAACATGCGTCCTACGACGTCACGGGACGCATCGAATCGCCGACCCTCGATCGGATCACGGCGCTTGCCCATGTTCTCGGCGACCCGCAGCATTCCGCACCGGTAATTCACGTCACCGGCACGAACGGCAAAGGATCGACGGCCCACATGATTTCGTCGTTGCTTGGTGAGTGCGGGTTGAGTGTCGGCACGTACACCAGTCCGCATCTCGAGTCGGTTAACGAGCGGATCAGGCGCAACGGGGTGCCGATTCCAGATGATGATCTGGCGGAACAGATTGCTGGTGTGGCGGCGGCTGAAGTGGTCGCAGGAGTACGACCGTCGTATTTCGAGGCGCTGACCGCCGCGGCGTTTCGCTGGTTTGCCGATGTTGCCGTCGACGTGATGGTTGTCGAAGTGGGTCTGCTGGGTCGTTGGGACGCAACGAACATTGCTGACGCGCAGGTCGCGGTGATCACCAACATCGGTCTGGACCATATGGAGTTTGCCGGCCCTACCAGAGCCCATATCGCGGCGGAGAAGGCGGGCATCATCACGGCACAGAGTGCGGTGATCGTGGGGGAGACCGACCCTGAGCTGGTGTCGATTATCGCGCGCGAGGAGCATGCGACGCTGCTGCGCCGTGGCGACGATTTCGATGTGAGCGACAACACGCTCGCTCTTGGTGGCCGTTCGGTCGATCTGCGCACCCCAACCTCGCTGTATCCAGCGGTACATCTGCCGCTTCACGGTGCGCACCAGGGTGATAACGCGGCGGTGGCGCTGTGTGCCGTTGAGACGTTCTTCGCTACTCCGCTCGGAGATGATGTGGTGCGTGAGGGCTTCGCCGCCTGCGACATACCTGGACGCTTCGAGGTGCTTGGAGTCCAGCCCCTCGTTGTGATCGATGGGGCACACAATCCAGCTGGGGCCGACACCTGCGCCGAAGTGTTCCACGGTGATTTCCGTCCCGAGGGTCGTCGCGTCGTGGTCGTTGGCACACTGCGCGACCCTGCGGAAATGGTGGCGGCCCTACGTGTTGATGATGCCGATCTTGTCATCGCCTGTACTGCCCCCACTCCACGTGGTCGTCCAGCCGCCGATGTGGCTGCGGCGGCCGTAGCTGCCGGAGCGCCGGAGGTGATCGTCATCGATGATCCGATGGCCGCATGTGAACACGCCATCAGAGGCGCCGATCCGGACGACGCCGTCCTGATCACCGGATCGCTCTATGTCATCGGGGGTGTGCGCGCAGGACTGCGACGTCGTCTCGGCCGGTAGCCTCGCCCGCATGGCTGACCGCACACTCGTCCTCTTGAAGCCCGACACCGTGGAGCGCAAGCTCGTTGGTGAGGTTCTCTCACGATTTGAGGCTAAGAACCTTGACATTGTGGCGATGGAACTGCGCACGCTCGATGCCGACACGTTGGAACGCCACTACGCCGAACATGTCGGTAAGGGTTTCTACGCCGACCTTGTGGCGTTCATGAGCCGGGGACCGGTGGTGGCCATGGTCATCGAGGGCCCCGAAGACACCTGGGAAGTGGTTCGTCACATGATGGGTGCCACCAACCCGCGCTCTGCTACTGCCGGCACGATTCGGGGCGATCTCGGAATCTTGTTCACCGAGAACCTCGTGCATGGCAGTGATTCGCTGGAGAGCGCCGAACGCGAAATCGGCATCTTCTTCCCGAATCTGTAACATTCGACAACCGTGATCACCGGGCCATTCGGGCGCGGTGGGGTTTCTGTGGAGGGAGGACAACGTGAGGGGTAATCCGCTCGGCCTCGGCCGCGACCTCGCGATTGACCTCGGAACTGCGAACACGTTGATCTATGCCCGCGGCGTCGGAGTGGTGCTCGACGAACCCTCCGTCGTGGCGATAAATGTCAACGACGGCCGTCCGGTGGCCGTCGGCACGGAAGCCAAGCGAATGATGGGGCGCACGCCGAACCACATTCGTGCGATCCGACCACTGAAAGACGGTGTGATCGCCGACTTTGAGGTGTGCGAGAAGATGCTGCGCTACTTCATCCAGAAAGTGCACGCATCGCGGTGGTCAAAGCCGCGGATGATCATCTGCGTGCCCTCGGGAATTACCGGGGTGGAGCAGCGTGCTGTGCAAGACGCCGCTGAATATGCCGGTGCGCGAAAGCCGGTGCACATCATCGAAGAACCGATGGCTGCGGCGATCGGTGCGGACCTCCCGGTACATGCCCCGAGCGGGAACATGATTGTTGATATCGGTGGCGGCACAACTGAAGTAGCGGTGATTTCCCTCGGCGGCATCGTGACCGCGCAATCGGTTCGCGTGGCCGGTGA
>Ga0255763_1002716_pt1 | contig 16530 bp, 11 predicted proteins | sample 041ome_2_FD_179963 | JGI IMG/M metagenome (GOLD analysis project Ga0255763, IMG submission 179963) | Coastal salt marsh microbial communities from the Groves Creek Marsh, Skidaway Island, Georgia - 041406US metaG (version 2) | ecosystem: Environmental > Aquatic > Marine > Intertidal zone > Salt...
TCATTTTCGGTTTCATTTTCGCGTTTGGAGTCGGCGGCGAGCGCGAGCGCTAAAGCTAGAGCTCGGCGTCGAAGGCGGCGACGCGAGCGACGATGGACTCGAGACGCTCCCACTCGTCGTAATAGAGCGCCTGCTTGGCGAGCTTTTCGTCCTTTTGGCGCTGAAGATCGAGGGCGCGAGCGACGTCGGCGCCGGCGGCGACGAGGTCGGCGTCGAGCGCGGCGATTCGGGCGTCGAGGACGGCGAGCGCGCGCTCGATTTTGTCGATGGTTTTGGGGGCGTTGGCGGCCTCTTTCTCCATCGCGCGACGGGATTTGCGGGCTCGTTCGTCGTCGGTGGCGTCGGCGGCGTCGGCGGCGGTGGGGGGGGGTGGACGCTCGGTCGGCGGCGCTCGCGCGGCGTAGTCGCCGACGCCGAGCTCGTCGCCGGCGACGCGCATTCGCGCGGAGAACGCGCCGTTTTCAACCTTGGCGACGATCGTGGGGTTGAGCGCGGCGGCGAAGGCGGGGTTGTGCGTGATTGCGATCACCGCGCCTTCCCACCCGCGCAATCCATCGCACAAGGCTTCGATGGCGGTGCCGTCTAAATGATTCGAGGCTTCGTCGAGGAGTAACACGTTGACCGGTTTCAGCACGAACGCGGCCAAGGCGACTCGAGCTTTTTCGCCGCCGGACAGACTGCCGATCGTGCGATCGACTGCTGCGGAACCAGTGATGCCGAGTGCGCCCAGAACGCCGCGCGCGCGCTCCATCGTAATCGATTTATCAACCTTGCGCGCGACGTCGAGCACGTGTGTCAACGCGTCCACCTCCGCGGGCAGCTGCTGCGCCAAGTCTTGCGAAAAGTATCCCACGACGCAACCCTCGCCGCGCTCGACCGTTCCGCTCATCTCGGGTAACTCCCCGCCGATCGTTTTCAGGAACGTCGACTTGCCGGCGCCGTTCGGTCCGATGACGAGTAACCGGTCGCCCTTGGTCACGGTCACGTTGACGTCGGTGACCAACGTCGAGCCGACGGCTGCGTAGCCGACGGCTAAATCTTTCGCGAAGAGAATTTCTCTCGCGCCTTGCGGTGGATTTGGAAGTCTCAAGACGACTTTTTTAGCGTCACCCGGCCCTTCTCCCAGATCGCCTTCTCCCGCGAGTTCGGTCAAGTCTTCGATTTTTTCTTGCACCTTGTCGAGGGCTTTCGCCTTGGACTTCGCCGCGGACGCCTTCGTGGCCTTGGCGCCGAATTTCGTGATAAACTCATTCAATTTAGCCGCTTTTTGTCCCTCTTTCTCGAGCGACGAGAGCGCTTGCGCGCGTCGCGCCTCTCTCTCCTTGAGAAACCGCGCGTAGTCGCCCTTGAAATTGCCCAACTTTCCGCCGCGCACTTCGACTATGCGATCCACGCACGCGAGCAATTCCTCGTCGTGGGACACCAACACCACCGTGCCGGCGTACGATTTGATCCAATTCACGAGCCACGCCCGCGCGTCGCCATCCAAGTGATTGCTCGGCTCGTCCAGCAGCAACAGCCCGCCCTTGACGCCCGCCTCGCGAGAGTCTCCGGCCGGCGACAGCAGCGTCCTTGCGAGCGCGACTCGCATCTGCCATCCCCCGCTCAGCGTGTCGCACCGCGCCCGCATCACCGCCTCGCTGAACCCAAGTCCTTTCAGCACGCTCGACGCGCGCTTCTCCGCCGTCGCGCCGCCGACCGCGTCGTATCTCTCCCGCGCGTCCGCCAACCGCGCCGCCGCGCCCGCCTCATCCGCCGCCAACGCGCGCGTCGCCCGCTCCACCGCCGCTTCCGCGTCTCGCACGTGCGTCATCCTCGACGTCGCTTCCTCGAACACCGTCATCGTGCTTCCGCTCGTCGCAGTCTGTTCCAGCGCGCCGACCGTGACTCCCATCGCGACGCCGACGCCGACGCCGTTCGCGTCCCGCTCGCCGAGCAGCGCTCGCACGAGCGTCGTCTTCCCGCACCCGTTCGCGCCGACGACGCCGCATATCTCCCCCGGCTCCACGCGCACTGGATCGCCGTCGCGCGTGCCCGCGATGAGGTCGCGCGCGCCCGTCGTCACGCGCACGTCGGCGTCGAAAACGACGACGGCGCCGGCGGTTTCGCCGCGCGGGACGCTCGCGGGACGCGCGAGGTCGCGACGCGCGCGCCGGCGCGCGGGACCGCGCGCGCACACCGCGCGCGCGGTCGCGGGGCGCGTCGACATCGCGCGCGCGCGCGGCCGGCGTCCCGGCGCGCGCGCGGCGACGCGGCGCGAACTGAAGGTCGAGCGTCAGCCCTCGGCGGCGTCCCGCTCGCGAAGACGCGTCGAGCTCAACTTGAGCTCCTCGCCCTCGCCGCCGCGCACGAGATCGACGACGACGACGCGCAGCGGCGCGAGACCACCGCTCGAACGCATGTCGTTCAGCGCCTCCGCCCCGGCCACGGTCTCGCGGCTGACGACGAGGCCGGACATGTCGCGAACCGTCGCCGCGAGCGGCGGCGACGCGTCGAGCGGACCCACTCGAACCTCGATCGAAGATTCCGGATCGCACAGCGCCAAGAACGCGCGCGCGTTCGCCGCGCGATCCGCGTACGACTCCACGAGCGCGCCGTACGCCTTATTCGCGAGCAATTCCGCGGACGTAACGCCGACGTACAAAACGCCGCCGCCGGCGACGGCGCGAGACGCCGACGCGAGCAACAGTCGGTGCCCGGCGTGCAAACGATCGAACGTCCCGCCCACGCTCACCTTATCCATCGTCCCATCGCTCCCGTCATCGCGCGTCGTCGCGTTCGGCGCGCTCCAGGACGCGACGCGCGCGCGCACCGCGCGCTCGACCTCCGCGTCCGCGTCGTCGTCTCGCGTCTCTTCGTCTTCCTCTTCGTCCTCGCGCGCGTCGCCCCGCGTCCCGACGTCGTCGCCGCCGCCGCGTCCCTCGAACACCGGGTACACCTCGCGCCGCGGATCAATCGCCGACACCACGTCGTACACCTTCCACAGCGCGCGAGCCGTCGCGAAGTCGTCGCTCGAGCGCACGGCGACGCCGCGCGAGGCGTCGCCGCCGCACGCGCGCGCGAGCGCGAGCGCCGACCCGAGCTCGTCCTCGCGTCGCCAGCGCACCTCGATCGGCGCCGGCGCGACGCGCGCGAACATCGTCGACGCGCGCGGACGTCGAGACGCGCCGCGCGCGCGTCGTCGCGACGCGAAAGCGTCGTCGTGTGACTGATTTCGAAACGAATCGCGTTCGCGCGTCGTTCGCGCGCGCGCGCGCGCGACGCGCGCGACGCGCGGCGACGCGGGACGCGCGATGGTTACGCGCGGCGTCGCGCGCGCGCTCGGCGCGAGTCGCGGCGTCGCGCGCGCGCGCTCGCGCGCCGAGGTGTGCGACCGACGACGCGCGCGCGGCACATCTCGACGCGACATGCGCGCGCTTCGCGCGGCGAGCGCGCGCGCGACGACGCGCGACGGCGCGAAGCGCGCGTCGCGCGCGCGTCGCTCGTCCCGCGTCGCTCGAAACGCGTCGAGCGCGACGCACGAGCCGTGGGAACTCGGGCTGGGCGAATTGCACTTTTCGACGCGCGACGTCGACGCGCTCGCGGGCGCGAGCGCGCGCGACGACGCGCTCGGCGCGCTCTCGCCGACGTGGCGAACGCTGTTGCTGAGCGATGGGAGCGTGACGCGACACCTGAGCGTGCTGGGACGGGCGGAGAGGACGGAGGTGGAGGTGACGCGGCGAAGCGCGCGGGACGACGGGACGCGCGCGCGGGGACGACCGTCGCGACCGAGCGACGTGGAGGCGATGCTGCGGGGACCGATCGTGCGTCGAGAGGTGTACCTGCGCGCGGGAGAGGTGCGAGGCGCGGACGGGCGACCGGCGGTGTACGCGGCGTCGTGGTGGAACGAGGACGCGCTCGCGGCGTATCTGCCGGACGAGGACGCGTCGATGTGGGCGAATCTGCGAACGCGGCACGTGGAGTTGCACCGAGAGATTCGAGAGGTGTATTACGGCGAGAGCGAGGGTTTAGAGGCGGCGTTCGGCGAGCGCGGGCCGTTTTGGGGGCGGCATTATATTTTTTGGAGCGGCGGCGCGCCCATCACCGTCGTGTACGAAGTCTTCAATCCCGCGGCGTTTGAAAGGGCGCTCGGGCCTTTGAAGGCGGCGTAGCGCTAGGAAAAGTATTGTCGTATTCTTCATCTATGATTGTCTAGTCAGCTACGCGTTCACGCGCTCGAAGGTGTCGAAACATCTCGACATTTCGCTCGTGGTAAAGATGGACGTGAAAGGCTCGGCGCGACTGGCGAGCGGGACTTTTTTCACCCGCGCGTCCAACTCCTCCGCCGTGAGCGAGCCGTAGCTCGCGCCGCACAAATCGCCCATCTCTAATTCTTTCGTTTTCACGCGGTCGGTGAGGTCGCGCTCGAGCAAGGCTACCATTTTAGGGATTTGCGGAAAGTAGTGCGCTCGGAGCGTCTCGACCTCCCACAGCGAACTCTTCAACGCGTTCGTTTTGGCCGGATCGCGCTCGTCGGCGTCAAACGGGTCGGCGTCGATGAGTTTCGCCGCCTCGCCTTCGACGCGCTCGCGATGCACGAGCACCACGCACGACTTGTGCCGACGCAAGAGATTATGAATGAATCCGACGCACACCATCGCGCCCGCCGGCGGCGCCGACAGCGCCAGTCGCGCAAAGCGCTTGATGAAACTCGCCACCAAGTACGCCGGTAACGCGGGCGATTTCAAGAAGACATCCATGAGGGAGAAGAAACCGCGACGGTGATTGGCGTGAAAGCACGATGCGTCGAGCAATTCGTACAAACGGTTGTAAAACGTCGGATATTCTAACCCGTGTTGCGTCATGAGAATGAACAACCCGTTCAACGCGAGCATCCCCGTGAGGCCGCCGACGTCGATGGAATCGACGCAAAAATCGCTCAACAACTGCGGATTCACCATGTGCGGCATCACGTCCACGTGCAGGCGCATCAAAATTTTTCGGTAAATATCCTCGGGAAAATCTGCGCGCAACAGCGCGAGCCAGGCGTCGCTGAACGCGCGTCGATGCCGCGCGCCCTCGGTCCACTTTGGCTTGCCGCCGCCCGACGTCTTTCTCTTCTTTTTCGCCGCCTCGAGATCGATCACGCTCCCCTCGGCGTCCTCGCACCACGGTCCTCGCTTCTTTTCGCCTTCATCATCGACGCTCTCGCCGCGCAATTTCGCCAGCATCGCCGCGAAATCCGCGCGTCCGTCTTCGTCCTCGGCTCCCGCTTCGTCGCCTCGATAATCGTCAAACGCGCGCGGCGTCGCGTTGAGCACGTCGTACACGTTCCTCGCCACGTCCACCGCCGCCGCCTCCCCCTCGCCCGGCGCGTACGTCTTCAATTCCTCCGCCAATTTCCGCATCGCGCCGTACGTGTGATACCGCACGTCCACGCGCGTCAGATACCTCGCCTTGAGCGTCCCCAGCAGCGCCTCGCTCCACGATTTCGCCCGCGTCGCGCGCCGCAGCGCGTCCTCGTACAATTCATTCGAAAACTTCCCCGGCGTCTCGCACCGCGCGCACTCCATGATCACCCCGAGCGCCAGGCACCGCGCGCGCTCGTCCAGCTCGCCGTCCACGACGCACCCCACGCACCGCTCGACGAACACTCTTCGATGCTTCGCGAACCACGCCAAGTACGCGTCCCTCGCGTCGTCGTCGCCGCCCTCCTCTCGCCCTCCCTCGTCCCGTTTTCGCCGCGCCCGCGACTCGGCGAGCTCGCCCGCCGCCGTGCGCTCGCAGAAGAACCGCTCGAGCGCGACGAGGGCGTCCGCGACGTCCTCGCGCGGCCGCCGCGACGGATCCCTGAGCGTCCCGAGCAGCGCCAGCGCGCCGTTCGGGTCGTTCGTCGACGCGTTCAGCGCGATCGCGCCGTCTCGAATCCCGCGACGCGCCGCCGTCGACGCGACCGACGTCGACGCGCGCTTTTTCGGCGCCATCGCGACGAGAGACGCGCGCGCGACGACGCGCGGCGCGGAATGACGTCGCCGGTCGACCGCGCATCGAGCGGCGGCGGCGCATCGATCGCGCGCGCACTTCACCGCGCGTCGCGATTCATCGCGCGCGCGTCCGCCGGACGATCCGCGACCCCGTCGCGCGTCTCGGGCGCCATGGCGGAGCACCTGGCGAGCATCTTCGGCACGGAAAAGGACCGCGTGAACTGTCCGTTTTACTTTAAGATCGGCGCGTGTCGTCACGGCGATCGCTGCTCGCGGCTGCACAACAAGCCCACGGCGTCGCAGACGATCCTGCTGACGAATCTGTACCGTCCGGACGTCGAGGTGGCGGCGGACCCGCGGGCGGCGACGAGCGGGGCGGCGAGCCGGGCGGGGCGAGGGCAGGAGGGATTCGAGGCGTTCGTCGAGGACGTCTTCGAGGAGCTGGACGGGTGCGGAGAGATCGAGGGCGTGAACGTGTGCGATAACGTCACGGATCACATGATGGGGAACGTGTACGTGAAGTTCGTCGAGGAGGAGGCGGCGGGTCGAGCGGTGGAGAAATTGAGAGGGAGGTATTACGACGGACGACCGATCGCGGTGGAATTTTCGCCGGTGACGGATTTCAGGGAGAGCACGTGCAGGCAGTACGAGGAGAATTCGTGCACGCGGGGGGGGTACTGCAACTTCATGCACTTGAAACCGATCGGACGAGGCATGCGGAAGCGGTTGTACGGACGGTACTTGGGAGGAGGGCGACGCGAACGACGCGAGGGCGAGCGGAGTCCGGGGCGAAAGCGCGAGAGAGACGACGGGGAGGACGACGGTCGAGTCACCGCCAAGGGGATGTCGGACGACGCGCGACGGGCGATGTTCGCGTCTTGGAACGACGCCGACGACGAATGAGTGAATGAATGAATCCGCGAATCTGCGATTCTGCGATTGATTGATTCGAATGTAGCGCGCGTTGAAACGAAACGAAAGTTGATTTCTACACTGGTGCGTCGGTGATTTACACGTCAAACTAAACTATTTTTTCATTTTTTTCGTCCCTCACGCGTCAATGCGCCACCGCGAACGCGGAGCGAATCAAGAATGGGTTGTTTCCGTCGTCGTCGCTGTCCATTTCGTCGTCGCTATCGACACTGAACGCTTCGCGAGTGATAGGATCCTTCCTGTCGAAGATTATGCGACCGCTGCGACCGTAACGGGGTCGACACTGCTTGAGATTGACGCCGAGCGGAAGCAAGAACGGTCGCACCGCGGCCATGGATGGAGACTTGGTGAACAGCATCTCGATGTCTGGAATCTCCGGCGGCGGTTGATACGGCAACACAGGAATTTGGACTCTCGGGCGAGGCGCGTAACCGCCGAGCGCGGCAAGACCGAGCTCGCGACGACGCTTGCGTCCGGCGAGATCGCCCATGTCGTCGCCCAACACGACGTATTGTCCATCGGGTTTCTTGATGAGTTCCACCGCGCCACCGGCGAGGACGATGTTCTTGTTCGGCGGAATCTCCGGCGTCTCCGTCTTGAAGCGCTTCTTGTCCGCCTCCATGACTTTTTGCTCGATCGCCTCGAGCGACGCCTTGGGCTCGTGTCGAAGCTTGATTTGGAGTTTTTGCAGCTCCTGCTCGACGGTGAGCAACTCGCTCTTGCGTTTCTCACGCTTCACTACGAGCTCGAGCACGCCTATGGAAATGTCGAGCGACTTGCGCAGCTGACGAAGCTTGTCGTAGCTCGTCACGTCGTTCTCGCGACGTCGACGAGTCTGCGGTCTAGAAATCTTCTCGCGCGGCCGGAACACGTTGAACGGGTTACTGTCGTTCGGTGCCGGTGGCGGTTGTAACCGACGCAGAAGCGGCTTCTTCAAGCGCTGGCGCCTGTCCGTCCAGTACTCGTATACCGCCGTGAGAATGGCTTGCTTGCCACTGATTTCTTGAAGCAACTCCAACGCTTTATCTTTGGGTAGGTTTGTCACGACACCCAGCGCGTCCACTTTTTCTTGGTAGCTGATCACTTGCCCGCGCGCCGCGGCCATAGCCGTGTTCGCCTTCATGATCTTCTCGTTCGCCTCGGCGCACGCCAATTCCAACTTCCACAGCATCTCCTCGAATTTCTCCGCGCTCAGCACTTCGGAGCCATCGTTATAATTCTCCAACCAATCCTCATCCTCGTTATCCAAATCATACTCCACGTAACTCGTCGTCTCCGTCGGCGGCAGCCCGCACGTCAATTTTGAGCGCAAGTAATAATCCGGCTGCTTATAATTCGTCGGATAATCCGATTCGTACGACGACACGTTCAAAATCTCAGGAATAGGAATTTCACTCACCCCAGTCGTCGTTTCCTTCGTCAGCACCTCCTCGTTCTCTTTATCCAGCGCCTTGTGCGCGTGCGTCACCTCGCGTTGTACCACCTGCTCATCCTTAATCGCATCTGGATCGCGCAACAGGGCCAACTGCGACGTGATATCGATAGGTCGCGCCCTGAACGATGTCTGTCGAGTCGCCATCGCGCTTCGTCCTCGACAGCGCGCTTCTGTCGAGCGCTACGACGGCGATGCCGCGATTTCGCTTCAAATTGCCGAATGCGCGCGATCGCACGCGAGAATCTCGCGTTTACGCGTCGACGCGCGCGCACGAACGGTCTTGTGCGAGCGCAAACTCGAGATCGGACGTTCGCAGACGCGCTCGCGGCGTAAGACGCGGCGCCGTCGCGCGCGGCGCGCTCTGCGGCGGCGAATTCGCGGCGAATTGGCCTAGGTCACGCGAGCCGAAAGTCCTATTTAAAAGTCTACACTATGGAAGCGGCGCGCGCGCGAACGCGAAACAAAGCTCAGAAGAACTTCTTCACGAGATGACGCTTTAAAACCTCGGATGAACACGAAGGACACTTGCCAGGACCTTTTGGCTTGACGAGACGAAGCCAACAGGCGTAGCACGCGATGTGCTTGCAGGTGGACGCCTCGAAGGGCTTGTCGCACGTGGCGCCGCAGGCGACGCACGCGCGAGGAGGAGCGACGACAGCCAAGCCGGGAGGGGCGCCAGCGGCGGATTTCTGAGCCTTGACTTTTTCTTGACGCTCTATCAGAGCGCGGCGATGCTTTTCGTAGATGGGCTTGTGCGCCGCAGGGACGAATTCGCCGAAGAGGGCGTACAAGCCTTTCGGGTTCTCCGGCGCCTTGAGCACGCGACTGGCGACGCGAAGGAGGTCACCAATATCGAACGCCTCGGTCTTCACTTTGTCAAGCTCGGCGATGAGTTCGTCGTAGGAATCACACGAGAGTTCAAGACGCGCACGACGCATAAAAAGCTTGGTACGATCTGCGCTCGGCGGCGCCTCGTTTTGATCGCTCGCGCTCGCCGAGTCCTTCTCATTCTGCTGCCCACTCGTCTTTGAGAGCTGAAGGAGAAGGGTCGACCTTTTCATCGCCTCTTGCGTTTTTTTACCATGCTTTTCGCGGAAGATTTCTGCTGCCGTCGTTTGAAGCGGGACTTTTTGCTTTGACACAAGCATAAACTTTTGGCGAGCCACTTCGTCTTCGCCACCACCTTGGTCCTTCGTGAATTGACGAACGAGCGACGTGATCGACGTACCCGCTTGCGTGAAATCTTGTTTGTTCTGTGACTTTTTCACGAAAGCAGCGCCCGAGGTTTTTGGTTTCACCTGCGCGATATCGACGAATTTGGCGGGCGCGGCGGCTTTCACCTTTGCGCCCGCTCTCGCGTGCTCTTGGAAGAATTCCTTCAAGCCGTGCACAGCACTGTGAAACACCGAGTGCACTTGCACTGACGGTCGAAGCCAAAGTGAAAGTTGATTTCGCGCGTTTTCGTTCGCGAAACGCTCGTCGGCAAGGATAACGGCGCCGAAGTCATCCTTGTGGCGAATGACACGCCCAAGCGCCTGGTTCACTGCGCGCATCGCGGTTTGAGAGTACCACTCGTTCCCAGAGTACGCACCCCCGTTGTCCGCTTTTCGCTTATCCAAATACGTTCGCTTGTGCATCACGAGTGGATCCTTCGCGCCCGCGTACGGAATACCAGTGAGAATCACGCCACGGCACGCCTTGTCTGCGAAATCGATGCCTTCGCTCAGCTTACCCCTACACACGGCGAAGAACGCCGCACCGCGCCTCGAATCCTCTTCAAGCGCCTTGTTGTAGCTATCGTAGCACGCATGAAATTCATCTGCATTGCTTGGCTCAACCAAGCACGTTTTGTTCGTCTCGAGCTGGTTCCAAAGCCCAGTCGATCTCCAGTGATTGACGCACGAGTGCATGACGCCGTACGACGGAAAGAACACGAGCAATCCATCGGGTACGATTCTTGCCGTACTTAAAATCACGCTCCCTATCTCTGTCTTATACTCGCGCGTATCGCGAAATCTAAATGAGCTGTTCAGCACGCCGTTATTCGGCCCGTGCGTGACGACTCCGCCCCAAACTTGATTCCTTTTGATCACGTGCGGATTCTCCAAGCGCACGGGAAAATCCAATGCGAGCTCTGACGCGAAAGATTCCATGGGGGAGAGCGTACCAGAGGCAAGCAAAAATGTTCCAACGCCTTTATCGATCAGTGCCTTGAGGCAAAGACCTGGAAAGAAGCACCAGTACGACAACGTCGGCCCGGCGCGCGCGCGATTGCTTGTCTTAAACTTCTCCATATCCGGCCCAAGTCTCGTGACGAAATACTGCTCATATCGATGCACGAATATCCTCTCTATGAAATTACCGATTTCCATTAACGGTGTTTCGTTTTGTGTCGGCTGCGCCATGAAATCGCTCCCGAGTTGCACCGTCCGCGAAGCGCTCTTAATGAGCTTTGTGATGTGCTCGTAAGTATCCGCCGTGATGTTCAACTCGGCGAGAATAACGTAGATGAACGCGCCGTCACCAATACGCTCGCCGAGACCTCCTTCGTGCTTGGCGTTCGGCGCCTTGGCCGCCTCACGACAAATACTATCGAGCAACCCTTCGAGTTGCACCAACACGCCCGTTAACATTTTAAAATCTTCACCCTTGAACGCCGCAGCGTCCTTGTCCATCCCTCTGCTAAAAAGTTGCAAATCTGCCTCGCTCACGATTCCTTCCCCGCTAGTGTCTTCTAAAGTCAACTTTGTCTCGTAAGCTCTCTCCGATTCCTTGATGGCTTTCGCCAATTTCGCCGCGGTGAGGGAATAACTCATGCTATCAGAAGCGCTCGACTCGAGGTTGTGCGCCTCGTCCACGATAATCACCGCGTTCTCCCACGCGATTTCCAATCCTTTGCGCACGCTCTCATCGAGCAGGTAATTATAAGGCATAAAAATTATCTCCGCCTCCGCGCACTTCGTGCGGGCGAGATAAAACGGACACGGCCCCCTCGCCTTGGCCTTGGACACCAAATCCTCGATGTCTTGCACGCCGTCGCTGAATAAATCGAATCGCCCATCCCGCCCCTGCAGCGCCCGATCGAGCGTCACTTTCGCCCCACACTTTTGCTGCTGCACCAATTTAGCGCATCTATTTTTCTGTTCCGTCCCATTCAACGCTCGAACGTCGTCCCGCGCGCACGCGTGCCGCCGACTCGCGAGCGTCGTCGCGCGCGTCGTCGAATCAAACAATTTCAACTCTCGCACCACTTGATCCACCTGCGAGTGCGTCCTCGTCGCGTACACAATCACCGGCGCGCGCGTGCGCTCCTTTTTTTCCACGTCATCCACGAACTCCCGTCCCGACGTCCCCGCGACGTCGTCGGCGTCTCCGGCGCCGCCTCGCCCATCTCTCACTTCCTCCCTAAATTTCCGCTTCCTTGCCCGTCCTTCGCTCCGCACGAACGCCAGCGCGCTCGCAAGCAAGCACAGCGTCTTCCCCGTGCCCGTGGGCGACTCCAAGAGCGCGTGTTCGCCGCGACACATCGCCAAGAGTGCTTTTTCCATGAAAACGAGCTGATTGTCGTACGCTTCGAACGGAAAGTCAACCGTGAACGCGCGCTTGTGCGCGATCTTGACCCCGTCCGCGGGCACGGTGATGGTGTACGAGTGCATCGTGCCCATGATGCGGCCGAGCGCGGCGGACGACGCCGCGCGCGCCGCGCGGCGGAGTGATGATGGAGAACGCGAAGGGACGACAGCTGGGGCGCGGCGTTTGAAATCGAAAGCGACGGACATTCGGCTCGAACGGTCGATCGGTGCGGTGCGTTTCTCGATTGATATAGCTACGGTGAGTGCGAACGTGCGTCGCTAGAGGAAATCGGCGTATCGCGAGGTGAAGTCGCTCTTGCTGCGTTGGCACCACCCGCTCGAACTGCTGTCGCTCGGATTGACCACGATGTTGTTGTCGAAGTAGATGACGGATCCTGTTTCGAACTCTTCTTTTTCGTTGATGATTTTCGGACGGTCGAGTCTCGCGAACCACGTGCCGAGAATCTTGTGAAAACGCCACGAGGAGGCGTGGAGCTCGTTCGCTGCGAGCAATTTGAGTCTGTCTCTGCCGTAATAGAACGTGAAAAACAAGGCGTCGCTATCGAGACGTTTGAAGAGCGCCGGGTTGTCCAACTGGCATCCGGGCGGTATGTCTCGAGGTGATCGCGGATACGACGATGGCGTCGCGATTTTACTCTTTTGCGGCGCCGACGCGGATTTCTTTGCGTTCTTCTCGCTCGATAACCGCCAATTCGCATCCGCGCTGAGTCCTTCGCGCGGAAGCTTGGCGCACGCGATTTCAAGCAAGCGATGGCTGACATGTCGGTCATTTATAACGACGCCGCGAATCGACACGCCCGATGGAATATCGGCGTGTTCGAGAGCCATGGCACCGCCGCTCTCGGGCGAAATCTCACCGTACGCGTGTCCGCCGCGCGACAGTTCATCCAGGCTCAACAATCCATTCCCGGGTAAATCGAAAATACACGCGTCCGGATGCATCCCGGTCGTAACCTTCGCGCGCGAAGTCGACGCAGACGACTTTTTCGGCGACGTCGCCTCGAATTTCGCCTGCAAACGATTTACCGCCGCGCCTTCGTCGCCGCCGTCCTCCGAGCGTTTCGGCTTCTTCGCCTGCGCCTCCGCCGGGGTCGAAGGCGTCGACGTCCCCGACGTCGACGCTTCATCTACCGCCGCTCGCATCGCGCCGTCTTTCCCCGGCGTTTCCAAACGCTCGACGTCCGCCTCGCTCGCCTCGGCTCCCGCCTCATCGTCGCCGTCGCCGTCCTTCGTCGCGTCCGCCGCCAAAACGCTCTCAAACCACCCGATATCCGCCGCGCACTCCCGCATCGCGTCCTCGATCTTCGCCGTCACCGCGTCGTCGACGTCATTGTTTTCTCTGTATTCCATCAACTCCCGCACGAGGTCGCGCAGGCGCGCGATCTCTCGAGTCAACTCCGTCTGCCCGTTCGTTCGTCGATTCGACGCGATTTCTCTCGTCAGTCTCGTCGCCGTTGACCGACCCTCTCGTCACCGACGCGCCGCCGCGCGCCTTCGCGGCGACCATCGCGCGCTCGTTCGTCTCGAATCATCGTCCGCGATCGCGTCGCGCACCTCGGCGCGTCGACGCGCGGCGTCGTCGTCGGCGGCGTTCGTCTCGCGAATCAGCTCGACCGCGCGCGCGGCGTGTTCGCGACACCCATCGATGCGCTTCGTTCGGCTCTGTATCTCCGCCGCGTGTCGTCCGGGAAGCGTCATGCGCGCGCGATTCGGTCGCGCGCGCGCGCGCGCGGCGCGTCGCGGTCGGCGGCGCCGCGCGCGTCGATGAGTGGCGATTTTGACGCGCCGAGAGACGAACAGACACTTCGACGCCGACGCCGCGGCGCGTCGACCGGAACGAAGGGCGATATCATACAAATTTATCGTAACACTCGACGCGGGCGCTTCGCGAGACGCGACGATCGAGCGCGGTCGTCGTCGACCCGCGCGCGCGTTCGCGGCGTCAGCCGTGCGAACAAACTTTACGCGCGCGAGCGTCACCTCGCCGCGCTCGATCGTCGCGCCGTCGCGCGAGTCGCCCTTCGCGTCGTTCGCGTCGCTCGCGTCACCCGCATCCGGCGCCCGAGGACGCGTCGCCCGTCAACCCTAAATCATCCGCGCTCAGCTCGCGCTCGAGGGCCTCGATGATCTCCAGCGCGCTCGGCGGTCGGCCTCGCGAGAGCGCGCTGAACGCGGCGTCCTTCGCGCGCGCCCCCTCGAGATCCGCCTCTCCCGACCCATCGTCCAGGCTGTCGCACACCACCACCTCGAACGCCCCCGGTCGAGGTCCCGCGTCGCCGACGACGCGCGCGTCGTTGCCGTCCACCATCAATCGCGGGAACGCGTCCTCGACGGCGTCGGCGACGGCGAGAAATGCATTTAAATGCTTCCCTTCGTCGTATTCGACGTGAATCGTCCTCGGCGGCGCGTTCCCGAGCGCGCTTCGTCACGCGTACGCGCGGTAGACGACGCGCGCGCGAAGTCGCTCGCATCCGCGCCGCGCGAGCGCGCGGAGCGCGGACATGACGACGTCGAAGCGGCGAAACGTCGCGAAGTGACGCTTTATCCGGGACACCGCGACGTCACGATGACGCGCGTCGCGCGGCGGCTGCGACGCGCGAGCGCGACGCTCGCGCGCGCGATGACGTCGATGGTTCATCACTCCGCGACGCGGCGCGCGCCGGGGGCGAACGGCGCGGTGCCCGTGGTGCATCACGCGAGCTACAGCAAACCAGTCATGCCGCGCGGGCACAGATTTCCGATGACTGTTTTCCAGCGCGTGCACGACATCCTGCGCGAAGAGGGCGTCATCGCGAGAGGGCAGACGAATTGCTTCGTCCCGGGACGCGCGCCGAGCGTGGACGAGCTGTGTCGAGCGCACGATGAAGATTACGTGAGAGACGTGCGCGCGAGCGCGCTGGACGCGAAGCGCGAGAGAGAAATCGGACTGCCGTGGAGCGACGCGCTCGTGGAGAGAACGCTGATGGAGGTTTCGGGGACGATGCTGACGGTGGATTTGGCGATGAAGGTGGGATTGTGCGTGAACACGGCGGGAGGGACGCATCACGCGCATCGCGATAGGGGGAGCGGGTTTTGCATCGTCAACGATTTGGCGGTGTCGGCGCTGAGGGCGATCGATTCGGGGGCGGTGTCGAGGGTGATGATTATAGATTTAGACGTGCATCAAGGCGATGGGACGGCGGCGATTTTAGCGAACGAACCGGGCGTGTTTACGTTTTCGGCGCACGCGAAGTCTAATTTTCCGGCGCGAAAGCAACAGAGCACGCGAGACGTCGAGCTGCCGCGCGGGATGACGGACGACGCGTACATGGCCGTCGTCGCGGCGGCGATGCGAGAGTCTCTCGAAGATTTTCGGCCAGAGTTGGTGATTTACGACGCAGGCGTGGACGTGACGTCGAACGACACACTCGGACATCTCGATCTCACCGTCGAAGGGCTGTATCGACGCGAGCGCATGGTGATGGACACCGTGCTCGGCGCCGGCATTCCCCTCGCGGGGGTCGTCGGGGGTGGGTACTCACCGGATATAGATGAGCTCGCGAGTCGTCACGCAGTCTTGCATCGCGTGGCGCGCGAAATGTTCGTCGATCACGGGTTGTAAACTAAACTAATCGTAGGTAGGGAGGTGCACGTTACATCATCGCGTCGTCATCGTCGTCATCCGGCATCTGTGAGCCGTCGCCGTTCTTTGTCGATCTCCGGTAGCAACGCGTCCACGCGCGCCGCTCTGTGCGCTTCGTCATACAGTCGTCTGTGTTCTCGCCAGAAAGGCAAGATTTCGCGAAGGGAGACGTGCCCGCCGTCGGCGTCGTGTCGATGCCGATGTCGAGAAAGTGCGATTTCGAGACCGATTACCGCGTCGGCGTCCGGGAGAATCGGCATCGCTACTTTTTCCCAGGTGAGTCGTAGACTCTGCGCGTGTGGATGCTCTCGCTCAATCAGGAAGAGTATGACTTCCATGTTCCCATTTGACATGGCACGAAAGTACGTCCACTCGTCCCAAGGACACCCGTGCTCGTGCGCGTACTTCAAACACTCCAACTGTCCATTCGAGGCGGCTCCCTGGCACGTCGACTTGTTCCAAGGACACCCTTGCTCGTGTGCGTACTTCAAACACTCCAACTGTCCATTCTCGGCGGCATACCAGCACGTTACCTGGTCCCAAGGACACCCGCGCTCGTGCAAGTACTTCAAACACTCCAAATGTCCATTCTCGGCGGCAGAGATGCACGTCCCCTCGTCCCAAGGACACCCGCGCTCGTGTGCGTACTTCAGACAGTCCAAATGTCCATAACGGGCGGTATTATCGCACGTCTCCGCGTTCCAAGGATACCCGAGCACGCGCGCCTCTACGAGAAGGTCCAACCTCCCCACGGCGGCGCACGCACCAGACACAGTTCCTTGCGCATCCTCTTCCGGTCGTATACCGTCGTCCAAGGTGGCGATAGCATACTCAATTTCTTCTTCATACAAAGCGTTCACGTCTTCTTCCGCGATTGCCACGAGCGCGGCTCTCAAACGCGCCTGAACTTCACTCATGTGTGTCTCGCGAGTCGATGTGTGAGGACGCGCCGCCGATAATCGCGCTCGACCACTCGATGACATT
>Ga0255763_1002728_pt1 | contig 16452 bp, 20 predicted proteins | sample 041ome_2_FD_179963 | JGI IMG/M metagenome (GOLD analysis project Ga0255763, IMG submission 179963) | Coastal salt marsh microbial communities from the Groves Creek Marsh, Skidaway Island, Georgia - 041406US metaG (version 2) | ecosystem: Environmental > Aquatic > Marine > Intertidal zone > Salt...
GTATGGTAGCAAGCAAAACTACTTTACCTGTTCTAGGTGTACCCATTCAATCAAAGGCATTAAGTGGTTATGATTCCCTCTTATCTATTGCCCAAATGCCAGCCGGAATTCCTGTTGGAACTCTTGCCATTGGGGATGCTGGTGCCAAAAATGCCGGAATTCTTGCGGCACAAATCTTAAGCGCATTTGACACTGATTTAAGTAAAAAAGTCTCTGATTACCGCAAAAAACAATCTGATTTCGTAATTAATAATCCCGACCCTACAAAGTAATGAATATTGGCATTCTTGGAGCTGGCCAACTAGGAAGTATGTTAGCAGAGGAGGGAATCGATTTAGGTCATCATTTCTTTTTCTACTCTGATGAGTTATCTACTCCAGCCGAGAAGTTTGGTGAAGTTTTTAACAAAAAAAAACTTGATGAATTCAAAAAGAAAATTAGTTTAGCAACATACGAAACGGAGAACACAAGCCTAGATCTAATTTCTGAAATTGAGAAAAATGCTGAAATCTTTCCACCTAAAAAAATTCTATCAATTACTCAAAATAGAGCCTTTGAAAAAGCTTTATTTAATGACCTAAACATTCCTTGTGCCAACTCTGTAATTGTTCGCTCTGTTGAAGAGCTAAGATCTGCCGTTGATCAAATTGGCCTACCTTCAATTTTAAAAACAACAACTAATGGGTACGATGGTAAGGGGCAATTTTTAATCCGTAATGAATCTGAAATTCAAAAAGCATGGGAGAGTCTCAGTACTAGTGAGGCAATATTAGAGGGCTTTGTCAATTTCAATAGAGAGTTATCAATTATTGGTGTAAGGGGATTATCTGGTGAACAAGTTTTCTATCCCCTGGTTGAGAATATTCACAAGGATGGCATACTGAGAATAACGATTGCTCCAGCAAAAAGAATATCTAATGAAACCCAAAGATTAGCAGAAGATTACATTACAAAAATTTTTGATAGTACTAACCATATTGGCGCTCTTACGGTAGAACTCTTTGAAACTAATGATGGTCTTTTGGTGAATGAAATTGCCCCAAGAGTTCATAATTCTGGTCATTGGACAATTAATGGGTGCACAACATCACAATTTGAAAATCATATTCGTGCCATTTCTGGCATGCCATTGGGGTCAATCAATGTTAAGTCCAATTGGTGTGCAATGATAAATATCATTGGTAAAGTTGGCAATATTCAACAATTTGCCGACAAACAAAATCTATTTGTTCATCTTTATGGCAAAGCTGAAAGAGAAAACAGAAAAATTGGGCACATCAACGTTGTTGCAGAATCGGAAAAAGATCTCAATAAGTTGCTTGAATCGCTATCGGATTATTACCCACTAGACTGCTGGAAGAACTGATAACAATAAAAGCACTGCCATCATTCGATTAAACCACATGACCTGATTTTTATTTTTGATAATCTTCTGAAGTTTAGATCCCATAAATAGCCATGCACCAGTGCATATGAAGATCATTAAAAAAAATGCAAAGGCAAGAACTAGGTAGGCAGAATCTATATTTTGCTCACTGACAAAAATTCCTACTCCACCTACAATCATGATCCATGCTTTTGGGTTTGCCCATTGAAAGAAAAACGATTGGAAGAAACTAAGTGGCTTCGATCCAACACTCCCAGATTTAATATCCCCTGTAGTTGCCATTCGATAAGCTAGATAGGCAATGTAAGTGAAACTAAAAACCTTAATTGGGTAATAAAGATATCTTGAAGAGTTAATCAGTTCAATCAATCCATACCCAACGAGAACCAACATCAAGGGAAATCCAAATGCGATGCCCAAGAGATGCGGTATAGATTTTTTAATGCCGAAGTTTAAACCTGAGGCCATGATCATAATGTTATTTGGCCCTGGTGTAATCGTCATCACAAAAGAATAAATTGCGATGGAAATTAATTGTTCCAAGGAATTCACTTAACTAAATCTTTTTTCGAGGTATTGAATAATATCTGCGGACTCATACATCCACTGAACCCCCTCGTCAGATTCAATTTTTAAGCAAGGAACCTTTACCTCACCACCACCTGCAAGAAGTTCTGCCCTGTATTGGCCAGATTGTGCATTTCTCGTCTCAATTGGTAAATTGAGTCTTTTGATAGCTCTTCTCGTTTTGATGCAAAAAGGACAGGCATAAAATTGATAGAGTTTTATGGATTTAACTTCCTCATTAATTTTTTCTTGATCGGATTCGGTTCGTTGTTGTTTTTTTGGTGAAAAAATAAAGTCAATCAAAATAATTAACCTTCCCAATCCTTCCCTGACACCTTTAATAATCCATTTCATAATTTATTCCTATATTTATGCGCTAGTAATGTATTTTCCAGAAGAGTGACAATAGTCATGGGACCAACTCCACCAGGCACAGGAGTAATTGCATTAACAACATCTTTTGCCTGATCAAAGTCCACATCTCCAACTAGCTCTCCGGTTTCAAGTCTGTTAATTCCAACATCAATTACGACACTTCCCTTCTTTAACCAGTCTGCTTGAACAAACCTTGGAATTCCAACTGCAGCGACAACAATATCCGCCGATTTAACTTTACCCGGAAGATCCTGGGTTTTGCTATGACAAATGGTAACAGTTGCGCCGGCATTGAGTAATTCAATGGCCATTGGTCTTCCGACAATATTCGATGCGCCAATCACCACTGCATCAAGTCCATATGGATTAATATTTGATTTCTCGAGCATGGTCATAACACCTCTTGGAGTGCATGGTCGAAGCGTTGGGTTATTTTGTAATAATCTTCCCATATTCTCTTTATGAAAACCGTCAACATCTTTTATTGGATCAATGGCTTCTATGACTTTTTTAGTATCAATATGATTAGGTAGTGGCAACTGAACAAGAATTCCATCTATAGTCTCGTCATTATTGAGATCTTGAATAAGTTGAAGCAACTCTTTCTCAGAAGTATTCTCATCCCTGTTGATTTTTACTGAGTTAAAACCAACCTCTTGACACCCCTTTTCTTTATTGTTGACGTATACCTTAGATGCTGCGTTATCTCCAACAAGAATCACTGCCAAGCCCGGTTTAGAATTCAGACCACTGACTTCTAGCGCAATTGCTGACTTCAATTCTTCGGCAATTTTCTTTCCGTCAATTATTTGCATCTTTAAGCGCCTCTTTTAATTCAAATAAATCAGACTCAGTATCCACTCCGATTCCAGGCTTCATACAAGCCTCATCCATCTGTATTTTGTATCCTTCATAGAGTGCACTGAGCTGTTCAAGTTTTTCATATTTTTCATAATCTGACTGTTTCAAACCAACTAGCTCCTCTACAAACCCAGCTCGATAAGCGTATATACCAATGTGTTTATAGCATTTATCTAACTCTGGCACATCATTCCTGAAGACAGGGATTGGAGCCCTTGAAAAATACATTGCCATCTTATCTCTATTGCAGACTACCTTTACACAATTTGGATCATTATAGGTCTTCTCATCTTGAATACGCTCAAATAAACTTGACATTTGAGCCTCAGAATTTTCAAGAATGCTGGCAACTTGGTCAATAATTTTTGGGTGCACCATGGGCTCGTCACCCTGAAGATTGACAATTATTTCATTTTTTGCAATATTCAAAGTCTTAACCACTTCGGATATTCTCGAAGTTCCTGAGTGATGATAATCGCCAGTCATTATGGCTTCTGCTCCAAAGTTTTGACAGACACTTTGAATTTTTTCGCTATCGGTAGCAATTAATACTCTTGAGGCTTTACTTTGTAGAGCATTTGCATAGGTGTATTGAATAAGAGGTTTGCCATAGATATCCTGCAGAAGTTTTTCCTCTAATCTGGAAGATTTCAATCTTGCAGGGATAATAACAATGTAACTCATTAATTTATTTTAATGGATTAGATTCTTCTTCTAGGAGAATTGGAACCCCATTCTTTATTTCGAAATATCTTGAGCAGTTTAAGCAAATTAAGGACTCATTTTTTTGTTGAAGGTCATTTTTGCAAATTGGGCAAACAAGCAGATCAAAAAAGGACTTATCTAACATCTAAAGCTTTATTAAATTCTTCATAAAAAATATCACTCAAAACAGCCTCAACTTCGAGATACCACATCTTATCAGTTGCGAATGGTTGACATTTTACACAATCCTTTTTTGTCATTAATATTGGATATTCTTCCTCAAAAACAAGGTCTCGCTCCTTAAACTGATAATGGTCTGGAAATGGATGTTTGGTAACCAAAATTTCACAATTGGACAAGGTGTTAAAAAACCTCTCTGGATTTCCTATTCCAGCAACTGCATGACAGCTTTGACCAATAAAGTCACTAGTTGGTTTGATCTCATTTGTTTTAAGATTTACCAAATTAGTAGGTTTGAGATAACTAGAATATTGAGAATTTGACGATAGACCTGTGTAGATAATAAAATCAACCGCTTCTAACCTTTTTTTACTTTCCCTATACGGTCCAGCTGGAAGTAACCAGTCATTATTCACTTCTCTTGATTCATCAATCATAGTAATCTCTATATCTCTTTTAAGGGCATAATGCTGAAGACCGTCATCACTGATGATGAAATCAATTTTATGTCTTGACTCTAAATCTTTTAGTGCCTGAACTCTATCTTTATTGACCACTACTGGAACCTTTACCTCTTTAGCAATTAAAAGCGGTTCATCTCCACAAACAGCGGGATCTGAACTCTCATTGACGAAGTAACTATCTTTATGATTGCTACCACCATATCCCCTAGAAATAACTCCTACAGAATACCCCCTGGAAAGAAGATATTTGGTCAATGTTATCACTACAGGGGTTTTTCCCGTTCCTCCAACCGTAATATTGCCAACAACTATGACTTTTGCATTGGATTTATGGGAGTTCAATATGCCCAAATCATAAAACTTTTTTCGAGCTGAACTTATAAGAAAAAAAAGTCCTGATAAAGGCAATAGAAGGTAATTTAATACCCGCTTCTCATAAAGATTAAAAGTCATCTAGAGCTAAATGGACTCATCTTTGCTTTGGTGATTTTTTTCACTGTACCTTAGAACTCCAGCAGCTAATGAAAGCACAAGAATTGATAGCACCATTAGAATTAAATTGAACTTATCTAATGTGACCAACGACTTCATATCTATCACAAGAAAACGGGTGATTGCTGTGATTGCAATAAAAATAAGAAAAATTACTGGCAGTCGATGGGTTTTAAAGTAAATTCCAGTCATTGCGCCAAGCTCAAGATAAATAAATAATAACAATATATCCTTAAGCGTGGCAAAACCATGCTCTTGCTGCATAATAATTAAATATTCACCTACAGCTGACCATACAATAGTGCCACCAATGACGAAAAGCCCTACGATATGAAAAATTTCTATCAAACTGTTACCCAACTGGTCAATCTGATTCTTTAAATTTTGTTGAGACATGAGCAACTCCTTTCTATATTCTCCTTGGATAATTATGACAAAATATTCATCTCATGAGTATTGAATTTCAAATTGCTAGGCGATTTATAAAATCTAATAGAAAAAAAGGATTTATATCCATAATCTCTGGCATTTCTACTTTCGGTCTTATTTTGGCTATCATGAGTCTTATCACTGTACTTTCTGTGATGAATGGCTTTCATGATGAGCTCCGCAATAGAGTGTTAGCTGCCATATCACATGGTTATATTACCTCCTATGACGAGAGGATAGATAACTGGCAAGAAATTAAAAATAAAATTGATGCTGAACCCAATATCATTGCATCTTCTGCCTATGTTGAAGATTATGCTTTAGTTAGTTCTAGGCATAATTCAACAGGTATAAATTTAAGAGGTGTTGATTTAATCCAAGAAATAAAAATTTCTGAGTTGCTCACTATGAATGATAGTTCATTGGAGTCTATTCCCAAAGGTGGCATATTCATTGGCAAAGGATTATCAAATCAACTAGGAGTCGAACTTGGTGATACCCTAAATGTCATCACGTCAAAACAGTTAGAAAAAGACAAATCTCCTAACCAAATTAATCTGAAAGTCCTTCATATCTTTAGTGCTGGAGTGAATGAATTTGATACTCGATTAGGCATGGTTAATCTGACAACTGCTCAAGATATTTTTTCCTTTGGTAGTTCCGTAAGTGGGATAAGGGTGAGAGTTGATGATATCTATCAATCAAGAAAGATAATTGACAAGCTTATCTCTTCACTAGATCCGGAAAAGTATTATGGAATTGATTGGACAAGGCAAAAGGCGAATTTCTTTGCTGCATTAAATCTTGAAAAAAGGTTAATCGCAATTATCTTATCCCTGATTATTGGTGTGGCAGTATTCAACATTATCTCAATGATGGTGATGGTGGTCACTGATAAAACTTCTGAAATTGCTATTCTCAGAACCATGGGATTAGGTGAATCCAATATTGTGAAAATATTCTTTTATCAGGGACTCATCATTGGAATAACTGGAATTGTAATAGGCGTCATCCTGGGCTTGTTATTGGCAGTAAATATCGAATCCATTGTTGCTGGGTTAGAAAACCTTTTGGGCTTCAAATTCTTTCCAGAGGATATTTTCTATATCAATAGATTTCCATCAAAGATACTATTAAGTGATGTTTTCTATATTGCTATTGGTTCTTTAGTATTGGTTTGTATATCTGCGATTTATCCTGCAAAACAAACTAAGAAGGTTGATATTGCAAAGGTTCTAAGCTATGAGTAATTCAATAACCTGTAAAAATATTTCAATGAATTTTTTAGATGGATCAAGAAAAACATCCATCATCAAAAATCTAAATCTACAGATTAATCAAGGCGACCAAGCAGCAATTCTTGGTCAGTCTGGCTCAGGTAAATCAACATTGTTGAATATCATGGGAGGTTTAATGAAACCTTCAAATGGAACAATAACAGTGAATGGTAAAAATTTTCTAGAGTTAGATGGTAAAAAACTGTCTCGTTTTAGGGGTGAGAACTTCGGTTTCATTTATCAGTTTCATCACCTCTTAAAAGATTTCACTGCTATTGAAAATGTCATGATTCCTCTTCAAATTCTTGGAACTGAAAAAGAACTAGCCCACTTGAAAGCAAAGAAGCTTCTCAATAAGATGGGGCTTAAAAATAGATTAGACCATCGCAGTGCTGATTTATCTGGTGGCGAGAGACAAAGAGTTGCAATCGCAAGAGCTATGATTCATAAGCCAAAGTACATTTTTGCGGATGAACCCACAGGAAACTTAGATAAAAATACCGCCTCAAAGGTTTTTGGGATTATGAATGATATGATTGGAGAATCAAATTCATCACTCATCATGGTCACGCATGATATTGAACTAGCAGATCAATTCGAAAATAAGCTAATTCTTGAAAATGGAAAAATTATTAATTAACTACTTAGAGTGCGTTAATTCGTTCTTTTCGTTTACATAACAGAGATTTGGCTTGTGTCCAGAGATCTCGCTTTCATCGAGCATCGCATAGCTAGCAATAATAAGAATATCTCCAACATCTGCCTTGTGGGAAGCAGCACCATTCACGGAGATAATTCCAGAATTATCTTTGCCTCGAATGGCGTATGTCGAAAAACGATTGCCGTTATTAATATTGTATATCTGAATCTGCTCATAACTGCCAATGCCTGCAGCATCTAACAGAACTCCATCAATCTCACATGAGCCCTCATAGTCAACATTACTAACAGTAGTGGTTACTCTATGAATCTTGGCTTTAAGAAATGATCTGAACATTAACTATGATAAGAATTGAATCATAATACCTGCAGCAATTGCTGAACCAATCACACCAGCTACATTTGGTCCCATTGCATGCATTAACAAGAAATTATGTGGATTGGCTTCAAGGCCGACCTTATTAGACACTCTAGCAGCCATTGGAACAGCGGATACACCAGCAGATCCAATTAATGGATTGACTTTGTTTTTGCTCAATAAGTTCATTATTTTTGCCATAAGAACACCACTGGCAGTACCAATAGCGAAAGCCACCATACCAAGAAGAAGAATCCCAATAGTATCAAATGTCAAAAAAGACTCTGCCATTAGCTTAGATCCTACAGCCAAGCCAAGGAAGATAGTAACAATGTTGATTAATGCATTTTGAGCGGTATCACTCAAACGGTCAACAACGCCAGATTCTTTCATTAGGTTACCAAATGCAAACATTCCTAGGAGAGGAGCGGCATCAGGAAGCAATAAAGCAACGAGAATCAATAACATGACTGGGAAGACAATCTTTTCTGCTTTCGAAACCTCTCTAAGTTGCTTCATCTCAATTTTTCTTTCTTCCTGAGTCGTTAAAAGTTTCATGATTGGTGGTTGAATTAATGGCACCAATGCCATATACGAATATGAAGCAACAGCGATAGCACCAAGAAGCTCAGGAGCTAACATTGACGCAACATAGATACTGGTTGGACCATCGGCACCGCCAATAATGCCTATGGCAGCGGCTTGTTTCAATGAAAAATCAAAAACACCTATAGTGGTAAAGAAAATAGCGCCTAAGACAGTTGCAAAGATTCCAAATTGAGCTGCAGCGCCTAATAATAATGTCTTTGGATTGGCCAGTAGTGGACCAAAATCTGTCATGGCGCCCACACCCATGAATATCAATAATGGGAAAACACCTGAGCCGATACCAACATTATAAAAATGATAGAGTATTCCACCCTCCACCGCAATATTGGCAGCTGGAATATTACTTAAAACCGCACCAAAGCCAATAGGAAGAAGCAATAAAGGTTCAAACTTCTTAACGATGGCTAGATATAACAATAACAAACCAACCAATAACATAATGGCTTGACCATAAGTTATTTGATATAGACCGGTATTAATCCAGAGAGTGTTTAGATGTTCCATAATATTTTTTTATGAAATTCTCATTAGAGGGCTACCCACTGTAACCGCATCACCTTCTTTAACAAGAATTTCAGTAACTAATCCCGATCTCGAAGCTCGAATTTCAGTTTCCATTTTCATAGCCTCAAGTATCAATAGAACATCTCCATCATTCACTTGTTGATTTGGTTGGACCATAATCTTCCAAATATTTCCTGACAATGGAGCTGGAACATCTTCCGCCTCTCCAGAAGGAGAAGGTGCTGGAGCTGCCTCAGTTGCAGCTTCAGGAGCTTTAGAAGGAGTACTGGTAAGCTTGCTGGATGCTGGTGTCATCGAAGTAATATCACCTCCAGCTGAGACTTCAACAGTATATGAATTTCCTTTAAATGAAACTGTATAAACCCCCTCTTCAGTAGAAATACCATCTGGATCAATGCAATCATCCATAGTCGGTGCCGGCTCAAAATAATCAGGATTACCTCTATTCTCTAAAAATGAAATACCAACCTGTGGAAATAGTGCATATGTTAAAAGGTCGTCAACTTTGTTCTTAGCAACCTTAATACCCTTCTCTTTAATGACTTTATCAAACTCAGATTCCAGAATATCCAACTCAGGATCAATGTTATCTGCCGGTCTGCAGGTGGTAGGTTGTAAGCCATCAAGAACCCTATCTTGAAGCGCCTTATCAACTTCGGCTGGAGTTGCACCATATTCACCCTTTAATACCCCTGCAGCCTCTTTAGTAATCGTCTTATATCTCTCACCTGATAAAACATTAATGACTGATTGAGTTCCAACAATTTGAGAAGTTGGGGTCACTAATGGAATATATCCCAAATCTTTTCTAACTCGAGGAATTTCTGCCAACACTTCATCCATCTTATCAAGTGCCTTTTGCTCTTTAAGTTGGTTTTCCATATTGGTCAACATTCCACCAGGAACTTGGGCCAATAAAATTCTAGAATCAACACCTCTAAGAGAACCCTCAAATTTCTCATACTTACAACGAATAGGTCTGAAATAAGCATCGATTTCCTCGAGCTTTTCAAGATTAAGTCCAGTTTTTCTATTGCCATGTTCAAGAATAGAGACCACTGAGTTGGTGGCACTGTGACCATAAGTCATACTCATAGATCCAATTGCTGTATCAACACGGTCAATTCCAGCCTCGACGGCTTTAATGATTGAGGCTGTAGATAAGCCTGTAGTTGCATGTGCATGAAGTTGAACAGGAATTTTGATTTCACTCTTGAGCATCTTTACAAGTTCATATGCAGTATATGGTTGAAGAAGACCTGCCATATCCTTGATACAAAGCGAATGAGCACCCATATCTTCAATTTGTTTTGCCATATCAACCCACATATCAAGAGTGTGGACAGGGCTCACAGTGTAAGAAATCGTTCCCTGAGCATGTTGATCAATCTTAACAGTCTGATCGATAGCAGTCTTAAGGTTTCTCATGTCATTCATCGCGTCAAATATACGAAAAACACTGACGCCATTTTTAGCCGAGCGGTCGATAAATTTTCTGACTACATCATCACTATAGTGTCTATAACCTAATAAATTTTGGCCTCTAAGTAGCATTTGCTGAGGCGTTTTAGGCATAACCTTTTTGATTTCTCTAATACGATCCCATGGATCTTCACCAAGATAACGAATACAACTATCAAATGTTGCACCGCCCCAACTCTCCATAGACCAGTAGCCAACATTATCCAACTTTTCAGCAATTGGCAACATGTCATCAATACGCATTCTAGTAGCGAATAAAGATTGATGAGCGTCTCTAAAGACCAACTCAGTGATCCCCACTTTTTGAGTATTGACCTCTTCTTTCTTTGTGCTAAGTTTTTTAAGAAAATCAAACATCGTTATTACCCCCCGCGATGCATTTTAATCGCTTGCTTGATGACGAATTTAGTTTCTTCATCTAATGCAATCTCACTCTTTTTAAAGTCAGCAATATCTTGTTGATCCATTAATGATTTTTTTGAACCATTGATAATTCTAGACATTAATCCAGTTGTGAAAACCATCAAGGCTAAAAACAAAAAAACAAAACCCATTCCATAAATTGAAAGATCTATTGCGCCAGATAAAAGAGATGTTGTTTCTTGCATGCTATTTTGGTACCGATGGACGGGGTCGAACCGTCACTCCCGCGAAGGAACTGGATTTTGAATCCAGCGTGTCTACCAATTCCACCACATCGGCATAATTTTATTTATGTCTAAAAGTAATTCTTCCTTTAGTTAAATCATATGGTGTCATTTCGACAGTAACTTTATCCCCCGGCAAAATACGAATATAGTGCTTGCGGATTTTTCCAGAGATATGTGCCAAAACACTATGTCCATTTTCTAGTTCAACTGTAAATGTTGTGTTAGGTAACTTCTCTTTTACCACTCCCTCAAGTTCAATATAATCGCTTTTGGCCATAAAATCCTATGTTGTCAAAAAGTGCCTATTTTACCAAATTGCCAGAAATGCAATGATTAAAAGCCCAAATTAACTGAAAAAATACAAATCAGTTTATAATATCGAACCATTCTAATAATTAGATTCATATGCCGGTAAGTTTCGAATTTTTTCCCCCAAGGGATGAAATATCACAAAAATCTCTAAAAAAAGTAAGAGAACAGCTCAAAGCTCTTAATCCTGAATACTTTTCGGTGACTTTTGGTGCAGGTGGCTCTACTCAAGATGCTACCTTTGAGACCATTTCTGCAATTCAATCTGAGGGTTTTGTTCCTGCTGCGCCTCATTTATCTTGTATCGGCTCTAACAAAGAAAATATAAAATCGCTTTTGAGTGATTACATCAATTTAGGCGTTAAACACATCGTTGCCCTCAGGGGAGATATTCCTTCTGGAGTGAGAGATATAGGCGATTTCAATCATGCCAATGAACTTGTTACTTTTATTCGGGAAGAATTTAATGATCATTTCTCTATTATGGTTGCTGCATATCCTGAAAAACACCCTGAGGCAACTAGTTTCAGAAATGATTTAGAGAATTTTGTCAACAAGGTTAAATCTGGTGCTTCTCAAGCTATAACACAGTATTTTTACAATCCTGATGCTTATTTCAGATTCTGTGATGATGTTAATTCTATGGGTGTCAATATCCCCATCACACCAGGAATTATGCCAATTACTAACTGCAAACAACTAAAACGGTTCTCAGAGATGTGTGGTGCTGAGATACCAAAATGGATTATTCAAAGACTTGAAGGCTATGGTGAAGATCTAGAAAGTATAAGACAATTTGGTTATGAAGTCGTCGATGAAATGTGTCTAAAGCTTCAGTCGAATGGAGTTAAAAACTTTCATTTTTATTCAATGAACAAAACAGTACCTTCCTTTGAGCTTGCCAAAAACTTGGTTTAATTTTTTTTGCTCTTAACCCAAAGCTGAAGCTTATGGAGTGAGGCTTTGTCCTTTGAATGACAATTCTTTTCAAGAAAATCTAGACGCTCAGAGAGCTCTTCAAAGACAATTTCATAATATGAGTTTCTGATTTCCTCCTTGTGAAGTTGGTCCTTAAGTTTTGAAACCATCTCCATTAAAATTTTTTCATTTTCTGCATGGACTGCATCTGATGCTGCAGATTTATAAACAGCATCCTTCTGGATCTGTTCATATCGTTTAATTTTTTTGTCCTGTTCAGAATAGAGATTTGATTTGGGGTAGGCTAGACGAATACTGTCGGTAGTAACATAACCTTCGTGCGTATGAAGAGTTCCATTATTGATTTGTTGCTGGATTTCTCTTCTAGAAATACCAAGCCTTCTAGCGGCTTGGGAAACACTTAATTTAATCATTTTTTCTCCTCATTAATATCAGTTTACTAATGAAGGAATGTTTGTCAAGTGTGGAACTCAGGTGGAAAACGATTGAATTTTCTCAAATAGACCTGCATCGCTAACATCAGAGGCTATGTGAAGATTTTTAAATCCTTTGTCCAAAATATATTCTCTAATTCTAGAGCTTAATAGAACAACCGGGTAGCTCTTGATTTGTTCTAGCAAATTACCTTGTATTTGGCTAACGATTGACACGAAAGCATCAATACTTTCATTGCTAGTGAGGACTACAACACCTTCAGAACTTTTTAAAAATTCATTTAAGTTTTGAGTATGCTCATCTGTGAGATTGACTTCAACCCTTTCATAGGCTTCAAGATAAGTAATTTTATTATTGGATTTAACAAGTCCATTTTTGAGAGTTTCTCTCCCCCCTTTACCCCTTACAATTAGGATTTCTTTGTCATTCAAAGATTTGATTGAATTCAGATTGAGCAATGCTTCACTTGAAGCTTTTCCTTTCGGATAATCCGATACCTTAACCCCATAAGACTTAATTTTTTCGGCAGTAGCCTCGCCTACTGCAAAAACCATTGTGTCATCGCTAAGATTTTGTTTTATTTTGGGTAAGCCTATATCAACTGCATTAGCACTTATAAAAATGATTGCATCATATGCCTGATAAAGCTCGCCAAATTTTAAGGGAGTTATTTCTAGTAAAGGAAAAGGAAGTGGTGTATGACCCTCATTTAAAATAAGTTTGTTTAAGTTGCCACTCTGAGCGAGGGGTCTTGTCACTAAAACATTCAAAACCCAAGTATCTCTGCAACAATCCTAATTTTATTGAGTGTCTCACTTTCTGCAAATTTACAAATGAGAACTGTCTTTTGACTGGTAACAGATATTTGCTCTAAATACTCTCTCATTCTTTTTTCATCCCAAGCCATGTCAGAATAAAAAACTGGAACCTCGTCAAAGTACAAATAATTTTCTAGAATATTGACCTCCTTAAGAGAGGTTTTAAGTTTGTTCTTAGACTGAATTGACACCCTAAAGTTATCAAGTAGGCTCATAATTTTTGAACTGGGCTGACTGTCTACAAGTAACTGAAATATTATCTGCGACTCGTGACCTGAAAAGGGTTTGATTAATTTTTCAAAATGATTGACATCCTCGAGGTGTTCTTCCAGAATTGTAATGATTAATTCAAAGTCACCGACATCAGAATCATCTGCCTCTAGATCCTCAAATATCTGTTCAAAGTCCTCCTCAGTGTCGATAGGAAGAGCTAAAGCTTTGAAAGAAGATGAGTAATAATCAAATCTCCACTCATAGGGTAGATCGTCAGGATAAAAATCATCTTGCAGATCAAGTCCGCTTCTGCCGATTAAGAATTCGGTATCACTCATTAATTAAATTAGGATTATCAGAAAAATTACAATCTTAGTCGAACTGTATAATAATGTAAATATAAATTTTTCTGCAATTAATTCATGGATATTTTTCTGCCGATCATTGGCCTCATTATTGGTATAGCTTTGTTGGTTTGGAGTGCAGATGAATTTACTGATAGTGGTGCAAGAATTGCAAAACTATTTCAAATATCCCCCATGGTTATTGGTTTGGTTATTTTTGGGTTTGGGACCTCGGCTCCTGAGCTTTTGGTAACGGGTGTCTCTTCTTTTGAAGGCAATGCAGGAATCGGAATCGGAAATGCAGTCGGGTCAAATATCTTTAATATCGCATTGGTTCTTGCTATATGTATCATTATTCTACCTATTCATATTTCCAAGACAACTATCAAACGCGAGTGGTTCTTTCAATTAATTGCGGTAGTCATTGCTGGTTATGTTCTCTTTGATAACTTTATCAGCCTAATTGATGGTGTCATCCTTGCATCCTTTTTTGGATTGTTTTTAATTTACAGTTTTAAAACCGCTAAGAATACTGATATGCCTAAAGTTGAGATTGGCAACAAAAAAGATCAGTCCAAAGTTTGGCTGATGCTTATATTTACCCTCATTGTTTTAATGCTGAGTGCAAAACTCGTAGTTTGGTCTGGGCAGACATTGGCTGAATCATTTGGCGTGCCTGATTTAATTATTGGTTTGACATTGATTGCACTAGGGACCAGTCTTCCAGAACTTGCAGTATCTGTATCCAGTGCAATCAAAAAACAACATGAAATGCTTCTGGGCAATATCTTAGGGTCTAATCTTTTTAACACCCTTGCTGTCCTATCTCTTCCAGGTTTGATAAGGCCCACAGAGGTTGATAAGGAAATTATGTCTAGAGATTATCCAGTGATGCTTCTCGTTGCGATTTTAATTGTGTTGCTTGCTTATCAAAGAAAAGGAGAATACAGACTTGGAAAAGTATCTGGGGTTATCCTTTTAGTTGTCCTCACTCTATATCTCATGATGCTGGTAAAAGATGTCTTATAAGGAGGAAGAACTCAAAGACTTTGCGAACCAACTTGCGCAATGCATGGAAAACATTGATCAATTTATGGTCATATATCTGATTGGCAATTTGGGTGCAGGAAAAACTACTTTTGCCCGAGGCTTTCTAAATTTCTTTGGTTTTGATAAGGTCAAGAGTCCAACTTATTCAATTGTTGAGACCTATGAAACTGAAAATAAAATAATTCACCATTTTGACTGTTATAGATTAACTAACCCTGAAGAATTAGATTTAATAGGGATTAGAGACTATGAAAATCAAAACTGCATCCATCTGATTGAGTGGCCAGAAATGGCAGAAGGTATCGTCTCTAGTCCAGATATCTCAATTCAAATCGATGGAGAAAATGACCTTAGAGATATCAATCTAGCCTCAGGAAGCATAATAGGAGAAGAAATTTTTTCATGTTTAGATTTTTAATATTCCTATTACTCATTCAACCTGTATTTGGTTCTGAAAGGATCGGCATTGAGGACTTCAGATTCTGGGATGCTCCAGATCACACTAGAATTGTTATTGATCTGGAAAAGCCTGCTCGATATCAACTTGACAAGGAAGATCAGAAAATTATCCTGGATATAGAAAATACAGTTGTTGATAGAGATACGTATCAAAAAATTTTTTACAACGATCAGCGAATTAAAAAAACACAAATTCGCCGAATTAAAAACAACTATGAGCTCACCTATTTTGTGTCCAAGAAATATAAACTCAATCACTTTACCTTGCCTCCAAATGCAAAGTACAAAATGCATAGACTGGTTATAGATCTTTATGATACTGAAGATAAGGTTGTTAAAAAAGTCAAGCCCAAGAAGTCCTCTTTATTCACAGTAGTTATTGATGCAGGACATGGCGGTGAAGATCCCGGAGCCATAGGATATCAAAAAACATTAGAGAAAAATATCACGCTTCAAATTGCCAGGAAACTTGCCAAGAAAATTAATCAATCTCCCGGTATGAGAGCAGTCCTTTCAAGAAGTGGAGATTATTATGTCAAGCTCACTTCAAGAGTCAGAAAAGCTCAAAAATCAGAAGCAGACATGTTTATTTCAATTCATGCGGATTCGGTAAAAAACAGAAAAGCAAAAGGTGCTTCTGTCTTCACTCTTTCTGAGAAAGGGGCAAAAAGTAAATATGCTAGACAGCTTGAGAAAAGTGAAAATAGTTCTGATATTTTTGGCGGGGAGATGATTGCCTCCTCAAATGACAAACACCTGAATAAGATTCTCAGGGATTTCTCAAGAAAAGAAAAAACACTCCAAAGTGAACTCCTTGCTAGATCAATTTTATTCCATTTGGCGAAGGTTGGACCCCTTCATAAA
>Ga0255763_1002733_pt1 | contig 16437 bp, 19 predicted proteins | sample 041ome_2_FD_179963 | JGI IMG/M metagenome (GOLD analysis project Ga0255763, IMG submission 179963) | Coastal salt marsh microbial communities from the Groves Creek Marsh, Skidaway Island, Georgia - 041406US metaG (version 2) | ecosystem: Environmental > Aquatic > Marine > Intertidal zone > Salt...
CAAGCGCATATCCACACGGAAGACGAATCCATCTGCTGTGGTGTTATTGAGCACCTGAATCAGTTGACGACCCAAGCGTACAAAGAACGCTTCATTTTCTAGGGGGCGGATACCGTCGGTTTGACCGTGATCTGGGAAACAAAAAATCAGATCGATATCAGAGGAAAGATTAAGCTCGCGCGCACCTAGCTTACCCATGCCAAGCACAACGAGATGTTGCTCATTACCCTCTTCATCTCGCGGCATGCCATCCTTTGCAACGGCCCAAGTCATTAAATGATCTAACGCTTGAGCGATGCATGCATCGGCAAGCTCGGATAGCGCCGATAAGGTTTCATCAAGATCAGCTTGCTGCGTAAGATCACGCCAGACAATGCGCGTCATTTGACGGTTACGAAATACCCGCATGCGTCGCATCAAGTCAATCTCATCGCTGACTAGGAACAAAACCGGGGTCAATTCTTTAAATATATCGCCTTGCTGGAATTTTTTATTATAAAACCCCTTTTTAAAAGAATCTTTTATCCAAAGCGAGTCTCGCAACCACATATTTTGTAGAAATAAAGACCAATCAAACAAACCGATGATATTTAAATCGACCAAATTGTTAATCTTATTCATATAATGCGAATCTCAAGCTTTTTAAACACGAACATTAGCGCTAACAATATAGATATACATGGTTGCTCTAAGACAACGCTGTACATTAGATTATTAAAATACGTAAAACCTTACAGGATATATTTTATTCTCGCCGTTACTTTTATGATATTTCTTGCTGGTATAGAAGCATCGATACCAGCGTTGCTTAAACCAGCCTTAGATGGAACATTTGTTGATAAAGATCCTTCATTTCAAACATTGGTTCCAATAGGAATCCTAGTACTCTTTCTCGGAAGGGGGATTGCAAATTTCGCATCAGCTGTTTTTTTACAATGATTTCAGCCAGAGTTGTTAATGACATAAGAAAGGATATGTTTTCAACTTTAGTGCATTTACCAAATAGATAATTTATTGGTAAAAGTTTGGGCGAACCGATGTCAAAAATTACTTTCGACTCTGGCCAGGTATCAAGCGCAAGCACGGAAGCCTTAACCATTATTGTCAAAGACTCACTCACTGTTATTGGGCTGACAGCTTATTTGGTTTGGCTTGAACCTTTAATGTCACTTTTACTCGTACTCCCAGTGCCGGTCATTGGTATCACTTTAAAACTTCTTGGCAGAAGACTACTTTTATTAAATACAACCAATCAAAAATCTATGGCCGCACTAAACTCAAATTTAAATTCTGCAATTTACGGTCAAAAAATTGTCAAGAATTTTAAAACTGAGGAGATGTAGTACAACCGTTTAGCCAAAATAGCTGAAAAATTAAAAAAATCTAAAAATAAAAACTGTTGTCACTAGTAATTTGGGTGTGCCGATTATGGAGGTTTTAGGCGCATTTTTACTGGCATCAGTTATGTATTTAGGTGTCTCAAGAATAGGCGATGAAGCCATGACAGTTGGAACCTTTGTTTCTTTTTTTACAGTGCTTGGACTAATGTTTTCCCCGCTCAAAAAAATAACAAAAGTTAACGACCCCATTCAAAGAGCAATTGCTGCTTGTAATAGTGTCTTTACTTTTATTGACAACAAAACAGAAGACATCCCCACAAAAAATACAACTTCATTTACCATTCACTCAATATATTTTGCAAATATTTCTGCTCAATACGAAATTGGTTGGAAATTTTAGATGGCATAAATCTGCAAATCCCAGACGGGGAATCCGTAGCATTAGTTGGCCCTTCGGAAGCAGGAAAAACATCTCTTGTTGAAACATTAGTTGGGTTTACACCCTTATGTGACGGAAAAATTTTCATTGGAGATTCTGAGGTCACTTTTGACAATATAAAAAATATACGGGAAAAAATATCTTTTTTTAGTCACTCACCAATAATATTCAACACTAGCATTTTTGAAAATATCACTTATGGCTCTTAATCTAACATTGATGATGAGCCAACATGGTAAAGGGTTTTAAGCGTTTCACGGTCGGCACATCTTGAAAATTTTATACCTAGTACGCGAGAGTCTTACCTCAAACCTCTTGACGAATTTGGCAATAATCTATCTGGGGGCCAAAGGCAACGAATTTCAATTGCGCGCGCTTTATTTCGAAATGCTCCGATTATCATACTGGATGAGGCAACGTCAGCATTAGACAATCAAACCGAAAGATTTATAAAAGATGCCATGATTGAGCTTCAAAAGAATAGAACAACAATTATTATCGCTCATCGTTTGAGCACAATTGAAAGTGTGGATAGAGTTATTTATATGGAAAAAGGTAAAATCACCGAGTCGGGCACTCATAAAGAGCTACTCAATATGCAGGGAAGATACTTTAAAATGTATATGAGCCTCATCGAAGATCAACCCCACGAGATATGAAACATGGGATTTCGAAAGTTTATAAGAAAAATGATTAACTGCGAAACCATTCAAGACCGCAGGTTACTTTTATCCCAAAAACTATTTAAAGAGTTTGATGGTTATGTGAGATATGGCCCATTAAAAAATTATAAACTGCCTAAAAAGGCTATCTGGTCACAAAGAGATGCAGGCGCTAAATTACTTGGCTTATATGAAAAAGACTTAATGCCATTTATTCTCAACGCAGCGAAGACTAAATCTCATTTAATTGATCTTGGTGCTGCTGATGGATATTACGCTGTAGGGCTACTGCAAGCAGCATTATTTAAAGGTGCAATTGCATTTGAAATCTCATCAAAATCAAGAACAGTTCTCAGCCAATCAGCAATAGAAAATAATGTCTCTGAAATCCTACAAATCCAAGGGGTTGCAAGTCTTGAAGCACTAAGCAAAATCCCCGAAAAAACTATAAGTGATTCTCTTATTTTAATTGACATTGAAGGTGGAGAATTTGAAATATTAGATGACTCATTTTTTTCATTAACGAGAGAAGCCGTCATTATTGTTGAAATTCACGAATGGATGGTCAGTGAAGGAACTAAAAGGCTTGAAAATATATTAAGCATAGCGCGCAACACCCATTCAAGCACAATCATTAATACCGGAACGCGTGATCTTTCTACCATGCGAGAGTTAAAGAACTATAGCGATAACGACAGATGGTTAATTGCCTCGGAGGGGAGAGCTAGGGCAATGCAATGGATCTGCTTTGAACCTATACAGCAGTATCGCCAATAATTTCTTTATTAATACCAGCATTTACCGCATACCAATAGTAAGTGTGCAACCAATGGTAACTTCACCACTATCTTGCATGTGAAATATGTTTACTTTTGCGACAATTGCAATTCAATACTTTATCAATCTCTTTTACACATTGTAAGTAGAGTAAATGCCAAACTTGGCTGCTTCACATTAGATACCATTAATGCTTGTAAGAAATAAACTCCAGGTTCCCAGAGCCATAAAATAGGTTTGAAATTTTATTTTCGTATTCAAAGTGAAGAGGCGCAAAATATTTCCTAACATTTCTCCTTTTTACAAATCGCCTCAGACGTGCCACCTCTCCAAAACCATTTTTCTGATAGAGGTTTCGAACAAACTCCTCACTAATTTCAAGCCTAACCGGCGCTTGGATAATGTTCTGTAACATTACACAAAAATCTGTATCAAATAGTTCCGCTAACTTGTCTTTATCTAACTCTAAATCAATACCCATTTGTTGAGATAATCTTTCAGAAAATTCATAAATAGATGCAAAGTCTGCAGTATCAATATTATCAATAAACACCCTAAAATCTGTATTATTTGAGTAGTACTCCCGAACTGCAGGAATAATAGCTTTTTCAATCAAACCGCCAACAACGCCATATACTGTGTATAAAGCTCCTCCCTTTTTAAGCACCCTCGACAATTCAGAAAAAGCCATATCCACCTGTTCAAAATCTGCTAGATGCAAAAGAACTCCATGGCAGCAAACGAAATCGAAAGACTCATCTTCAAATGGCAAATCAATAACATTAGCGCTTTCGAAACTAATCGCATTACTACCGCCCCATCTAGCTACCGAAGCTTCAGCAATAGGAATAAAATCCTCACCCAAATCACAACCAACAACAGTCGCACCCAACTTGGCGAATTTAATAGAGAGCTTTGCAGTATCACCACATCCAGCATCAAGCACTTTTTTTCCTTTAAAAAAATCGGCTTCGACGTTAAAGTAATCTGTATCTAACATAGACATAAAACGGCGCATCGCAATTTCATCGCCTGCAACTCGTTTGTGTTGCTCATGGTAAATTTTTCTTGTCTCTTCATTAGTTTGCAATTGTTTTTTGGACATTAAATTACCCCGATATATTCAAAATTTAACTTACTTAACTCATCCATTTAGAACAAATAATTGTTTCCACTGCTAATGTGCATTGAATGTGCAGTCGATATCCCTTACACGATAATCACGAACTAATCTGATGTCTATCTAATATGTTTATTAGTAATTGAGCAGAATCATCAATCATAAATTTTTTTCTAATATTGGCTTGTTGCCTTGATCCGTTCCAAGCAATATTAGGCCATTTAAAAAAAACATTCTCTAGCATGTCAGCTAACGCTTTAAAATCCCCTGCTTCATAAACAAACTGTCTATCAACTACATCAGCGGCAACCCCGGCATCACTTGTGATCACAGGGACACCCGCTGCCACAACCTCTAGAAGTGCCATTCCAAAAGTCTCTTGGCGACTTGGGTTTACTATCAACTGGTAACCCTGAGCAAGCTCAATGAATTTTTCAACACGGCCCAAAAAATTGACTTTGATTTTATTTAAACGATTTAACTCCAAATCATTATCAATGACAGAAGGTAGATCACCGGTAAAATCAAAACTTAATTCATGATGTATATTATTTTGCAAAAGATTAAGCGCATCAACGAGATCCCTCCAGCCTTTCCATTTAAGATGGGATCCAATAACTAAAATTTTTTTTGGTAGCTCCTCTTTTAAATCAGTTAATTCATAAAACTCATTAGATAAGAGGCCATCACATAATGTCTGTATTGACTTTTCGCTTTCCCATTTTTGGAATTTTTCAGCATACCTAATACTTACCGATGCAATAAAATCATGATCTGCGCACTTATATTTTTCGTAATCTGATTTACCCATACTAGGGGATCTTAAAATAACTCCACTTGGACAAGTTAATAGCTTAGCTGCGTATAAAGTAAGAAGACTTTCTTGATGATCATTTGCAAAAAAGTAATAGCTACCTTTCTTAAGTTTATTTCTTACATTTCTTGCGAACTTGGAATTTAAGTAGAGCCTAGACCATACAGCTCTTGAGCTAGGAAAGTTCTGATAAAAAACTTCAATCCCAAGCTCACGCGCCTTCTGTATTAACCAGCCACTACTTTCACCGACTATAAGCAGAGGGCTCCTAGCTAAAATAGAAGGGTGTGATAGTAAACGCAGTAAGCACGTCTGCGCACCACCTTTACTCGTACGCTTCTGAAAAAATACAGGTCTCACTTTTTTTATTATCTTGACCTGCTATGACCAAACAGGCTTTGGCGAAGGAATATCTAATGCAATTTCCCCAGAAGGCTCAGGTTCATTAAACGGATTGAAATACATCTCCTTGTACGCCTCTGTGAAAATTTTTGACGTGTAAAAAACATTTTCAATATCAGCGTCTTTCCATACGGAGTCTAAAACCTGCCACTGTCCATTTTCATCTTTTTGCCAAATGGCCGTGTCCCTCATCGGCTCAATTAATTTATAAAACTCTTCTTTTGTAATACCCAGAAAATCACAATATTCGCTTAGCGTACTAGGCTCATTACTGTCATAAGTTTTTATAAGCGCCATCCCCTCTTCTCTGGTAATTCTGCCATGCCTAATTTCCATCGAAGCATCATCAGTGGCCCTACCATACCCAAACTTAAGGTATTTCATATAATCATGGACATCATTAGCATGATCTTCGATTTTTGAATGGAGGTTAAAAGACCTTTCTCTCTTATAAGTTATGTAACCAAAATCCCATGTTTCTTTCATTAACCTAGCATGCTCTTCAGCATTCCACTTAAAGAAATTACTAATATAGATTCCCCTAACTTCAGTTTCCTCAATCTGATCATCCGATGGGTATACATAAGGTTCAATATCTGCCCTTGTAATTCCATTGTTCCCTATAAGCTCTTCCGCCTCAATACCACGCATATCATGTTCCTTCCGATTCCATTTTGTAAATTCAACAAAATCCTTCAGCGAAACAATACCTGTGAGTTCAGCGAATCCGTGTTCGCCCCAAACTATTAAAGGAATATTCTTTTCAACAGCCACTTTAAATGGCAATGTTCTTATTCCTGCATGGTAATGCCAAGTGATATCACCAACCTTTTCGACCATGTATCTAGCGATCTTTCTTACTGAATCTTTTCCTGCGGTATAAACAATCGCATCACAACCAGATTTTTCTATTAAATTATTAAGATTACGCAATCCAGCAGGCGTATTGAATCCATGATTGAACGAAACTAATAGCGGATTCATTCTATATTTTTCTTTCAGCAACCAAACCTGATAGTGGCTATCTTTACCTCCACTTACTGGAACAATGCAGTCATGGGCGTTGCCCCTTTCTTTCGCCATCTCCTTAGCTTCAGCAACAATCTCCTCAAACATTTTTTTTCTTTCATTCCAATCAACATCATCATCTTTTCTAGATTCGTTATAGTTACAGCCACTACAAACACCATTCTCATCAAAAATTATTGTTGGTTTTGCATTTTCTGGGTAAAAACATTTTTTGCAATATTTCATTTTTATGCTCTTACTGAATAGTTATTTTTAATTAGATATCGTTTGATCTGCTTCGTTGCCATTTCTTTGTAATGAAATATATTAGCTGCCGCAACACCAGAAGCCCCATGTTCAATACCTTGTGCAAAATGTTTATCCATGGCGGCTCCACCAAAAATGACAACTGGCAAATTGCATTCTTCAGTGGCTATTTTCAATGAATGTAGATCGTAACCACCACGATTTCCATCATAATCAATATTATTTATAAAAAGCTCCCCTGCTCCATATTTTTCGCAATGGGGTACCCAGCTTTGTAAACTCTGATTAGTATTTAACTTACCTCGGTCCACATGTACAATCTTCTTATCATCAATATCTTTCACATCTATAGAAGCTACGATGCATTGCTTACCAAATTTGTTAGCTAGCTCTTTAGGGATCTCTGGCTGATTATGAAAACTAGAATTTATAATAAGTTTATCCGCCCCTTTTTTAATCAAGTTTGCGCCATAATCAACCGAATTGATAAACCCACCAGCAGTTAGCGGGACCCAACAAACTTTTGAAACCTTTTCAATAATCTCTAAAAAGCTCTCTTTTGTCTCTTTGCCATGAGATACGTTTAACACCACTATTTCATCAACATTCCACCTTGAAAATGACTCGATAGCATGTATAGCGTCGTAGTGAATTACATGGTTGTGCTTAAATTTTTCACTTTGTACAACACGCCCATCACGAACGACAATTACGGCAATGAGTCTATTTTTTGTCATTTCTTCAAAAAGTCTTCTATTAACGATAAGCCGAGATAATGACTTTTTTCTGGGTGGAATTGAAACCCAGTTATATTTACCCCGTTTGTAATTCCAGATGCAAAAGATGTATCCCCGTATGTTGATTTTGCAAGTATTGAGGAATCATTTTTACAAAACACACCGTAGCTATGTACAAAATAATAATCGCCGTTAAAGCAATCCCATTCATTTGTACAAAATTCAACTTCACTCCACCCCATATTTGGAAGTCTGCATTCTATACTTGAAGTTAATAGCCGCACATCTGCGTCAATAAATCCGAGACCCTTCCTAGCCTCAAGTGATTCCTCAGAGATATTACAAAGCAATTGCATTCCCAAACATATACCCAACAACTTATGGGAATCAATGCCTACCCAATTTTTTAGCGCTTCTACAAAGTCCAGTTTTTCTAAACTTTGCATTGCAGGATCAAACGCCCCTACGCCAGGCAAAATTATTTTTGACACCTCAGCCAACTGGGAAGGATGTGAAACCATCTTTATGTTGTACTGATGATATTCAATAGCATTAATGACTGAACGGATATTTCCACAATCGTAATCAATTATCCCTATTGTATTACTCATCTATGTCGTCCCATTTTACAGGTTGACCCGAACACACATGGGTTTTCACTTTCTTACCAAGAAGATCTGAAGCGAACTTTGAACTAACTCCGAAGCCAGGCCTAATTCGCCTTATAGATTTCTCATCAATTGTTTCACCCGCTTTTAAATTTTTTACAAAATAAAGCGAACGTCTAAATTTAATATTCGCTTCCTCTGCCGGCTTTTTATCGTAGCCAGCCACTCCAAGTGATATCGATGCATCTTTTGTTTGATTAACTAATTCCTCAAGCTCATCTGGCTCTATAGAAAACGAAGAATCAGGTCCTTTTTCATTTCTATCCATAATGAAGTGCTTTTCGATTACCACTGCACCTAATGCTGTAGCAACAACCGATGCTGTATTCGTTACTGTATGGTCTGATAAGCCCACATGAACACCTAAACGATTTCTCATGTCTGGAATTGTCAGAAGGTTTGATTGTTCAACAGGCGCTGGATAACTACTTATGCAATGAAGAACAATCATTTCTTCGCAGCCACCATCTCGAGCAGCCTGAACCATTTCCTCAATCTCTTCCAAGTTAGCCATACCAGTAGACATAATCATTGGCTTTTTGGTTGATGCGACGTATTTGATCAGCGGCAAGTCCGTCGCCTCGAATGACGCAATCTTATATGCAGGCGCATTTAAATCTTCCAATAGATCAACGGCTGTTTCATCAAAAGGTGTAGAGAAACAGGTTATGCCTTTATGGCTCGCATGATCAAACATGGCCTTATGCCACTCAAAAGGGGTTTGAGCTTCTTTATAGAGATCATAAAGTTTATAACCGTCCCACAACCCACCACGAATCATGAAGTCTTCTGAATCACAATCAATGGTCATCGTATCAGCGGTATAGGTTTGTAATTTTATTGCATCTGCCCCGCGCGCTCTAGCTTCGCTGATCGTATCCAATGCGCGCTGAAGACTTCCATTATGATTCGCTGATAGCTCTGCTATAATATAAGGAGCATGCCCAATACCAATAGACCGTCTATTTATGATGATGTCTTTCATGATAATTTTTTAACTATTTTCAGAGTAAATTTTTATAACAAACTTTTTTCCATCAATACGGAAGAAAGCTGGATACTCTTCATTATCAACTATACGCAACAAATTGAATTGCTCCCTGATGGTTTTATTGATATCAAGTTCAGAGTCCGAAGCATTGCGCTTAGAATAGAATGTTTCATTACCAATTTGCCTTCGCGGCTCATTATAAATTGAATAGTTGTCCACAAAGGCTTTGCACATTTTCATCTGGATTTCAGCTTGCTTGACTCTTAACTCATTATTCAATTCTAACCCGTTTAATATTAATTCTTGCTGCATGTAAATGGGACCATCATCAACCCCCTCTGTTGCTTCAAACATTGAGAATGTTATTTTTGAACTACCTTCAAGAACCTGCCAAAAGAGCGGAGCCCACCCTTTACCCAAAGGAAGATCGCTAGCATGAATCACTATATTATGTTTATTCTTTGACAAAAAAGAATTTCCAACAATCCTATGATATGAAAGTATGAACACAACATCATATGGCTCTGAAATATCATTATGATTTTCAAAAATATGAGCGCCGCCCAACTCAATAGAAAAGCGTTCTGTAAAATCACAAAACCACTGATTAGGTGAAGTAAGAATAGCCAACTTCATTATGACGCCTTAAGAAAATAAGAAACACGTTTTAAGCCAAAGCCATCACAGACCATGGAAGCTTCGATGCTCATATTCTTTAAGTTTGAAATTGCAGTAGCCAGCTTAGATGGCAACTCAGTTATTTCTCTTATGAGAATAATTGCACCAGCTTTTTCTAGCGCCGAAGCAATATCGATCTGATTGTCTGCAATCACATAACTTATCGATGGCAATCCAAGAGCGCATCGCTCCCAAGAAGAAGATCCACTGGCGCCAATCGCCAAATCTGCGTGACTCATCAGCTCAGCCATTCTTAAGGAGTCAACATGCACATTAATCCTAAGAGACGATTTTTTTGCAGCCATTTCAACAGTATTGATATGTGGTGACTGGCTACCCAACACTACATTTACTTTTGTATCAGCAAGACCAGAGACTCTCGATAACTCATTAATTACATCAGTGGTGACATTCTTCGGGTCTACGCCTCCAAGCGAGACTAAAACATTTTTTGGCTTAATAACTTGCCTTCTTCTTTCGAGGCTTTTCTCACGCCACTGCGCGAATTCAGGACGAAGCAATGCGTATTGAGGCCCTAGCAATAGCTCACAATCCTTAGGCACTATTCCTCGGTATTTTTCTTTAGTAGCGCCTAGGTTCTGATCTAACAAAATATCGCAATCGTGATTCCGGTCAGCAAGATCATCGATAACAAAAATGCGCTTAACATATGGTCGAATTTTTTTATGCCAACACTCATCGATTGCATAGTGATCAACAATCATCCAATCGATTTCAACGGTTTTAATTACCGCTATTGTTTTCACTGCATCATCTTCTTGCGTTCCACCCAACCATTCAGCATGCGCAAGTGGTGAATCACCATCATTACCCGAGGTTGCGGAAAGACCTTTAACCTCATAGCCAGAATCCATTATCTTATTAATTAAGTTTGAATCGTGCTCTTTGCATATGAAGATAACTTTATGACCTAGCTCACATAACGCATTTGCAAGGGTAAGGCAGCGCATAACATGGCCGCTCCCCACCGCCAAGGATGCATCTGTCCTAAAGCAAACAAGCAAGCTACTCATCTTTCAGGTTTAATAAACGCTGATAGTCTTCGGGTGTATCTATATCACACACCTCTTCATCAGGAACTTTAAAAACAGTTAATGAATCGCCATAGAAAGTCTTTTGATGCTTAAATTCATTTACATCAGCCCAATATAAAGTTCCATTGCTCACGTAAGCATCCGGAAAGAATTGCGATTGAATCCCGGCATACGCAGGAAATAGATGCGTATAAAAACCGTTTCCACCTTTTGCAATGGCTTGAACAGGATGATGTTCATAACCCGAAACCCCCATCAAGAATGCCCCTCCGTTATTCTTATGCTCAACGAAACATTTGTAAGAACGGGTAATAGAATTCTCTGTAATTAATGCAGCAGTGGCATAAAGACAGCAAAAATAATTCGCTTCATAAAAATTCAAGGCCTCTAAACAAACTTCTACGACTGTTGCTTTATCATGACCAAGCCGGCTTGGTCTCTCATGAGGGAATGCACCAGCCTCAGCGGCAATTGAAAGCATCTTTGCGTCATCTGATGAAACAATCACACTATCAAAACAATCACTTTTAAGGGCCGCCGAGACAACATGAGCCATTAATGGCTTCCCCCTAAAGGGTAGCGTATTCTTACGAGGCAATCTTTTAGACCCCCCCCTAGCCGGTATTATGCAAATAGGCTTCACTTAAGATCCATTACAGACAGCAACTCACCTTTTTGAACTTTTTTATTGAATACTTTCTCAAGTAAAGATTCATAGGCTTCTGGCGAGACGCCAAAACCAGGCCGCTTAAATTTAACCTTAATGTCATTTAAGACATCACCAGGTTTAACATTCTGATCCAGTATGACACTTCGTCTTATATTTTTACGTTTATTCTTTTCTTCCTCGGATAGAATTTTTCTGGGGTTACCAAGTGCTATTTCGAGCTGACGTATATTGTCGACAAATTTTTTCATCTCAGTTGGTTCTAATGACATGATGTGTTCGACACTTCTTGTTGTACGATCTTGGGTGATTGTTTTCTCAATAAGATTCGCACCTAGCGCAATCGCTGCCACATCCATTATTTCACCAGGCGTATGATCTGAGTAAGCAACTGGCACTTGGAACATTGATTTCAATGTTGGAATTGATCTTAAGTTGATACTTTCAGTATGGGCCGGGTAGCCGGATGGGCAGTTATGAATAATGATATTTTCATTACCTTCAGCGCGTATTACATCAACAGCCTTTTCAATTTCCCCAAAGGATGCGCTACCTGTATCAAGCTGAATGGAAGCTCCAGTCTTCGCAATTTTCCGCAAGAAAGGAAAATGATCAACATCAGCAGATGCTACTTTGATTGACTCACAGCCAAGTGACTCTACCAAGCTAAGTCCCAACTCATCGCCTATAGTTGCAAAAAAGGCCAGACCCAATGAGTCTGAAAACTTTTTCAACTCCTTCCAATCACTCTCAGACAAGCTTCTTCTTACAAATATGTCATACAGAGGCTCTGAAACAGTCTCTGTCTTACCTGTTTCTCGATCCAGCAATACCTCATAGGTAAACAAAAGACTTTTATCTGCAACTAATTCATCAGGATCAAATATTTGAAACTTAACTGCATCGCCTCCTGCTTCTGCGGCATGTTTTACTAGTTGCTTTGCACTATCCAAACCATTATGAGTCGGGCCGGCTTCAAAGGTAATAAACGTTGGCTGTTCATCACCTATCTGCTTTTCACCAAATGCGATGTTTTTCATTTAAATTTAGACCTCAAGCGCCATCTTCAACTTTGCAACAACTTCATCTTGCTGCTCTAAGCTCATTGACCCAAAAAGTGGCAAACTGATTGCTTCTTTATAAAATTTCTCTGCCTCTGGAAACATGCCTTCGCTGAAACCCATTTTTTGGTAATAAGGCTGAGTATGTACTGGAATGTAATGCACATTGACCCCAATACCATTTCTTCTCATATAGTCAAACGTGTCTCCTCTTTTGCTCTCTTCAACCTTAACAACATAGAGATGTCTAGAGGACCTAGCTTCCTTTGTTTGATAAGGCAAAGTAATCGGCATTCCCTTTAATTTCTCATCATATAAATTCGCCAATTCATTTCTATGGGTAACATAGGAGTTTAATCTCTTCATTTGACTAATACCCAATGCTGCTTGGATATCTGTAAGACGATAATTAAATCCAAGATCAATTTGCTCGTAGTACCAATCATCCGCCTTTTTATTCATCATTTTGTCAGGCGAACGTGTAACCCCATGACTACGAAGTAATTCCATTTTTTCCGCTAGGACTTTATTATTAGTTGTAGCAACACCACCCTCACCCGTAGTTATTATTTTTACAGGGTGGAAACTGAATACCGTAATGTCACTAAATTCACAGGAGCCCACTGGATTAGATGCATATTCTGCACCTATAGCGTGCGATGCATCCTCTATTACTTTAAATCCATATCTTTTCGATAAAACACGTACTGCTCTCAAATCACATGGCTGACCAGAAAAATGCACCGGTACAACAATATCGGGTAACTGCCTCCTTTTTTCTGCGTTAATTAATTTTTCCTCTAACGCATTCATATCCATGTTGTACGTAGAGGGATCTATATCAACAAAATCAACTTCCGCACCACAAAAAAGCGCAACATTTGACGAAGCTACGAATGTTATTGGACTTGTCCACAAGCGACCGCCTTTCTTTAACCCCAACGATAAGCATGCGACATGAAGTGCTGAAGTAGCACTATTTACAGCTATTGCATATTTCGACGTTGTGTAATCTGCCACTGTTCTTTCAAACAACGAAACAGCAGGACCTTGTGTCAAGAAATCTGATTTTAGGACTTCTATTACACGATCAATATCTACCTGGGTTATTTCTTGCTTACCATATGGAATCACGGCTAGATTTTTCCAATTTTCTCACGGTTACCCTTAATCCAATTCTGAAGATCCTCTATACTCATCCATTCATTGTTATTGTCGCTTGTATAACTGAACCCTTCTTCAACCTTTATACCGTTTTTGATTCTAGAGTTATCTTTACTCCAGTCATTAATGTTTGGAAGAATTTTAAAGTGCTCATCATATTCATAAGTATAAAAGGAATCCTCCGAGCCTATCATTTGCTCATGCAGCTTCTCACCAGGCCTAATCCCTATAACCTCTTGTTCGGCAGTTGGCGAAATAGCTTTTGCCAATTCAGTAATGTTCATGGATGGAATCTTTTTAACGTAAATTTCCCCACCCTGCATATCTTCAAAGGCGTGCCAAACCAATTTCACCGCCTCTTCCAGAGTTATCATGAAGCGAGTCATGCGCTTATCAGTTATAGGAAAGACACCCTTGTCTTTGATGGATTGAAAAAATGGAATTACAGATCCTCGTGACCCCATCACATTCCCGTATCTAACAACAGAAAAGCTAGTCTTGTGTTCTTTGGAATAAGCATTTCCTGCTACAAATAGCTTATCTGAAGCCAATTTGGTGGCGCCATATAGATTAGTTGGGCTACTCGCTTTATCTGTTGATAGGGCGACAACTTTTTTAACACCTTTATCAATGCATGCATCAATAAGATTCATTGCCCCAGTAACATTTGTTTTTACGCACTCAAATGGATTGTATTCGGCGGTAGGTACAATTTTTGTGGCCGCAGCATGTACAACATAATCCACACCATCCAGCGCCCTATAAAGCCTATCCTTATCTCTAACATCTCCAATAAAAAACCGCACTCTTGAGTCAGCATGAAATTGCTTTGCCATTTCCCACTGCTTCATTTCATCACGGGATAGAACAATTATTTTTTTAGGATTGAACTTGGCTAATGTCATTGGAATAAAATGATTTCCAAAAGACCCGGTTCCTCCAGTGACAAGTATCACTCTATCGCTAAACATAAACTTAGCCCTTTTTAAGTCCAGAATTACTCGATGCAAAGTTTCTAATGGCAGACATCATTTCATCTACATCCGTAGGTTTAATTCCCTTTTTTAGATCCATCACGCTTTTATCATTGTGATATCTCTTAAAAAAAGATTTAAAATAAGAAGATGGCTTCCAAATATACGAAAGATTGAAGTAATTCCATATTTTTAATTTAGATCCCTTTTTTAATTCTCCAAATTTAAGGCCATAGCCATTCAAGCTATCAGACGTCATATCTTCTAACTCAACAGCTATTTCAGAAGCAATTGAACTACACGTTCTACCATTGGGCGAATTTAGCCAAATACTTAAATGCTCATTTCGTTTATCTAAAAACATTTTCTGAGCGCCTGTCTTCAATTGCTCACTGATCAATCCATTGATATTTTTCGGATCTGAACACCCTACGTTCAAAGCTCTTATATCCCAATCAGTTAAATAAGGATGAGAAGGACACTCAATTTCAATCGTTGGCTTACCAGCAATCCATGACTCTAAAGCTGTACTACATCTATCCATAGAAATCTCAAGGTCACAATCATTTATCAACATTGATATTGGAGATTCAGCATCAAAAATTAAATTCTTGAGCTGACTTTTATGCAACGTAGCTATCCATTTTCTATAAAACTCCTTTGATTCTCTAGGATGTATCCTTAGCACCACATCGTAAAGATTAGAACTTAATATTTCTTCGATATATGGCAACAACATTTGCCGACTTAGTGCATGTGTTTCACAAATGCTGTAATAGTCTTTTAAAAGTGGCACTTTCTCAGCCCACATTGAAAAATGTTTATCCGCCTCTTCCCTTGGCCTTTCGGTAAATTTTGCTAACCCAAAATTAGTAGCCACTAAGATTCTTTTTTTGTTATTTTTTTGCTCTCGATTAGTCCAAAGCATTTTCCATGGTGAAAAGTAAAAATCCATCCTGGGGTTTCCAACAACCACAACCCTGCCAGCTTTTCCTTTCCTATTTTTAAGTAAGGATAATTTATACTTTTCATTCCATGAAAAGAAAAGATCAACGTGCGCATCAGGATGGGCCCCTTGAGCATTGAAATCTCTATCATCATCAAGATATAGAAGCCCTTCATTCAGTAACACACCTACTTTAACACCCCTCTCATGCAAGTCCCTTGAATATGCAGCAAGGTGACTAGCCAAGAGATGATTAAATATGACCATACTTGGCTTAAATGCAGCATATACGGCTTTATATGCATCTATGGGTTGTAATTCAACTTTAAAGCCTAATAACTCTAATTCAAAAGCTATGAGTGCAGATGGCGGTAAATCTCTTACTTTATGATCAACCAATATCACAATCGTTTTTATAGACATCCTGTTTAGCCTTAGTTAAAAATAATTAGGTCATTATACATTAGACAAAAAAAAACCCGCAGACAGGCTGCGGGTTTCTTAGCTCACAAAGGAGGCTGATTTACATCATACCTCCCATGCCGCCCATGCCACCCATGTCACCACCAGCTGGCATTGGCGCATCGTCTTGAGGCTCATCTGCAACCATACACTCGGTAGTGATCATCAGAGTCGCAATAGACGCTGCATTCTGTAGTGCAGAACG